>Ga0209048_10000362_pt1 | contig 48507 bp, 33 predicted proteins | sample FrelakmetCRP12CR_FD_187146 | JGI IMG/M metagenome (GOLD analysis project Ga0209048, IMG submission 187146) | Freshwater lake sediment microbial communities from the University of Notre Dame, USA, for methane emissions studies - CRP12 CR (SPAdes)... | ecosystem: Environmental > Aquatic >...
TTCAACTTGTACACTCAGTTATGAGTGGATGTCAATTTGAGAATTGGTTGTTCCCTATCTAGCACTCAGCAGTGCTGCAAGGGCTACCCTGTATTGCGTAAACCCGCGGCAATACCATTGATTGTCAAAAGGACGGCATAGGTAAGGCGAGCGCGTTCATGTTCTTGTTCACTTGCGCTTTGTAGATTGGTTTCATCCAGAAGGAGAGGTCCACCAAGTGCGCGTAATTTACGTAGCAGCATTACCTGGAAGTAGCTCAATGGGTCGACGTAAGGATTTCGCAGGCGAATTGAGCGTTGAAGTACTGGCGTAGTATCAAGCAGGGCCTTTCCTCCAACAATCTTTAACAAAATGTCTTTCGTACGCTCATACTCCTCCAGAATTGCCAGGGAAAGACGCTCGCGAAGTATCGCGTCATCAACGAGTGACGTGTAATGCTGTGCGATGTGCATATCTGCCTTGGATAGTGTCATCTGCAAGTTGTCGAGAAAGGCGCGTAAGAAAGGCCAGGTATGGTACATCCGCTGCAAATCTTCCAATCGTCCTTCGCCCTCACCCACATACTCTTCAAGCGCTCCTCCTACGCCATACCAGCTAGGCAAAACATATCGGCTTTGCATCCAGGCGAAAACCCATGGAATCGCTCGTAATTCTTCGATAAGGTGTCCTTTTGATCTGCGTGCTGGCCGCGAACCGATATTGAGCCAGCCAAGTTCAAGAATTGGAGTGGCTTGCTCAAAAAAGCGTAAAAAATCAGGATTCTCATAGATCAGGCTGCGATATCGGGAATACGCAGATGCGGAAAGTCGATCCATCACTTCCGACCAGCGTTCAGGCTCATGAATAGATATTTCGGTATTCTTCAACTTCTCTTCTGACAAGCTCGATTGTGTTACACCAGCAACAACCAGCTCAAGGTTTCGCAGCGCGATCGCAGGTAGACCATACTTGAACGAAAGCATTTCGCCCTGTTCGGTGATGCGAATGCGTCCATTCACGGAACCAGGAGGTTGACCAAGTATGGCATCGTAAATAGGGCCACCACCACGCCCAACAGCTCCCCCGCGACCATGAAAGATTGTTATGCCGATGGATGAGCGTGTTCCAAGCTCGGTCAGCTTGCGTTGTACCTGGTATAGTTCCCAGCTCGATGTCAGTATACCTCCATCTTTACAACTATCAGAATACCCCAGCATGATCTGCTGCTGGCTTTGGCATGTTTCTACATGTTGACGATAGATGGAATGATTGAACGCGTCCTCTAATATCGATGTACATGAACGCAAGTCATCGATAGTTTCAAAGAGCGGCACGATTGGCAGATCGGGAATGCCCGCTTCTTTACAAAAGAAAAGTACTTCTAATAAATCACTTAATGTGCGCGCCATGCTGATGATATAGCACGTTATCGCGTTGCTCCCAAACTCTTCGCGCGCCCTTGCAATCGCGTCGAATGTTGCCAGTATATGCGTGGTCTCAGCACTGAGGTTCAGTGTATGGCGTGGCAGGATACGTGGATCGCGCAATAGATTTTCCAGTATAAGTATACGTTCATCCTCATCCAAAGATCGATAGTCACCTTGAAGCAAGCCAGTCACTTGCAGTAGCTCAGCCAGGGCGCTTGCATGCCGTTCACTATGCTGCCGCACATCCAACGCGGCAAAATGAAAGCCAAAGACCTGCACCTGTCGAATGAGCTTTGATAGCCTACCAGATGTCAGATCTTGCTCGCCATCGGCTCTTAAGCTTTCACGCACCAACGTAAGTTCAACTAGCAGTTCATCTGCCAGGCGATAGAAAAAGCGATCTCCTGTTCCGTCGTTTCCCTCGTGAGCAGTCAGTGTTGCGCCCAGGCGTTTCCACATAAAGGAAAGTTTCCGTCGATAAGGCTCCTGTGCGGTTTGTGGGCCAAGTTCGCGATCATAGTCAGGCATATAAAGGGCGTCATGATCAATTGATTGTTCTAATGCCTTGCTAACGGAACAATACTTGAGAGATTGCGAAAATTCCTGTGCGAGGGCTTCGATGGATGAACGATACAGTTCAATCACTCGTGCCCTCTGCAAGTGAAGCGCTTGCATGAGCGTTTCAGGCTTTACATTAGGATTCCCATCCTGGTCACCACCAATCCATGAGCCGAGGCGTAAAAATGACGGAACTGCAATATTTTCATCCGGGTAAAGTGTATGTAGACGTTGTTCTAGTTCTTCATAGAGTTCAGGCACAACATTGAAGAGGATTTCTTCGAGGTAATAAAGTCCCATTTTAATTTCATCCAACGGCTCCAGGCGTACATGACGTATAGAGTCAGTGCGCCATAAGAGATCAACTGTGCTTTCGAGTTCGCGTTGCCAGTTCGTTCGCTGGCGTTGAGGCATTTTTACCTCGTGATTATGGACCTCGAAGAGTTCAGCTAATCGGCTGGATTTAAGAATTAAGCTGCGGCGCGTAGCCTCCGTAGGATGTGCTGTAAAAACAAGCTCTATTGAAAGCTGATTCAAGAGTTCCTGGATAGTATTACTATCCAGACTATTTTGCTGGAAAAATTCGACGAGAGCAGCTAATGAGCCGCGTTGAGCGACAGGGTTATCGGCTATTTCATACACATGACGGCGACGAATGCGATGATGTTGTTCGGCTGTATTGACAAGGTGAAAATACACAGTAAATGCACGAATTACATCGATCGCAGTATCCAGATCGCAATTCTCTACGATGTCTCTGATTTTCTTGTCTAAGACAATTATTTCTTCCTTTAGTTGTGTATATTCCGGTTTAGTTGCGTAAGCAAGGCGCTCAGAGCAATCTCTGAGGCGCTTGCAGTTCAGTCTCAGCATTTCTTCAGTATCTAAGACCTGTGATCCATCATGAAGCAAGATAGCACGACCAAGGGCATCTCCCAGCGTGCGAATATCGTGGCGTAATGGTGCATCTTTTTCGATGCGTAGTTCTTGTTCAGGCATGAAGAATTGAATTTCTGTGCTCTTAATCGTGGACAACAATGATTACATACATATTACATGTACTCGATTTGATACAAAGTCAAGGTCTCAGTTCGTTACCGTAAAATCGACATGCTGCGCAAGAACCTGATCGGTACATTGGGTCGTACTTGCCCAGTAGAGTTCCACGTAAGCCGGGCCAGGTCCACCATAAATTGAATAGGCATAACTATATTTGCTTGTCGCGCTGACGGGGAGTTTGAAGTTGGTGATTTGTTTACTATTGAGATACCAGATGATGCAAACAGCACCTGCATGTCCATTAGGGTGCACCTGGAAAGAGACATAGATATTCTGGTTAGTTTTGAATGTTGTGGTGAGCTGTGTTGGTTGCAAAGTATTTGGGTCAACCGCTGCTGACATCCGGGCATTGTCTATATATTGCTGCCCTGGATAGGTAGTTGTCGTTTGAGAAGGGATTGCAGTAGCAGTTGGTGCTGTTGTAGGTGTAGTTGTAGATACGTTCGGCGTACTGGTACTTGTTATCGTAGCTGAATTACTTGAGTTACTTCCTGATAAGCCTATAGCTAAAAAGTAAACAAAGATTAAGATCAACGCCCCCACAAGTATGCATAAGCCTGCCACGATAAATCCTAGCTTAGTGTTGCGAGAACCAGTTGGAGGGGAGACAGGAGAGTTACCAGGTTGGTAGGATTGACCCGTCCACATTTGCCCAGATTGTGGTGGAGGCGAATAAGGAGGAGGATTCTGCACATTTTGCGCCCACGCGTAATTTGGTGGAGGTGTTGCTCCAGCATCGACAACACCTGCAGGTTCCCAATATGCATGTTGATATTGTGGCTGCGAGGTAGTTGAGGCGGCCTCAGTAGGCGTTCCACAGCGAGGGCAGTAGGCTGGTGTATGTGTTGGCGAAAGTGGTAATCCGCAACTAGTGCATTTCATGGTTGTTGTCTCTCGAAGTAATAATTGGCCTCATTACATATCTTTACTCAATTCAACGAATAACTCGTATGGAAGTAAGTTATGTATATCTGAATGGGCTATGATCATGTTGCTTGCTTCCTTGACAGAACCAGGTGGTCCACATACAATGATGCTACTATGATTCATCGAGTTTTTGGTGTTTGGCGGAGAAATGAGGGTAGTTCTTCAGCATGTAAAGTGATATATGCTGCGTGTAGGAAGCGTTTTATGCTTCCTGATATGTGGGTTGCTTTCAAAGTTGTTGCATACTGCCACCAGGGAAATTGTAGGTAAGAATCGTGATTCACAGTAGTGATATAGATCAGGTCGAGAAGATACTGGCGCAACATATTGCCAGATTACAAGCTTCATTACAACATGCTACCGGTGAGATCTCTGGGCCGGAGGAGGGTAGTGATGCCTGGTTACTCCTCAATGCATTTATCAGTAACGACCGTCCAGCCTTAATTGATCGTTTTGAGCAGTCAGGTTGGGCTCTTGCTGAACAAGGCGGTAAATTAGAGGCGCGCATTCAGGGTCTGCAATCCTACATCGACGCGCTTGCACACGAGTGCAAAGAGCTTTTCAATTCCGAGAATGAACATTTACATCTCTTAATAGATGCCACATCACGCCTCTACCAATTGCAATCTCTCTGCATATCAGCTCTCACACGTGGTTACCAGGCAGTGATTGACCGGGCAATGCTTGAACGTCAATACATTGAACAGCATCTTGAACATCGTTTGCAGGCATTACAACTCATCAATAGCATCAGTAATTCCACAATGGATCAGGATCAGACACTCGAAGTCATTGCCGGGAAAATGTCAGAAGAATTAGGAGCTGATTATTGTTCAATTTTCTATTATGACGAATTGCAACGTACTCTGACACTTCGAGCTACAAACGGTCCTCGACCTCTGGGAGGGATGCATTATGTGCTACACCTGGGCGAAGGGTATAGTGGTTGGGTAGCAGACAAAGGTACTCCACTGCTCGTTCATGATGCGCTCGTTGATGCCAATTTTGCTATAGAAGCGCGTGCTTGCGGACAGGAGTTTCGTGGGCTACTATCAGTGCCTATCATTTTCTTTGGAACAGTAGAGCGCTTGATAGGTGTTATCAGTCTTCAGACGTTCGAACCCCGCGATTTTACGACAGAGGAGATAGATTTTGTTGAGGTTGTAGCTGGTATCATAGCCATAAATAGCGAAAATGGGAGACTCTACGAGCAGACAGACGAGCAACTGCGTCGCAAAGTGCATGAACTTTCTACTATCCACCGCGTGACCGGCATTATTACTTCGATCCTTGAATTGGATCGTGTACTCCAAATTATCACTACTCAAGCCGTCCAATTGAGTGGTGCAGAACGATCTTGTATCTTCGAATTGGACTCTGATAAACAGCATCTACATATTGTGGCACATTATGGACTTGAAGGTGCCGATGTTCAAGGGGTTCAGGTCCTTGTTGGTCAATGCTGCGCTGGACGAGCTGTACAGGATGGGCACCCGACAACGGCTATCGACTGTTTGCTTAATGATGAAGGGTGTTTTCTCCGTCAAGATCCGATGATTTCATCTGAGATTCACTCGGTGTTGTGCGTGCCACTTGAAGTAAAACGCAATATACTTGGATGTATTTGTATCTATAGCAGCCATCGTCATCAATTGAGCCAAGAACAAATGCAACTTGTTGTCACATTTGCGAACGAAGCAGCAATTGCAATCGACAATGCCCGTTTATATGAAGAAACTCGTCGTGGACTTGAGCTCAAATCCGCCTTATTACGAGAGCTTCATCACCGTGTTAAAAATAACCTTGCCACGGTCGCTAGTATTCTTTCTTTGCAGCGCAGGCGTACGAGATCATCTGAAGTTCGTAACATTCTTGCTGAAAGTGTGAATCGGGTTCAAGGGTTAGCAGCAACACATGACTTGCTCTCACATGAGGATGTCAATGAAGCGCGTGTCGATGATGTAGCTCGTAAAATTGTGGGAGTTGCAAACGCAAATCTACGTCCTCTTGATACGCAAATCGAATTTGAGGTAACTCCATGTGCAGTTGTCATTCCGTCTCGTGCAGTGGCTATTCTCGCACTGGTGCTCAATGAAATGGTATCGAACGCAATTAAACATGGAATGACAGGGATGAGGAAGGGAACCGTAACAATACGAGGGCGAGAAGAAGATGGTCTGGTCATTGTCGAGGTTCTCGATACGGGAAATGGACCACCTGTATCTGAGTCTTTTGAGGAAGAAGATAGTGAAGCATTGGGTCTTTCGCTTATACGAAATCTAATGGGGGATATTGGAGGAGAATTTACATTACGACGGACTATGGAATTGCCTCCTCGTACCTGCGCAGAAGTACGTTTCCCATTAGTAAGAAGGACTCTACACTCCTAACACTCTTACTGATTTTGCGATGATGCTTTCAAAATGTATCCGCATTTTATACAGAAACGATCCCTCACCTTGTTTTTATTGTGACAGTTGGGACAGGGATTAAGCAATGAACCACAACGCGTACAGAAATATACATCGGGTTTATTAGGGCGTTCGCAGTGGGGACATAAGTAAAGTGGTGATGTCGGTGCGTGAACAATTGAGGCAGGTCGATGTGTTGATCCCGGATAAGTATCTTCTCTATCCGCCACCTGGAGCGCAAGTCCCAGGGCTTTTGCGAATTCACTGGCATACTGATATCGATACTCCGGGTTTTTTTGGAGTGCTGTAAGAATAACATCTCGAACAGATAGAGGTATGCGAGGATTAAATAGACGTGGATCAGGTGGTTCCTTGTAAATATGGCTATGAGCAATGGCATGATAGTTATCACCGATGAATGGCGTTCTCCCAGTCAAAGTTTCATATAACATGATACCGAGTGCATAGATATCAGCCCGGCGATCGACTGATTCTCCTTTACATTGTTCAGGCGACATATATTCTGGTGTTCCCACTCCCGCACCAGGACGTGTTAAGCCGTTGCTACTTTCAAGAACTTTTGCAATGCCGAAATCAGAAAGAATGGGGCGGTTAGTGTGATCCATCAGAACATTGACTGGTTTGATATCTCGATGAATGATGCCTTTTTCATGTGCATATGTGAGTGCACTTGCAAGTTGCTGAAAGATTTGGTTAGCTTGCACAATGCTCATAGTACCCGAGCCATCCCGTTCGTTTTGATTGCTCGTACTTGACGGGTTTCTCAACGAATCCAGGAGATGTTTCAGAGTACCACCATCGACTAACTGCATCACGATATAAAGATGCCCCTCTTGCTCGCTAAAATCGTGGATTGTTACAATGTTGGGATGAGAGAGTCGAGCGATTAGCCTCGCTTCAAGGTTAAAGCGTTCAACAAAATTGCGGTCGGTTGCATACCATGGTGGAAGAACCTTGACCGCAACCTCACGATCAAGATTCTCCTGATTTGCCCTATAGACACGTGCCATACCTCCCTGGCCAAGAGGGGCAAGTATTTTATATTTACCCAGGAAGGTACCAATCAGGGGATCTTGTTGCATAACCTGATTTGTGTCCCCCTAATAGTGCAATTAACGCCTGGCAAAGACCAAAACAGTCTGTCCGAGTTGAATTTTATCACCTTCCTGCAGAGGATAAGGCTGGTATTTGTTCACTTGCTGACCATTGACTTTGGTACCATTCGCACTCCCCTCATCTCTTAAGGCATAATTGTTATTTCCCAGGCTGATAATTGATGCATGAAGCCTGGAAACAGCCAGGTCTTCGAGAAAGATATCACTTTCCCGACTGCGTCCTATACTGAGTGATTCTTTACGTATCTCGTAGATACGTCCAGGCTCTTTGCCTTCTTCAATACGTACCATACCAATTCCCTGTGATTCTCCTGTACTGCGCAGCATCGTCCTGTCACCGTCAGGATTTTCAAATGGACTGGCGCCAGGGCCTTGTTGTGCTTGTCCAGGCCCTTGTTGTTGCCAGGGAATATTGCCACCTGGAGGGGTATTTGGTGGCACTTGTTGGACGCCTGGTGCCCATGCTCCTTGTTGTGCTTGTTGAGCAGGTTGACCCCATTGATCAGCTACTTGTGCTGGTTGTGACCACGACTGACCTGAACCGCCACCACTTCCGTACGCTGTAGGTGCAGCAGGTTGGATACCTTGCTGACCCCATGGCGAAGGGCTCTGCTGAGGCTGAGCCCATGCATCAGGCGAAGAAGAAGGTGAGTCCCACGGTTGTTGTCCCCCGGTACCTGCGGCACTCGACGCGTTCCACCCTGCAGGTTGTTGAGGAGTCTGGCCTGGTGCGTTCCATCCCGTGGCCGGTTGCTGTTGAGCTGGGTTTTGAGCATCCCATGGGGAGGGTTGTTGTTGAGCTGGCGTCTGGGAATTCCAAGCAGCAGGCTGCTGGGGAGCCGGGTTTTGTGCGCCCCACCCTGCAGGCTGTTGCTGTTGAGCGGGCGTTTGTCCCCACCCTGGTGATTGTTGTTGCGGAGCCGGGTTTTGTGCGCCCCATCCTGCGGGCTGTTGTTGTTGAGCGGGCGTTTGCTGATCCCATCCTGCTGGTTGTTGCTGGGCATTCCATGCATTGGGTTGTTGACCAGGTTGGCTCCAAGAATTTGCCCCTGGCGTACTTGCCTGTTGGTTCCATCCCGGTGGTGGAACCTGTTGTCCCTGACGTTGCCAATCTGAAGATGCAGCAGCATTAGCTTTCTTCTTCTTACCACTACTGCGAAAGAGTAGTAGCGCTGCGACCAGAATTATGGCTGCTACTACCAGGGCAGCACCCGCTATAACAACAGGATTTGATAGCAGTGAAGCAACCACTATCGAATATGAATTTTTGTTTAACGGTTGTGCCTGGTATGCGACAATAACATTACCTGCAAATCTGAGAAATTCTCTCATGTCGTTCACCTCTCTCCATTGTAGGGGCGCAAATGCTGGTAGTAGTTGCACCCGTTCGTCCTTTGGGCGCGAAATGTCGCACCCCTACAATTGCATTTATCGCAATTCAAAACGTACCTCAACACTGCCAAAACGTAGAATATCGCCGTCTTTGAGTGTACGCTCTTCATGCGGCGTTAAGATTACTCCATTTAATCGAGTTTTATTCAGGGCATTGAGGTCTTCGACTGTAAATTGTCCTTGTTGGTTTCGCACGTATGCATGGCGTCGCCCGACTGTCTTATCGGGTAGATTAATTTCGGGGAAGATACCCAGCACTGGATCCTGGCGCCCGACAACCATCAGTTCACCTGCCAAATCAATATACTGATTACTCGCAAGAACGTAAATACGTGCCTTTTTTTGCGGTATTGATGGTGCTTTTAAAACCTCTGCATCAGTTTTTGCTCGTTGACGTTGGGATTCGGGTTTAGACTGTGCTGCAACTACTTGACCTTCTAGTACTTTTTGCCCTTTTTGAAGTTCATTTCCGTTTTCTGCTGTCAGATCGTATTGGACAGATGCGTGACCTTTAGGCTGAGTAGTCTGAATTCTTTTCTGTATTTGCTCAATTGCTGCAATGAACTCCTTTGGTGTAAGGTAACGTTCATCTGGAGATTTTGACATCGCCTTTTGCATGAAATGATCCAATTCAGGTGGCAAATCACTTCGAAGACGGCAGACCGAAGGAACCTTTTCGTTCATATGTTTTATCACAATATCGACCGCAGTTTCTCCTTCAAAAGGGGGGCGGCCTGTGAGCATCTCAAATAATACGGCGGCGACTGAGTAGAGGTCGGATCGGGTATCTGCGGAACGCCCGCTTTCAGCCTGTTCGGGTGGGATGTAGTAAGCCGTACCCATAAAGACATTTGATTGAGTGAGCGTCACAGTTTCCCTACTCCGGGCTAAACCAAAATCAGTTATCTTCACTACGTCCTGGCTATTAATGACGATATTTTGTGGCTTGATGTCACGATGGACGACGCCATGCTTGTATGCTGTGTCTAACCCCATGGCAATTTGTTTGGCGTAATCAAGCGCGCGATATGCATCCATAGGTCCATGAGTCAAAGTATGGTACTTCAGGTTCTGACCATCAATATAATCCATCAGGATGTAATGAATGTCACTCTCATCTCCATAATCAAAAATTCGCACAATATGAGGATCGCTTAAATGTGAGAGTATATCTGCCTCCCGTTGAAAACGTGCTAATAACTCGCCATCGTCCGAGAATTCAACATGCATAATCTTCACGGCGTAGATGCGATTGTTCTTGGTATCGCGCGCGATGTAGACAGTTGCGAAACTGCCCCGTCCCAGCTCATCAATGAGTTTGTAACGCCCTTTGATGACATGGCCTATCATGTCACCACTCATGCAATTGATTCCTCCTGAAAGGCTACTCCTCGCGGCTATTATACATCATCTAGAGTTGAATGTCATTGCAATTGATCTTTAGTCAGGGTTATTCATCTATATCCAGCCACTTCGCTACTTACATGAGTTTGTATTGAAGTTCAGCACAATTGTGATGCAGGTATGGATTGGTTACCTTTGCATTAATCTATCAATTCTCTGGCCCTATCTTATAGAAACGTGTATGCCAGTCATTGGGTCATTGAATGGGTAGACTCTCCTAAAGCCGAATGATTTTTGCATGATATACTGACATTACTTCCTACTCAATTTTATCATTTACAGACACTTTAAGGAGGAGCATTTTAGATGGCTTCTTTTCGTGGTGTATTGCTTGATATAGATGGCGTGCTGCATGTCAGCATGCAGCCAGTTGTTGGCGCAAATGAAACGTTAATTTGGTTGGAGAAACAGGGTTACCAGGTCTGCTATGTAACGAATACAACGACCAGTTCTCGTGCGACGCTCGTAAACAAACTAAAGGAAATTGGTTTGTCTCTGGACGAACAGCGTGTATTAACTGCGCCAGTTGCGACTGCTAACTATATTCGCCAGCATTACCCTGGCAAACGTTGTTGGTTATTGACCAAGGGTGATACTGCCAGAGATTTTACAGGTATTCATCTGGTTGAAGCGCATGCTGATATTGTAGTGATTGGTGGGGCTGAAGAACTGCTTACTTACGAGAATATGAATTATGCCTTTCGTATGCTGATGGATGGAGCAATATTGTTCGCAACACATACGAATCTTTATTGGCGTACAAGTGAAGGTTTGCAACTGGATAGCGGTCCCTTTGTGCACGCTTTAGAACTCGCAACAGGTCAACGAGCGACAGTTCTGGGAAAACCGAATCTCGCTTTTTTCGAGCAGGCTTTGTTGACAATCGGTGTTCAGCCACATGAAACTGTTATGGTTGGAGACGATATAGAGAATGATATTGGCGGGGGCCAAAGGGCAGGTTTGCAAGGAGCGCTGGTCTGCACAGGTAAGCATAATGCTCAATCACCACTGTTGGCACGCATACATCCCGATGTAATCCTACCTTCGATCGTGGATTTACCAGGGTGGCTAAACGCCAGAAACTGATCGATCTACACTATGTCTCATATCTCCCGTCAAGATCTTTTGTCCCCGGAATAACTTCCTGGGCAACGCTGTTCTCAAATTCTGCTCGTACTTCTTGAAAATCCTCTTGCTTATTCCTGGGTGTTACAGATCCATAGTGTTTCAGAAGTTCAGATGATGCTTGTTCTTCCTTATCCATCTCTGTTTCCTTTCCAAATGTTTCTGTTCCTCTTTTCCATACCCGTGCAGGTGTTTCTTGATTGATCAATTGGAAACCAAAGAGCTGGTAAAATCCTTCAATTCCACTTCCATCTGTTAATGTTACGGAGACGTAGTGCGAACGTTGCAAATGAGCCAAAACGCCTTGCATACATCGAGTGGCTATTCCGCAATGTCGAAAGTCGGGATGGGTAATAACATCCAGTACCTGTACGATATAAGGATCGCCGCAGACGCGAGCAAAGCCAACAAGCAAGTCATTAAAAGTATGGGCTGCTATATGATAGTAACTCACACGCAGCATCTCTGCCGTCTCTCTATGTGTTCATCTTCCATCAGTATCCCATCCAATTAACTGGTACAGCCTGTTGAGTTGAATTACATCAATCGGCCCATTCTCAGTGAAGGTGATGTCATTCAAGGGATGCTTTGCGTTCACGGGTCAACATTCCTTTAAGAAAGGTGTACCATCATTTCCTGATAGGCTTCATAGATCTGCTGCGCGATATGTTCCTGAGTATAATTTTCTAAAACACGCCGTCTCCCTCTGATAGTTAACTGTGCATAAAGTTCAGGGTCAAATAATAATTTTTTGATGCACCGGCTCAATTCCGTAGCGTTGCCTTCTGGGAAAATCAACCCGGCGTTGTCAATTACTCGTGGGATTTCGCCTGAGCTGGAGCCGATCACTGGCGTCTCGCAAGCCATAGCTTCGATGAGTACCCTACCAAATTGTTCCATCCAATTTGAACGGGTCAAAGAAGGCAGCACAAAAACGTCCATCTTCTGCATTTCGAGCGGGACATCCTGCGGAGGAATGGCTTCTTTAAAGACGACACGAGTGAGGACATTCAGCCTTCTAGCAAGTTCTTCTAACTCACCTTTTATAGGACCGTGCCCAATAAAAACGACGCGGCAAAAATCTGGTAAGTCTGGTAGTGCCTCTACTAGTAAAGTCAATCCCTTTTGCTCAACAAGGCGGCCTATGTATCCAATTGTAAAAGTTTCATCGGACATTCGAATCGAACGAGGTTCGGTGCGCTTATAGATGTTGGGGTCAACACTCAAAGGTAGAATTCGAATTGGGCCATTGAAACCTTTCCGTTTTAACACTTCGGCCACGTCAAGATTTCCCGCGAGAGCAAGCTTCGAATGTCGATAATTATAGCGTTCTATCTGGCGAAAAGGGGGTGGATAATCGCGATAGATATTTTGCCAGGCGACGAATAGAGCAGGTATTTGCTTGTGCTGAGCAATGCGCATTGCCAGGAACGTTGCGAAATTATAGGGCTCCTCGTCAATATGCAAAATATCTGGTTGTACTTCGCGCATGATCGTTTTGAGTTGAGGGTAGTAGTAGATATGGAAATGGCCATTGAAAAATATAGGCGTAACAATTATGCGATAACCGTTCGCGTAAAGCGGCTCAAGGACTTGTTTACTGCCATCATCGCTTTGCCAATATGCGGGAGTCAATAGTGTTAGTTCGATATCGTGGAATTTCGCCAGTTCTTCTAATTTACGTTGCGAGGTACTCGCAACAAAAGTCTTAGAAATTATTAATACACGCATATTATTTTTTCTTGCTCCGTAAAAAAGCTTCTTGATAGGCATCGATTGTTTCAATCGCAGTCTTGTGCCAGTTAAATTGAGCAGCACGTTTGAGTGAACGAGTTCGTAAGTCTGCATGTAGTTCGTTATTCGTTAGAACGTTATGCATGTCTTGAACCATCTCGCGTAAATTATCGGGATCAAAGCTAATAGCAGCATCTCCTACTACTTCTGGCAACGAGGTGCGGTTTGAACAGATAACAGGTGTGCCACAACTCATAGCCTCTAATGGTGTCAGACCGAAGCCTTCGTAGAGTGATGGGAAGACGAATACACTTGCTCCACTATAAATAGCAGGTTTATCTTCCTCTTCTATAAAGCGATAGATGATCCTGTCCGTTATCCCCAGATCAGCCGCAACTGGGCGAGGATCGGGAAAGAGTGATCCGTTCTGCTTATCAGGATTACCGGCAATCAGTAATTGAAGATCGGGGTCTCCCAATTGATGGTAGAGTTGAGCGAAAGCTCGCACCAATTGCGGAACATTTTTGCGCTGATCAAGTCCACCGAGATAGAGGATATAACGTCCATGCAACCTGTAGCGGGCTCGTACCTTTGATAGGACTGCAAGATCGGAAATCGGACGGTATTCGTCTCCAGCGGCCTCGTAAATCACACGAATGCGTTCGGCAGGTAAATTCAAAGCATCAAGTATATCTTGTTTGGCATGTTGTGAGACTGTAATAATCAAGGTGGCTTTTTGGGCAGCACGTGTAATCAGTTGCAAATAAGCTTTCATTTTGGGATCAGTTCGATACTGAGGTATTCGTAATGGAATAATATCATGTATGGTGACAACACTCGGAGTTCGAGGGAAAAAGGGAGGAGCAAAGTAAGGAACATGAAGGAGATCGACCTCAGCTTTACGTGCAGCAGAAGGTGAGGTGAATTGTTCCCACATCAAATTTTCAATACTAGCGTTGCGTCTTGCTAATCTACGCACAGGCGTTATTACATTAGGAAACGTAAGAAGGGTTCCAATATTTTCAGAGATGGGTTGTGAGCCTAATAGAATATACTCATTTTCCTGATCCACCTCTGCCAATGCTTGAAGTAAGTGGAAAAGATATTGACCGCTGCCACTTGCTGGAAATTTGAAGAAATATGTATTGATGCCAATTCTCATACTAATTTCTATCCTGGCGGCCAGCTAAATTTACGGCCCCCCAGCAGGTGAAAGTGTAAATGAAAGACGCTTTGCCCTGAGTCAGGGCCTACATTGGACACGAATCGATAGCCACTTTCATCAATACTCATCTCGTGTGCAAGTTTTTGAGCTGTTGTGAAAAGCTGAGCAAGAATAGGTCCGTCGTCAAGTGTAAGGTCAGTCATAGAAGCTATATGCCGACGGGGGATGAGCAAAATGTGCTTTGGCGCCTGTGGGTTGATATCCACAAACGCCACTACGTTTTCATCTTGATAGACAATGTTACCTGGTATCGCACCAGTTGCAATCTTGCAGAACAAGCAGTACTCCATACGCATTCCTCTAACGTTCTTATTCTTGTGTGTTTCTGTTATCGCTTGTAAAGGAAGTAACAACTTCGACAGATTCAACAGGTGTCTCTGCACTGGCTACTGCGACTTCGACAAGATCATTTTGAGTCTCTGAGGCTGCTTTATCAGCCTCAGAGTTCTCTTTTTGTGGTTCCTTAGCCTCTTCTTCTACTGTTGCAGTTTGTTTCTTGTCGCCGGTAATTGGTTCCAGTCCATGCAAAGAAGGGTCGTTATACTGAGGTAAATTCATTTCCAGGCGAATAGCTTTGATGGCTTGATAGACATCGCCGGGATTAAGTGTCAGTTCCTCGGCAATGGTTTTATGTATTCCTATAGGAGGAAGAGGCAGGTATGGTTCATATGCTGCTCTAATCTTCTCCAACTCTTCGCTGCTACCCTTGTAAGTTTGAAGTTCCCACCAGCTTGGAATGCTCTGACGCTCTCTGAAGTCCTTAACAATTTTCTTAACAGCTTTCTTGGGAATTCCTAACTCTTGCGCAATTTGGGTGCGAATCCCGTCAAATTCGGTTGGTACCGCAAGTTCTTGATAACGTACCTCTACCTGCGCAATTTGTTCAGGTGTTGGTACAAATGGCGCAGGAGGTGGAATCTTCTCGCGTTTTGGTTTAGGCGGAGTTGGAGGTTTAGACACCTTAGCCTTTGGGGGTTTGCCCCCTTTTTTCCCTTCAGAACGACGATCACTACCATATGCTGTTTGTGGGCTGAGGCCAAAACTGCCTGTCATAGGTTGTCGTGGACGTTGACCAGGACCTCCAGAGATAACGGGTCCATCTGAACGGTATGCACCAGCGCTCTGGCTACCAGGCCTTTCTGCTGTCGTTCCGCTTTTCATATCTCTTGGAACAGGGGAAGAAGGTATCTTGGGTTTAGGCTGTTCTGGTTGACTTACTTTTACGTCTTCGACTGTATCAATCCAATGACTTGTCCCACTGGTTGCTTCTTTTGGTTTAGGTGGTGGTGGGTGTAATGGTTTTGATGAACTCATCACTCCCTGTCCTTGTTTAGGCACAGAAGTTTGTTGTGTAGCCTTGGCTGCCAACTTCTCTTTTCTGGCTTTTTGCATGCAATCGGGGCAAATGACTTCCTTAGCATTTGCCGACTGAAACCACTTGCCGCAGGTTGTGCATCGCATTTTTATTTTGCTCATGCGCTTAATCCCCTGTCTCTAGGGCAATCACAAAAGATTGACCTTACTGAAGAAATGGACATTATCTACTAGTTGTCGGAATGCACCTTCTAGTATAACAGGTTTGAGAATTGCGTCAAATGTTTTTTGTTCATGCGAGGTTAGCTTGTTAGAATGCTGTAATAGTTGCTCGGGAGTCTACAACCCTCATAGAGCCTGGCAAGCAGTTGTTCTTGATTGAGAACAACAACATGTTGATTGGAGCATGTCATAACAAGAGAGCGAGCTCCCATCGCAAGATCCTGACGTATTGGTTTGGGATGTCCATTGATATCAAGGATACCGAAAGGGGCAATATTTTTGTTCACAGTATAAAAGAAATCTTTACTGCTAAAATAAAAGAAAGGCACTTTGTAGCGTGATGCAACCTGGACATCAGTAATCAGTGTTAAGATATGTGAGACTGCTACTTGATATGGATTGGAAGGATCGATACCACATCCTTCGTAGCAACCAGTGCCTTCTACTACCCAGATATGCTTTCCCAAGTCGCCGCTATTCAGATTCACTTTGAACTGCTGTGCCCAAAAAAGGAATAATCCATATAGGCTATTGGTATATTGGTTAGGATAGCCATTATGCCAGCTGTCAATCAGGCCTAATGTTTCAGAATGCCAATTCCAGTGACCACCTGGATGTACAATGCTATTCATAGCGGATTGCATAGCATCAAGATAGTTTACCTGGTTAATCAGAGGCTGATAGTCGACACCACCAACATGCGGATCGAGCGAACCAAGAAGAACAGGCATGTCAGGGCGAACAGCATGCATCGTATGCTCACAGAGATCAAAGTACCTGGCAAAATCCGCTGGCGGAACATAGGAGGTGTTTCCAGGATCATACTTCATCTGCTCATTCCCACATTGCACAGCGTTGGCTCCACTAACAGCAACGTCCTGAAGTGTTTTCGTATCATATAGAGAAGCGCCTTTTGTCTGGCAGGTTGCAATAAGTACGCTAACCCCTTGACTATGTTCATTTGCTATAGCTGTTCTCAAAGCATCACCAACTAATTTGTTAACGCCACAGGTAGGATAGCCGAAACGAACCCACGGAATACCCGAAAAGGTTGTTAAAAGATTGCTCTCAATGCCCTGTACAGACCCCAGAGGCAGTGGTGTTGGTGTTGGTGTTGATGTTGGCGGGTAGGTTGGTTGTATTGTAGATGTAATTCCGATTGTAGGTGTTTTCGCGATAGTTGTAGTAGTTGGAAGTACTTTTGCTGTAGTAGCAGTTCGGTAGGCAAAAGTGGCAACGAGAGTACTACACACCAGCACAATAACCGTTATAATCAAGTACTTGCGCTTCCCATGATTCCACAAGTTCATTTTATTCTGCCTTCCTAACGAAGTGATATTCAGCTCTAGAAGAGCAAGTAATTAAGTAAATTCAGAAAGGAGTATCGTCGTAATTTTCAAAGAAATGTTGAACATGCTTCAACTGCTCTGTTCTACGAGCAGGCGGCAGGGCATTAATAACTAAATTGCCATAACTTTTAGTATGCAGGCGTGTATCCAGAATAGCCATTACGCCACGATCTTCGTGAGTGCGTAGTAAACGACCTAGACCTTGCTTCAGCCTTAATACAGCCTGTGGAAGAACATAATTCCCGAACCAATTTTCTTTGTTGGCTTTCATTCTCGCAACTTGTGCTTCATGCACAGGATCATCAGGTGGGTCGAAAGGCATCTTATCGATAACAACCAGTGATAGAGATTCTCCTGCGATATCGACCCCTTCCCAAAAGCTTTTCAGGCCAAAGAGAATAGCACTTTCACTTGCTCGAAACTCGCGCACTAATTCTATACGATTCATTTCTCCCTGTCGTAACAAGCGAAAATCCAGATATGCGGGCAAACTATCTAAAAATATATTGTAAACAGCATCGAGCATACGTTTGCTGGAAAAGAGCAGAAATGCTCGACCATGTGAGGCCTCGACAAGGCGCATCATTTCTTCGGCAATCTTAGTCGTGTAGTATTGTGAATCTGGACCATATACAGGTTCAGGTAAATGCCGCGGTACATAGAGCAATGCATTGTTCTCGTAATCAAAAGTGTAAGGCAAAATGTGTTCTAGCACATCAGGGTACTCCGTATGGTCTAGACCAACACGGCTGCGAAAGTACGCAAAGTTCGGTCTTCGATCATCTGGATCAACAGGGTTGGGACTTATTGTTGCTAGCGTAGCAGATGTGCAAATAACTTTCGACTCATTAAACAAAAGCTCTCTTAGCAAGGAATTTACATCCAATGGAGTAGCATTCACCACTAAATTGGAGCCTCTACGTCCCGGTTTCGTTTCCCGTTCAACGTAATAAACGTAAGCGTCACGCTGATCAACTGAAAAAACCTTGCGAATTGCCTCTGACAAGTTATCTGTGCGGGTAAGCAACTTATCATAAAGAGAATTTTCTGGTTCCTCCATGTATTCTGGACGTTGTTCACGCAACGATTCCGCAATTTTGGCAATAATGGTAGCAAGGTGCAACCCTTCTTGTAGCGGTTCTTGCAAGATAACCCTGCCTTTATACGATGCAGCATGCGTAATATGATCCAGCCTATCCCACACAAACTTCATGGTTTGTTTTGCTTCTTCTTGTAGATCGGCCCTGCCATGTTGTTTGAGTCCTTGTTGAGCTAATAATGCAGATATCTTGGATTCACTGACAGTTACTGTAAATGAGCGTGTGGCCTCTTCTTCCAGGTGATGTGCTTCATCTACCACAATTACATCATGTTTGGGCAGCAGATAGCCCTCTAATGCCGCATCAAGCAAAAGTAGTGTGTGGTTCACAACGATTACCTGTGAAAGTGCAGCCGTATCTCTCATCTGGCGAACGTAACACTTTGAGAAAAAAGGGCATTCCCTCCAGGCGCATTGATCGCTATCTGCATTAACTCTCGTACGTATGTCATTCGGGAGAGTAAATCCCAGTGTTTCAAAGTCGCCTGTGATATTCAGTTCAAATTCTTTCACGATGTTCATAAGACGAGTGAAGTCAGGATTTTTGAGAAAGGGTTGGGTCTCGACACGTTCTTTCTCCAGGCGATCAAGACAAATGTAGTTGCCCATACCCTTGACGAGCGCCGCTTCAAACTCTTGAATATGTTCCTGCACAAAAGGAATATCTTTATAAAAAAGTTGCTCCTGTAAAGCTTTGTTTGCTGTGCTAATGATCGCTACTTTGCCAGAGCGTACAATGGGGAGGAGATAGGCCAAACTTTTTCCTGTACCCGTTGCAGCCTCCACAATGGCATGTCGCTCTTCAGTAAGTGCTCTGGCAACCAGGGTTGCCATTTCGATTTGCGCTTGTCGTTCTTCGTAACCGTCCAGGCGTTCGGAGAGGATGCCGCCGTGACTGAGATCGGTAGCAACGACCTGGTGCAGGCGAGAGTGATCCTCGGGTTTGGATACTTTGGGTTTTACAGCTTTATTCGGACGAGAGGTATTCTCATCTTTTCTAGATACATGTGCTTTTATATCCTTCGTGACAGCTTTGTTAATAGCATCTCCATCAGGTCTTATGATGAGTTGTTGATGGTTTGGTAGTGGTTGATTCACATCGAAGTTTCTATTTGGAGATGAATTTGGATGCAAAGACCATTGGTTGGCTATAGACTCCAATTCCTTGTGAATAGTAGCCATACTTTCTGGCCTTAAATCTGTATCTCTATTCAGCATTTGCGTGATAAGGGTTTCAAGCCTAACCAGAGCTGGATGATTGCCCAATTGAATAGGTGTAAGCAAATCAAGATCCTTTTCTGAAAGTAGTCGGTGGAGTGTGGCACCTAAACTATAGGTATCGGATTTGGGAGTGGTTTGTGCTTCTCCGAACTGTTCTGGCGCAGCGTAACCTAAAGTACCTAGGGGTGATGTATCCCTGGCTTTACCCGGTTTAAAGTGGCGAGCAATACCGAAGTCAATTAAAAAAATACGTTCATCAAGAGTTCGCATGATATTAGAGGGTTTGAGATCTCGGAATATTAACTCGTGGGTGTGCAAATAACCAAGCACAGCACAAAGTTGCATACCAATGGAGAGAACCTGTTTAATGTTAAGGTGTTTTTCTGCCTTGGTTTTTAAGTAACTTTCTAGTGTTTCTCCATCAATGTAATCCATAACAATGTATGCACCTTTGGAATCAGTGAAATGCTCATAGATGTGGGGGATGCTAGGATGTTTAAGTTTGGCCAACCTCAGAGCCTCATTTTTGAATGCTTCAGTAGCTTCGATAATCTGCTGTGGACTCAAATCATCTTGAAGCATCTGCTTGATAGCGACTTCTCGATCGAGAGTAATATCTATGGCCTTGTAGACAGCGCCATAACCACCTTTGCCTACTAGTATATCAATACGATATTTCTTATTAAGTAGAGTTCCTGTTCCAAATGCGGGGATTATAACCGCGTCACCCTTAGGAGTCTTAGCTCCCTTAGGAGTTTGATGAATCACCCCTTCCTCTTGAGTCTTATCAAATGTGGTTTCATCTTCATTTTTCTTGTTAAATATAGCGGCTGTATTTAATGTAGGTGGATTAGAAGACAATACTACATGCTTCCTGGCCTTGTTCTCCACCACCGGAAAACCCATCAAGGCGCGTAAATAGCTATCGGAGAACTTTAGCAAATGCTCAAAGCGATCCGCAGGTTCTGGTGAAAGCGCTTTTAGCATTACTGCCTCGACATTTGAAGAAATTTTGCTATTGAAGCTGCGTGGGGAGGGGATCGGTTCGTGTTCTTGTTTGTACAGTAATTCATCATGGCTGGTTGCTGCATAAGGGCGCTGTCCACATAGCCATTCGTAGACGATCACAGCCAGGGAGTACTGATCGCTTGCCGAGGTTAACGTACCGCGTAAATGCTCAGGAGCTTTATAAAGTAGTGCTCGTGTGGCTAGATGGTTAAATGATTGAAGAAATTCCTGTGACATCGGTGAGAAATCCGTAATTCGTAATTCCTCACCAAAAAGGATATTGCCGGGATGGAGATTGCCGTGCAGCACATGTGAGACATGGGCATATTGTAAAGTATCAGCGATGGTCGAGAGATATGGCTTTATTTGATCAGGTGCAAATATTTTACCAGCAGTAAGTTGTTTGACATTGGTTATATCTTCTATATACTCAATTACATGGTATCCAAGTCCTTGATGATTATCTGGCTCTGTAATGATACCGAAATCATGTATTTCGGTTATGTTGCTACGCCTAAGTTTTTTGAGTTGCCTGGCATGTGTTAGAAAGGTCTCTCTGGCTGCTGTTGTGGAAAGAGGGATATTAAAGATCTTAAAGATAACGTATCTTTTTTTACGCTGTTCATCTTTCCCCAGGTAGGTATGGCTTATGGGACTTTCGCTGAGCAATCGGATGATAGTGTAGTGGTCGATACGTTGTGATCCTGCGTCTCCCATGCGGGTGTTCTCTCCCCCTAAATGTGAACAGATGTTTGCTATGCTCCAGAAGTATAGCATACGTATGAAACTGGAACAACAATAGATTTACTTCTTTACTGCGTTACTGCTACAAGAAGTTTGATCATCAGAGTATAATGTGCAAAGTTGAAGGTTTTGCTGCAAGCTCCAGGTCGTAGAGAAGCAGAATAGTAAAATTTGGAAAGAGATACGTTGCTTAGAATGGAAGAGATGAAATTACGGAACGCGACTGTAAACGAAACGCAAGATAGAGTGCAGACGGATGAGGCAAAGGCACATCATTACGATGCTTCCAAATTTGACCGACCATCGGTAACAGTAGATGTTGTTATGATGAGCCTGCGACAACGAGACCTGCAAGTTCTGCTTGTCAAGCGTCGTTTATGGCCATATGAGGGTATGTGGGCTATTCCTGGCGGCTTTGTGAATATGGATGAATCATTGGAGAAGGCAGCCAAGCGCGAACTTCAGGAAGAAACTGGAGTTCTTGATGTATACCTGGAGCAGCTTTACACTTTTGGCGATCCGGGTCGCGATCCGAGAACCCGCGTTATTACAGTAGTGTATTTTGCTTTGCTTGACTCAGAGCGATTGCAAGTGAGAGCAGCTGATGATGCTGTTGATGTAGAATGGTTTTCTGTTTATAATCTTCCTCCGCTAGCTTTTGATCACGCGGAGATATTGGAATATGCGCTGAATCGCTTGCGTGGCAAACTGGATTATACAACGATTGCATTTAGTCTCTTACCAGAGCAGTTTACATTGCATGAATTGCAGCGTGTTTATGAAATAATTTTGCATAGAAGATTGGACAAACGGAATTTTCGCAAAAAGATTTTGTCGACAGGCATTCTTGAAGATACTGGCGCAAAAAAAATGGAGGGTACACATCGTCCTGCACGATTGTATCGTTTTAATCCTGCTGCGGAACGCAAACTATAACGAGGTGATTAGATTGAACCTGGCATAAGGGGTGACACATGGCTACTTCAACCATCCCATCAAATTTTATAGAACAGTCTCAGGAATTTATCTCTGCGCTTGTCACCTGGGAGCGTAACTTGCCTACGATTGCATGGAGCGATTTGCAAACAGAAGCACAGCAGGGTCGAGTTTGCTTGATTAGTATAGATATGATTAATGGCTTTTGTCATGAAGGAGTTTTGTCTAGCCCACGGGTCAAGAACATTATTCCCGCTGTAGTTGCAGTTTTTAAAAATGCCTATAATATTGGTGTGCGTGAATTTGTGTTGGCACAGGATTGCCATAAGCCTGATTCTGTAGAGTTCGCAGATTTTCCACCGCACTGTCAGGCAGGTACAAGCGAAGCCCGCACCATTCCTGAACTGGCGAATCTGCCCTTTGCCAACCTCTTCCAGGTTGTTCTTAAGAACTCGCTGAATGCCTTTCATGGCTCAGAACTAGGGAAATGGTTAGAAACTCATAAACATTATAGCGCAATTGCAGTTGTTGGGGATTGTACTGATCTCTGCGTTCATCAAATGGCCTTGCATTTGAAAATTTATGCCAATGAGCACAGTTTAAAAATGCGTGTGATTGTTCCTGAGAATGCTGTACAGACCTATGATATGCCGGTTGGGACAGCAAACGCAATCAATACGTTACCTCATGGTGGGGATTTCATGCACCTTGTTTTCCTGTATCATATGCGACTGAATGGTGTTGAGGTAGTTAGGGAGATGGTATAAATCAACCAATATCCGTATCTATTCTTCTATTTCGGGAACCTCTAACAACTCAAGCAAACCGTAAAGTGAATGCACCAGCAAACAATCGACGTTGCTCTCTTCTAAACGTTCATGCCTGTCGAGTAAAACGGGGGTTATTCCGACTGCACGCGCACCCAATACGTCATGAATGTATGAATCCCCGATATGGATAGTATAATCGGGGATACTATTTGCTCGCTGCAAGGCAAGATCATAGAGTGCTGGCGAGGGTTTCGCGTGTCGGGTTACTGCTGAAACCAACAAGCAATCAAAGTAACTTGTGAGATGCAGGCGTCGTAAGATTGGGCCAAGAGCTATGCCCCAATCAGAGATTACACCGAGTAAATAATTATGAGCTTTCAACGTTTTCAGCACAGGAAAAACGTCCGGGTAAACTTGCCAACTTGTATGTTCGTCAAACTCTCTAGTAATCCGTCGTGCGAGCTCATAGAGAAGAGGCTCACTGTGTTCCTCAATGAGAGGGCGTAGCAAATCCATGTAATACTCGATCCAAAATTCATTAATTGTTTGCTCGCTGGCCCAGGTATGACGCTTGAGGCGTGTTTGGCGGAAGTAATATTCGTCGGCTTCTGCCATACGCTGGTTAAATTCATCAATGTGGATATGCAAGCCGAGTTGCTGGCAGATTTTTTGGCATATCTCTGGTGATGAAGGATTTGGGTGCAGCAGAGTAAAACCCGCGTCAAAAAATACTGTGCGAATTGCTTGAGGTTGCTGCAGAGGCATTTTTAGGTTTTCCTTATCTTTTGGGAACAGTAGAGGGCGGCTCCTATGTCTACTAGTTCAGGTCTTTGTTTCTTCTTACTGCTTTTTATTCATATATATAATTTGTTATACCATAGATTGAAAACATGAATCAAATACCGCTCAATTTGAGCGGTATTTGATTGGCTTTATGGTTGCTTCGATGTTCGTACAATTTCATACGCTAACAAGCATGAAACATTAACCTCGTACTGATTGTTGCAACAACCTCATCAACCATTGCAAGCCCGCATTTTATAATCTCTTAACAACTACCTAAAAACTAGCTGTTTAACTTCTGGATTTGTAAATGGCGTCTGAGGCCTCAAGAGCGGCACCAACGTTAGGCTGAAAACCACTGCGGGACAGTACATGTTCCAAAGCTGCGAGTACTGTGTCTACGTTTTTACGACTTGAATTGTAGCCCATCAAGCCGATGCGGATCAAACGGCCTTTTAGTGCTCCAAATCCACCGCCAACTTCGATACTGTATTCATCAAGTAATGCTGTGCGAATTGCTAACTCGTCGATACCATGATGTAAGCTGACAGCAGTTATCACCGGAAGCTCATAGCCAGGTTGGGTAAGTATTTCAAGACCTAAGCCTCTGACACCCGCTCTGACCGCCTCACCGTGAAGTTGATGGCGCGCCCAGCGAGTCTCCAGCCCTTCTTCCAGGATAAGACGTAGCGCTTCACGCATGCCGTAAACAAGATTACTGCAAGCTGTATGATGGTAGGCATGATCGCCATTCCAGTAGCGGTGTAGCTTTTGCAGGTTGAGATAATAGCTCTGTACAGGTTTTTTGCGATTCTGGATTACCTGTACTGCTCGATTGTTCAGTGTTACGGGGGCTAATCCTGGCAAAGCTCCCAGACTCTTCTGGCTACCAGCATAGCAAGCATCGATTTGCATCTCGTCGATGTTCATAGGAATACCGCCAAGTCCACAAACAGCATCTACGACGAAAAGCGCACCATGCGCGTGTGTGATACGCTCCAACTCTTCTAGTGGTTGCCAGAGACCTGTAGAAGTTTCAGCGATAGCCGTTGCAAATATCTTGGTTTCAGGATGATCTCTAAAAGCCTGTTCGAGTATTTCTGGGTCAAGAGGTTGACCTAGTTGTGTCTCAAGGTTGATGACGTTAGCGCCACAGCGTTCTGAGATTTCAACGATCTGACCACTGAAGAATCCAAGACTGCCAGCAATGAGTGTATCGCCCTCTTCGAGTAGATTGCACAATACAGATTCTGCCCCTGAGAAGCCAGAACCTGAAACGCACAGAGTCATCTCGTTTTTAGTTTGAAAGACCTGGCGTAGCAATTGAGCTGTTTCTTCGAGTATTCCGAAAAATTCGGGATCAATGTGACCAAGCTGGGGCGCTGAGGCTATACGTAGAATGCGTGGGTCAACATTGCTCGGACCAGGGCCAAGCAATAACCTGTAGGTAGGATTAAGTTCTGGAAGAGTCGTCTCAAATGTTTGACTTGTGCCCATCACTAATTGTGCCATGTAGTTACCTCCCTTTTTGTTAGGACACACGTGTGTGCGTCCCTATTTGTCACTCCTGACCACAGTCAAAAAACAGAAAAGAGTGTATAGGTAGGTTGTTCCATTATGGACACTCTTATACCGCAACTTCTGCTTCAAACAAGTGTTGTAACTTGTCAGCTTGATCGACTGAGATCAAGTTGTCGATAAATTCGTCGAGCTCACCATTAAGCACGCCGGGTAGATTGTGTCGTGTTAAACCAATGCGATGATCGGTCACTCGATCTTGAGGAAAATTATACGTACGAATCTTTTCACTTCGGTCACCAGTTTGAACCTGTGATCGTCGCGATTTGCTCAGTTCTTCTTGCCTGCGGGCTTCTTCGAGGTCCCATAAGCGAGACTTAAGTACTGAAAGGGCCTTGAGCTTATTTTTTAATTGCGATTTTTCGTCCTGGCAGGTTACAACCAGGCCAGTTGGCAAATGAGTAATGCGCACAGCCGAGTCGGTAGTATTCACACTTTGACCACCATGTCCAGTAGAACGATAGACATCGACACGAATATCAGTATCTTTGATTTCGATATCAAAGTCTTCGTCGACTTCCGGCAGTACAATTACTTTAGCGGTCGATGTATGGATGCGTCCATTAGCTTCTGTAACTGGAACTCGCTGGACACGATGCGTGCCCCCTTCGTATTTCAAGCGGCTATAAGCTCCCTTACCTTTCACCTCAAAGGTTATGTCTTTGATACCACTCTGAGCAGTTTCGTTGATATCAATAATTTCGGTCTTCCAGCGCCTGTTGTCAGCATAGCGGCTATACATGCGAAAAAGCTCTCCAGCGAAAAGGGCTGCCTCGTCACCACCAGCCCCAGCCTGAATGGTGACTATAGCATTTTTTTCATCCATACTATCTTTTGGCAGCAAGGAAATTTTAATATCTTCGAGTAGACGCTCCTTTTGTGCTTTGAGTCTTTCCATCTCCTCGAAAGCAAGGTCACGCATTTCCGATTCTTCACTCTCGTATAATTCTCGAGCCTCAGCAATCTGACGATCGGTTTCAACTAATTCGTTATATTTTTGGACAACTTCTTGAAGTTCGGCATGTTCACGCCCATAGCGTTGTAACAACGGGATATCTTCGAGAACTTCTGGCTGTGCCATCAGGTTGTTCAAATCTTCATATCTTTGTGAAAGGCTGGCAAGTTTATCCATCAAATCCATGTACGGGTTCTCCCAATATTACCTCATCCATCCGATTTAGCACTATAGCTTATATATATAAGCGTATCATATTTTAAAGTATGTCGGAACGGATGAAATGGTACAAATTACTGAATGTTTATAGGTCTTTTCAACAGGAAGCAAGGAGTGGTAATTTGAGAATAACGCTACCCGGCCGCAAGCAAATAACGTTCTACCGTTATGCGGCGTGGTTGTCTCTGATAGAGTGAAAATGCAATTGTAGCGAGTAGACGTGGCTTCATAATACTATTATATCACGAAAAGAGATACAATACAGCTTATTATTGTGATGCATTTCCTATTCTATAGGCAACAATAGGAGTATACTGTCAGTAAGAATACAGATATGCCGCTGAGCTGGTTTTACAACAAATCTGGGGTATATTCTGGTGTTGAAAACAAGCTTTGCTGTAGCGACTGAGAATTTGTAGGAGGGATACCTGTGCGTTTCTGCTTTATTCTAGAGGAAAGATATGCTGATAAACCTATGCCAATGGTAGTTGCGGATCAGTTGCAACAATGGGGACATGAGATAGATGTGTTGCAGCCGTACGCTGCTGTTACGAGCCTGACTGACCTTTCGCTGACGAAGTATGATGCTTACGTGTTAAAAACTGTCTCAGATGGACCCGGTTTGACCATATTAGAAGCTGCTGAAGCAGTGGGCATACCAACCATTAATAATTCACGAGCAATACGTTTGATTCGTGATAAGGCGGTAGCGGTGGCTTTTGCTCAGGCGTGCAATCTACCTGTACCAGTGACCTACTTCGTTGGACATCCTCGCGCCCTGGTTAAAGTGCCGCATCATGTCTATCCTGTAGTAGTTAAACCAAGTAATGGTACTTCATTACAAGATATCCATCTTGTTCATACACCTGCAGAGATGGAGAATCTTACTTTGGACGAACAGAGTTACTATCTCGCGATGCATTATGTTGAAAATACCGGCTTTGATATTAAACTGTATGTAACTGGTCAAGAGGTACATGCAATTGTCAAAAGTTCACCTCTGCATGGAACAGTACAAGAACAAGAAATACCCGTAAGTCGTGATATGTTGAATTTGGCACGTAGAGTAGGGCAGGTTTTTGGTCTTGACCTCTATGGAGTCGATGTTCTTGAGACTCCTGAAGGACTGATGCTCGTTGATATTAATGATTTTCCCAGCTTCTATGGGGTACCCCGCAAAGTTGCCAGCGTTGCGGAATATATCCTTCATGCTGCATATCGTACCCGTCGAGAAGGCCAGAGACGCGTTGGAAGACCGCTTATACAGGCTCATAAATCACTTCGACGTCAGGACAACAAGATTGTGCCAGCGGAGTTGATAAGTTTTAATCCTAATGTGAAACGGGTATACAGCAGTTAGTTCTTCTCACTTCCTATAAAGAAGCATCAAGTAGATTTCATGATATGTCCAATATCATTCAAAACATAGAGAACACGGTGCTTGTCTGATGTACGGACTATGGTAATTGAAGTATTGGCGGCAGGGAAGAAGAAGTCTTTTTTCAACCCTAACACTTCAGCAACGTAGGCATTTATCACCCCGCCATGAGCAAATGCCAAAATGCGTTGACCGATATGCTTGCTTGCTATTTCATCAAATGTCTTAACAACTCGCTGCCGAAATGATATGGACTGCTCGCTATCTGGAATCCCATCCCAATGTCCAGTTTCACCGGCAATACGCACAATATCTAACTGGCGCTCTTGTAGTGCTTTGGTCAAAGCCGCCAGGTCCTGACCGTCGTCGGGTAAGGGATGTATATTGCCCAACTTAATCTCTTTCAGGTCCTCCACAACGATAGGAGTCAGTCCCAGGCGTTCTGCCAATGGTGCTGCTGTTTCCAGACAACGTCGCAGAGGACTGCTGTATATTGCATCGAAACTTAAACCACTGAGCCGTTCTGTTAGTACCTGCACTTGCTGCCGTCCTGTACGGCTGAGAGGTAAATCATTATAAATGCCATTGGGAATAATTTCATCTTCTTCAGGAATTGCATCAGCATGCCTAATAATAAATAATTCAGCGGCATTATTGCGCTGGAATAAAAATGGGTCATTCATACTAACTATTACCACCTGTTACAAACAATGGAGATAATCGAAGATCTGATATTGCATCTCTCCAAGATGTTCACGATTTTATTTCCCAAACTGACGCAACACCGATTTCGCCAGTGAGCGCTTGTGTACTTCATCAGGGCCATCAACAATATGTATTGTTCGTGCATGGGCCCACATCGCAGCCAGAGGGAAATCATCACTCAGCCCCGCGCCACCAAAGACTTGCATTGCACGATTTACTACATTAGTAAAAACTTCGGGTGCGGCGATCTTAATCATGGCAATTTCATTTTGTGCAGCCTTTTTGCCGAGCGTATCAATCATCCAGGCTGCTTTTAATGTCAGGAGCCTTGCCTGTTCTATTTCAAGATACGATTGGGCGATCCATTCCTGAATTACTCCCTGCTCAGACAAAGGTTTACCGAAGGCTACTCGTGACGTGGCACGCTGGCACATCAGCTCTAATGCTCGCTGCGCTGCTCCAATTGAACGCATGCAGTGATGTATGCGTCCAGGTCCAAGACGTGCCTGAGCGATCGCAAAACCAGTGCCTTCTTCTCCTAATAAATTACTAACAGGGACCCTCACGTTTTCGAAGAGAATCTCGCAATGGCTTTCGTTATCAATGTACCCCATAATTGGGAGACTGCGCTTGATGGTCACTCCGGGTGTATTTTTAGGTACCAGAATCATACTCTGCTGCCGGTACCTATCTGGAGAATCTGGCTCGGTCTTGCCCATAACGATGAATATTTTGCAACGTTCGCGTGCTGCTCCAGATATCCACCACTTGCGGCCATTGAGTTGGAATTCGTCACCATTGCGTTTGATTGTGAGTTGGATATTCGTAGCATCAGAACTCGCAACATCTGGTTCTGTCATAGCAAATGCGGAGCGCATCTCACCGTTGAGCAATGGTAAAAGCCAGTCTTTCTTCTGTTCAGAAGTTCCAAACTGTGCCAGGATTTCCATATTCCCGGTGTCGGGCGCAGAACAGTTAAATACTTCTGATGACCAACCGACTCTACCCATAATCTCAGCAAGAGGAGCATATTCCAGATTCGTTAAACCGACACCATACTCGTCATCGGGTAAAAAGAGGTTCCATAATCCCTGCTCTTTTGCCTTAATTTTCAACTCATCTATTATTTCCGCATGGTGATGCGGATCACCCGAAGCGGTTATCTGGTCATGATACGTCTGCTCGTTGGGATAAATATATTGATCCATAAAATCGGTAAGCTGTTTACGGAAATCGTTGATTTTTTCTGAGTAAGCAAAATCCATTAGCTTCTTCTCCTGATTTGTTGTCAATGCTCCCCTTGACTATACCACAAAATAATACAGGTTCTGTGTGGAGATGAAATTGTGATGATTGTGACAGGATGCAGTCCGCAAATGTGACACTAATGTGAGGTCAAAGCTTTACACTTCAAGATGGAGCGTTGGATTCTACTTATTTGGAGAGCCAATACGATGAAAAGGAAGCATCAAGATTACACATTAGTGCCATTTCCGAAGATGCGGCGTGTACTTAGTGTTATGTTACGTTCAGTGCAGCGTAAGAATATGATGCATGGTTTAGTTGAGATGGATATTACAAAAGCACACCAGTACATGCGTGAATATAAAGCCAGGACAGGAGTTTCTTTGTCATTAACAGCGTTTATTGTAACTTGTCTGGCACATGCAGTAGATGAGAACAAATCTGTGCAGGCATATCGAAAAGGGAAAAATCAGCTTGTTCTCTTCGAAGATGTGGATGTGACTATACAGGTTGAGCGCAAAGTAGTTGACCACAAGAAGCCAGCACCGTCAATATCATCCACAATATCTCCTCAGCAAAATGGGCATAGATCTGTTCATGGTCAGCATAATTACAGAGTAGATACATTGTTTCCTCATATTATCAAAGCAGCGAATAAAAAGTCGTTCATGGAGATTCACCAGGAGATTAGAGCTGCACAGAACGAAAACATCGAGGCAACGTTAAAGTACAGAGCGTTGAAATGGACTGCATCTCTACCAACTTTTATGATCGTCTTGTTCTGGCGCATGTTATGGTGGATGATTATGAGATATCCACGCCTCCAAAAGAATTACGGTGGAACAGTAGGAGTAACAGCAGTCGGCATGTTTGGTAAAGGGAGTGGTTGGGGAATCCCTACTGCTGCTCATACGCTCGATATCACCCTTGGAGGTATAGGAGAGAAGCCTGTTGTTATAGATGGAAGTCTTGAAACTCGCGAGTATCTCAATATGACAATCAGTATGGATCACGATATTATCGATGGCGCTCCAGCTACGCGCTTCGCCTTGAGACTGAAAGAACTGATCGAGAGTGGTTATGGACTCATCGATCAGGATTCGGTTTCAAGGCGAAGGAATTCTATTGCCGATGCCTGATGGCATGTAAGCTTTGACTCTACCTGTTTTGCGGTGGTTGAGGCTGCTGGCCGGGTTGAGGTTGATTATATTGTTGGGGTTGACCATATTGTGGATATTGCGGAGAGGAAGGAAATTGCTGAGGATACGCAGCAGGAGAAGAAGATTGAGGGTATTGCTGTGGAGCAACGGGATTTCGTTGACCTTGTGCTTCCTGCTGGCGGAGATAGTTAAGTTCTTTGTAGATGGGCCAATTACCAAAGGCAAGAACACACAGCACGATGATATTTGCGATAGGGACAAACATCAGTAAACTCAACGCGCCGCTATAACCTGCTTTGGAGAAAATCCTCCAATATATGATAACAGCAAAAATGATAGCTATCAGACTGAAAATGACCGAGGATAACACAATTCCTGTAACAGCACCTGTATTCACAGAGCTAGTGCCGTTGTTGTACATGATGGCCTCCTTACTTGAAGAAAACTACGTCTAATCTCTGTTTGGATACGCAAACTCATGAAAGTGAGATTGATCAGACAACAATCCTGAAAGTGTAGCTGATTGAGGGAAATATGTTAGTTCAGACCTCGTTCAGCCGCACACTCAAAGTGACACTATTATAACACGGCTGTAAATACAAATTTGCACGCTGAAAGAAATAACTTCGGAAAAGGGAATATCTCCAGTTTCTCAGGTGTTATTATCAGTGAATTAGCAATCTGCGCTTGCGAGTGCTAGACAAATTAAAATCTAGATGCTATAATCTGGCAATCACGAGTTGAGACTGCTAAAAAACACGCGAAAGAACATTTGCTTTGAAATAAGGATTATCCGGATGGAGCATCACTCAGTGCAGCCCAGTTCTAAAAGGGATAACAAGTAAAGGTTTGCTTTCGTACTTTCATATAGTTAGGAGCTTGCAAATTCATGAAGTGTGAACGTTGTGAAAAAAATCCTGCCCGCGTGCGTATAGATCAGATCGTCAATGGACGGCGTGAACAGCATTATCTGTGCCAGCCGTGTGTTGATGAGTTGATGGGCGCAGCAATGGGCCAAATGGGTGGTATTGATGGTGAGGGTATCCCTGATGGCGCTCCATTCGGTTTCGTTTCAAAAAACGGAAATGCTGCCTCTGCCGCTGGTGGTGTAAATACCGCTACAGCTGAGCGGCGTTCAAATAATAGTAAGACACCAACTCTGGATCAGTATGGCCGTGATCTTACTCGCGAGGCTGAAGAGGGTAAGTTAGATCCTGCTGCTGGCCGTCAACGAGAACTTCGTCGGTTGATAACTGTTCTGGGTCGCCGGCAAAAGAATAATCCTGTTCTGATTGGTGAGCCAGGTGTAGGTAAAACCGCAATTGTCGAGAATTTGGCTCGTCGCATCTACGAAGGCGATATCCCTTCTGTATTACGCGGTAAGCGTATTGTTTCCTTAAATATCGGTGGCATGGTTGCTGGAGCAATGTTCCGCGGCCAGTTTGAACAGCGTATTAAGTCAATTCTTGAGGAACTGCGGGAAACAGATGATGTGATTGTGTTTATCGACGAGTTGCACACTGTTGTTGGTGCAGGAGCGGCAGAAGGAGCTGTTGGAGCTGCTGATATGCTAAAGCCAGCATTGGCACGTGGTGAATTGCGCTGTATTGGTGCGACGACACTGGATGAATATCGCAAACACATTGAAAAGGATGCTGCGTTAGAGCGCCGCTTCCAGCCAGTGATGGTTGATGAACCGTCAGCTGAGGAAGCGATTGAGATGCTGCGCATTGTGCGTCCGAACTATGAACTACACCATAGTGTAAGCATCACTGACGAGGCTATAGAAGCCGCCGTTAAACTCTCTGATCGCTATATCAATGATCGTTTCCTGCCTGATAAAGCTATTGACGTTATGGACGAGGCTGCATCGGCACTGCGCTTAGAGGCGACAGAAAAAGGCATCGTGAGCCCGGTACTCATTTCTGACCTTGAGAAGGAGTTGGCTGACCTTCAAACAAAGAAGGAAGCCGCTGCTAACGCTGAGGATTATGAGCGAGCCGCAAAGTTGCGCCAGCAAGAGTTGGTGATACAAGACAAGCTTGAAAAAGCGCGTGCAGAGGCGGGTAGTTCAATGACCTTACTGGTCACACCGGAGCTTATTGCTCGAAGTGTTGAGAACTGGACAGGCGTGCCTGTTAGCCAGATGTTAGAGAGCGAGCGTCAGAATTTAATAAGTCTTGAAGATGACTTGCGCAAGCGCGTTATAGGACAAGACGAGGCTATTAGCGCTGTTGCTCGCGCGATTAGACGATCGCGTGCCGGACTCAAGGATCCCAAACGTCCGATAGGATCATTCCTCTTCCTTGGTCCTACAGGAGTAGGTAAGACGGAATTAGCAAAGGCATTAGCTGCCGAGTTGTTTGGGGGTGTGGAAAATCTTATTCGCCTGGATATGTCGGAGTATATGGAGCCACATACAGTTTCTCGTTTGTTCGGTAGTCCTCCTGGCTATGTAGGACATGACGAGGGAGGTCAGTTAACCGAGCAAGTGCGTCGTCGCCCATACAGTGTGATCCTTCTTGACGAAGTTGAAAAGGCTCATCCAGAGGTCTTCAATGCATTGTTGCAAATCATGGATGATGGTCGGTTGACCGATGGCCAGGGTCGCACGGTAGACTTTAAGAACACCGTTGTGATTATGACCAGTAATGCTGGTAGCGCTGATATGAAGCGTGCAGTGCGTATCGGCTTCTTAACGACAAAAGATGAGGAATCACGCGATGAGCATCACGAAGCCATCCGTTCGAAAGCAATGGAAGGGCTGAAGCGTATGTTCCGTCCAGAGTTCATCAACCGCATTGACCAGATTGTGGTCTTCCATTCTCTGGGTAAGCAGGAACTCTACAAAATTGTTGATTTGCTGCTTGATCAAGTTTGCTCGCGTCTAAGTGAGCAGAAGATTGAGCTTGTGATCAGCGATGAAGTACGAGATCTGTTGCTACGCGAAGGATTCGATGAAGAGTATGGCGCTCGACCGTTGCGTAGGACGATACAAACGTACGTTGATGACACGCTGGCTGATGCTTTACTAAATGGTGCACTTGCGCCTGGTAAAGTTGCTCACCTGGTGTTGCATGATGGTAAAGTTGCTGTTGAGGCACAGGAAGTAGCTGTGGCTGCATAAGAGACAAGGTTGCAACAAAATTCACCATCCACTCGAGTGGATGGTGAATTTTGTTTGATTACCAGCTGATCTTCTCTAAATTGTCTAATCCCTTGACTCTCTCGATTATCTCTTTCCTTTTTCTTTCCTCTACGATCACAGGCGCTACCAGATCGTGAAAGCGTGCTTCAAGTTGCTCCCAGCTCAAAGGATTGTGTGGATCACCAAGTGCATGCCTCACACTTGCGCTGAACTCTCTCCCATCAGTCATTCTTACACTGGCACTGGCACGCCACTCTTCAGGGTAGTACTCATCAAGCTCTGTGGAAGAATAACACTCAACTCGCTGCATGAGTTCTTTGACTGTAGCATTATTTATCCACTCGTTCGTAAATACAGACATTCCTGCTGTACCTGTAAGCAGCGCGATTGCTGCCCCAAATGGCATGCTGAATTGCGATTCAACCACATTTTTGGGTTGCCTTTTCAGGTCAATTGGATCAGCTATTAATCCTCGCCCTCCTGTCAAGACGCCACAACGCACAAGCTCGATGTGTTCAGGATTGGGATGGTAGTTATGAATTATTTCAAAAAGGCAGTCAATGGGACCATGCATATAGCGACAGCAAGCGTATGGCTTGATGGATACCTGCATAATCGCGAATTCATCTTCTTCCTGGCGTGCTATTTGAGATATATCTCCTGCTGATGAGTAAGCATGAAAAAATCCATAGGGACTTTCGAGAATACTTGCCGGGCCTATAAAATCTGCTGCCGCGAAGCGTGCCGCCATAATCCCCGCATGACATGCCCAACCGGGATGAAGTCGCTTCGTCCACGCTCCGTCATGTAAATATGCCATTGAACCTGCTGCCATACTGCCAGCAATTCCCAAAGCCATATTTGTTTGCTCAGGAGATAATCGTAACAGACGGGCGCTGGCTGCCGCAGCACCCAAGGTTCCGCAAACTGCAGTAGGATGAAAGCCTCGTTCGTAGGACGAAGCTGAATTGAGCGCGGCACCTACACGCAACGTTGCCTCGTATCCCGCGATCACGGCTGAGTAGAAGTCGGCGGGTGGTGAGCCAATCTGCTCTGCGAGCGCAAGGACAGCCGGGAATACAACTACACCTGGATGTAGTGAAGAGCGGTTCTCAACGTCATCCATCTCTAATCCATGTGACGCGATGCCATTTACTAATGAGGCCCAAGCTGCCTCAGCCAGTTCTAACCTGCCAAAAATGGTTGCAGATCTTGCGCTTCCTATAGCCATTGACTCCAACATCTGGTAACCAGCAAGGCTAGATGGAAGGGTAGAGCCGCGAAGAGTGACTGCTAAGTGATCAAGTAGCAAGTAGCGTACACGTTCTCGCACAGTTCCCGGAAGGTCTTCATATTGTAATTGAGCACAAAAACGGGCTAGATCTGCTGTTGCGTGGTTTGTCATAACTATGCAGTCTCACACCGTTGCAACCAGAAATTCCGTAGGAGTGCGATGATGCTCAGTATGAAAAAGAGATAACTGGTAAGTAGCAAGATGGGGGGAACAAAACGGAAAGCACGATAAGCTAAATAGATACTGTTATGGGTCCAGTGAAGATCATCGCTGACTTGAGGAATTGCATAGAGGAGGAACACCACTAGCATTGGTATAGAGCCGAGTAAAAAGAGAGTTAAAGGTGCTTTTCGCCAAAGACACACGCCAAGAATCGCACCAAGGCCGACAATGAAAAGGAGGAAGAAACAGATCTGAATGTAAAAAGGAAAAAATACTAGAATCCCTGTAACCGCTATCATCCTCTCCAGGCGTACTATCAATGGAACCACTGTATAATGATACACAAGAGAGATCGATATACTCGTAAGGAATGTAATACAGCCCATTAACCAGATAGTGAGATATTCAGGTTTGGAATTATGTATCCGCTGTGCGATCATGTCTTTGACCCCCCAGGTTCGATGAATGGTTTCGAACTCCAATAACTTCTCTATGTATAAAGATGCGTAAGCAGGGAAGAAAGTGACATCAAATCCTGTTGACAAGTATCTTGAAGCTACATCTGTTAGGGAATAAAAAAACTCCTGGACATAAATTGTCCAGGAGTTTTAGCAGGGGAGACAGGAATCGAACCCGCAACCTGCCGTTTTGGAGACGGCTGCTCTGCCAGTTGAGCTACTCCCCTATATGGTGAAATCAGTACCCGCATCGAAGTGTAGTGGTGGCGGAGAGGGAGAGATTCGAACTCTCGGAGGCGTTTCCACCTCAGCGGTTTAGCAAACCGCCGCACTAGGCCACTATGCGACCTCTCCGTACTAAGTCTCAATCGGCTGACCAATGAAATGAAGCGTTTATTCTCAATTATGAATAACCGCAGCGACCCAAACACATAATACCAAACCGCAGAAGGTACGTCAAGCGTTTTTGAGACGTAGCTTAAATCAGCTGATAAGTAATGACTAAAACTGTCATATCGCGTCTAGTTTTTCAATTGGTAGCATCTCTTACAATCCAAAAGCAAACAATGTACCACTCCTACTTCCTTCATAGAGAACTCCATTCGAAATCATTGCTCCCCCCCAGAAGTTTCCGTTAAGCAACGTATCCTGGTAGCTGTAGAGGGTATGTCCATTACTTGAATCAGCAACAATCATTGTATTGCCAGAACCAAAAACTACTAAACCTGGCACACCAAGCACAGGAGCGAGTACTGGGGCAGTTAGACAATCTTGCCAGCGGAAAGCCCCGGTGCTTGGATCCAATGCATCCAGACTGCCAGCGCATTGCTGCGTGCCAATTGTCGTTGAGCTTCCTCCCACATACAAACTGGTTCCATCATAGGAAGCACCAACAATAGACGCGTTTTTGAATGCCTCTGCCCCTCCAGGTGTGAGCCGCACTTGCCACAACGGCCCTGCCGCAAGATTGGTCCGGTCGAGTGCGTAGTAAAAGCCATTTTTGTTGACAATTCCCACCATATTATGAGAGACCCCATTAATCGTAGCCTGGAAAAGTGTGGGATTACTACCATAATCGGTGTCCTGGCCTTTCTCGGTTTTCGGTAAGGGCCAATGTGCAACCATAGAGAAATTTGATGCATTTAACTCAATGAGCGAGTCCTCTAGAGGCATCGGCAGTGTGCAATGTTTTCTGTCAACATTACCCGTCCCAAAATAAACCATACCAGTTTGTTCATCAATCGCGGGAGCGCCCCAGACAGATGCCCCAATGCAACCATTAGGGACGGTTTGGATTGTATTCTGGATCTGTCCGGTGGAGGCATCGAGTCGATCAAATCCTGCTTGCACCAGAGGGCAGTCGCCCGTCGAAGCGATCCCGATATAGATACTTCCCTGATAGATAGACGTCGAAGTGTATATGAATGAGGCAGGATCGCTATTCAGAGTTTGTTGCCAGATGATTGTTCCTGTGAGAGCATTCACCGCGTAGAGAGTGGCTGGTCCGGAGCCAACGAACACGACTGACGTAGGCGTTCCGTTAATCGGCACCGTTGCTACTGTTACTGAACTGATTACGCCCTTGGGTTTATGGGAGCAACCACCGGGCCTGGTTGCCAAAATCGTTTTCCAAACGTCTTTTCCTGTTGCTGGATCACTTGCATGCAATACTCCGTTCCAATCTCCCCAATAAAGCATGCTGTTGGCCTCCATCACTTGAGCTGTTATTTGTGCATGTCCAGGGTTAGAGAACGTCCAGTGTAAATTCAGATTGGGAGCCGTAGATGTATTAATAGTTGTCTCAGCCGCGTCAAAGCCAGTGCGGGAATTGCTACCCTGAAACGTTGTCCAGTCTGTAACTGCCGCATGGGCGGTTTGCTTTGGGAAATAACTAACAACTGCTACCACCATTGACAGTACCAATAAAAATACGGCCAATGGTAACCCAATTGATTTTGGTCGAAGTCGCAATTGACCGATGAAATCAAGCATGTTTAATCTGTGTCCTTCCCCTGTCTACAGTTCGTCAGTATTTTTTAAAATTGCAATGCGGAGTTCGAGTTAGAGTCACTCTTCTTGTATATCTTTTTTGCTTTCTTTTTCCATTGTTATACAAGGTGATTTCTATAACTCAATTCGAATTCTTTAGTATGAGTATATAGGATCCATGCTTTTTCTATTCGAATAAATGGTTGTAATCTGGTTAAGAATTGCCACTACACCAGACAGATTTCTCAACCTGCTGATTATCTTTGTATCTACTATTCAGCAGAAGGTGCGGTTCGAGTGGGCTAGAATACCTGAATAGTTAGCTGTTGTTTTCTTCTGTTTTGATACATAATGAAACATAAAAATCTATTCTGAATTATTGAAATAATGTAAAGCAAGTGCTAAAATAAGAACACTTATTGAGAGAAGAGTCAAAAAACTTTTAAATTGGGGGATGTATGCGAAAGATGTACTGGTATTTTATAATAACTGTTCTTGTCGTTTTTGGGGCAGGCATTTGGCGTCTTCTACCTGTTGTCTCTCCGCGCTCTGTTCATGCAAGTAGTTACCACCCTGGAACTCCATCAAGTCCCATTCAGCATGTGGTGATTATAATGATGGAAAATCATTCATTTGATAACTTCTTTGGCCGCTTCCCTAATGCCAATGGAGTTACTCTTCCACGTGCTACCAATCCCATAACTGATTTGAATCATGGTTCTGCCGCTTCTACTGCCGCAATCGATGGTGGTAAAATGGACGAGTTTGAAGCACCAGGAGTATATCAGTACACCCAGGCAGATATTCCAACATACTGGCACTATGCTCAGCAATTTGGCTTGGGTGATAATTTCTTTTCTTCTTATCCTACCAGTAGTACTCCCAATCATATGGCTATGGTTGCCGCCGAAAATGGTGGTATCTATGAAACTAATGATAATACTGGCTGTAAATCAATGCCCAACAATTTAGTGTATTCAAGAACACTGACAACAGATACTTCTTGGTCTTACCCATGCTACAATATTAATAGCCTACCACAATTGCTGACTGCTTCCGGGCTTAGCTGGCGTTTTTATAGCACTATTCCGGTGTGGGACTCTCCGACTATGATTCAATCGCTCTCTGGTTCGCCCAATGATACCCACAGCGTGAATCAATTCACTACTGATGTGAAGGCAGGTAATATGCCTACTGTGTCATGGATTACACCTCCTGGGAATGCGACTGATCACCCGCCATCTCTGCTTGAGCCTGCCCAGAATTTTGTCGCTCAAGAAGTCAATTTAATCATGAACAGTTCCTACTGGAATAGTACTGCCATCTTTGTCAGTTGGGATGAATTCGGCGGTCAGTATGATCATGTACCACCACCCCAAATTGACAAGCTAGGCCTGGGAATGCGCGTACCGCTGCTGGTAATATCCCCATACGCAAAGCAGGCATATATCTCACATCAGGTAAGCGAATTTAGCTCGTTTGTCAAGTTCGTCGAGGACAATTTCGGCTTGCCTAATCTGGGTAATCGTGATGCGCTGTCATCCATCAGTGATTTAATGGATTACTTCGATTTCACGCAAACTCCACAGCCGCCGCTGATCATCAACCCTCTTCCTTACTCAAACACCCTGCAAGTGCCCACTCAGGTATCGAAGTATACAGTCAACCCAACTATCGGTGGTCCGACTAACACCTACACCTATGATGTTGCTTATGTGCAAAGTGTCTCTCCAGCTATCCATAATGTAATTATCGATGGGGTTGCCCATGCAATGGCGCCTACGATGGCAATTAAGGGGGGAGAGCTTTACCAGTATTCCACAACCCTTTCAGTAGGAAATCACAACTACTCATTCAACTTTTCTGATGGCGCGTCAGGCGCTGTTACAATGCCCGGCAATGGCTTGCAGTTTCCTGGTCCAGAGGTGCATCCTTTCTTCGTCGACACTGCAAATGCAAAAATACCACTCACTGCGTTGACTGGCCAGGCAGTAAAGTATACTGTGACCTACACCTCACCCTCAAACACACCGCCAACGCTGGCTGAAGTTTTTATCGACGGTATTCCACATACAATGAATTCAACAGGTGGGACTGATTATGTCCATGGGGTAGATTTTACATATACAGCTAATTCCTTGTCACAAGGTCAACACTACACAGTCTTTCGCTTTGATGATGGATCGGGTCCAGCTACTTATCCTGGTAAGATGATTCCCCAAATCGCGCCTCTTCTCGTCTCAAATACTTCTGTCACTCCAACATCAGGATCAACTTCGACGCAGTTCACTTTCCAAACGACTTTTACTGATGCTGCCGGTACAGCTCCGGCTCAAGCTACTCTCTACGTGGACACTACGCCCTATCCAATGTCCTACATGTCCGGCTCGTATAGTAAAGGAGCGCTTTTCCAGGTGCAAACTACTCTACCAACAGGAAATCACACTTTCTTCGTTGTCTTTTCTGACTCAACAAGTAGTTGGGCGGATCCAATGGCACGTAAGGGAAAAGCAGCCTATAAAGGGCCCAATGTAGGAGCAAATGCTAAGCCCGTCGCTCCCGGTACAATAATTATTGTGGATCCAGGGGATGTCATAGATTGATCGATTGGGCTACATTTATATCTTGATATCAGGTTCAAGACACTTTGGATGGGGCTGCAATAGCATTCCTTAGTGTTCCTGCTAAGCCTGTAAATAGAGAAAGTATCCTTAATACATTATCACTGCTTCAAATTCGCTGGAAATTGGTATGTTGATGCATCGTCCGGCTTGGGATCAGGTGTGCCGTATTCGAGTGTCACGATGTCGTGTGATGATAGTGGTACTTCTGTATTTATTGGAGCAGAAACAATGCCTGTAAATGGCTGCCCGTTCACAAATATTTTCCAACCTGTAGGTTGAGTTAACTCTGGCGGAAAATTCAGTTTAGCGAATCCGACATGCCAGATGGTAAGGAAGTCGTCTAATGCCAGGTTAGATTGTTTCTGAGGAGCTTCTATGTGGATGATACCATCACTTGTATGAGTATGTATCCAGTAGAAACAACTATCATCAGAAGCGATGCCTATATTCTTAGGAATGGTAACAAACTTGCCATTAATGTAGATTGTAAGGTGTATGTGAATGTGATAGGCATTCTGTGCTGTATCGCAGGGTATATTGTTTATAGGTGGATAGGCTGGATTATTGATAGGGTCTGTTTGGATATGCAGGAAGGTAAATCCCATTATACCGAGTAGTAATACGCTACTGGCTATTGATCCCCATAAGATTGTGCGAGCACGTTTGCGGTGATTACGTCGTTTCATGCGTGCTGCGCGGCGCTCAATGCGCAGTTGTTCTTCTTCTGTGTAAATTTCTGGGGTTTCCTGTTTGCTGCTCATGATATTTTCCTACTAATTTGGATTCATATTATGCAACGGGATGGACAAACTGAGGTAACTGCAAATAAGAATCGAAGTTTATTATGTAGTGTTTCTGAAGGATTGCTGCTTATAGGTTGGGCTAAATTTAATCATCTCAGGTTTTAATCATCCCTGCGATTTCCAGTCGTCGCAAATAAACCCATTTGTACCTGCCGTTTAATTGACTCGATATCAGGATTATCTGGAGTCATTTGAGTATGCTCATGAGTAAGACCGGAACTACCTCCTTCAGGCTGTTGCAGTAAATGAGTATATGGTGAAACTTGCAATTTTTGCGGAGACGGAGGTGTTGATGCCACTGGCCAGGGTGGTGAAACAGCCATTGAACCATTATTTACTGCAGAAGGCATACTGCCAAATTGATTGTTTTGCCAGGACATTGGACTACTTTGCGTAGATCCGACTGTGGCAGCGATGTCTATTGAACGAGCTTTTCTGCGTCTGATAAATATCACAATAATCAGGATAGTTGCTAAGAGGGCTACCACGCCTACTATACTGCCTATGAGCACCATTCTTGTTGATTTGTTTGTGTTAGAATCGTGGCTTGTATTACTACCCGAAGTTGGTGTTTGCCCCGTATTTGTATTTTGTGAACCAACAAGCGCTGTTGCAGCAATAGTTGGTGTCAAGATAGGTGTTGCAACTGCTGTTGGCGACAGATGTTGTGTTGGTGTTGGGTCGGACGCTGGAAGGGGAGTTGGGGACGGAGTAGGAGTAGGAGTGGGAGTGAGAGCGTTATAGGTGAAAGTGACAGATGAACTAAGTGTTGGTTGTTGAGCAACATTAGCCACAATTTTGTATGAACCATTTGCAATGGTAGTAGGTACTATAAATGGTCTTGAAATAAGACCATTGTTGTTTGAAACTGCTGGTGTAATTGTGAATATAACACTGCTATTCGTAGTCTCCCAGAACAAATTCACTGTTGTGCCTGCTGGAAAATAATTGGATCCTGTGATAGTTGCCTGTTGTACTCTCGCCTGTACGGTAAGAGAAAGGTTTATTTGAGGAGAAGATTCAGTTAGCACTGTGTAAGTATTCGCGACGGCCGTTGTACTACCAAAGGTAGCACATATTGAGTAGAAGCCTAATGGTGTACCGTTGGGGAGATGTAACGAACCACTAAATGAGCCGCTTTTGAATGTACTGGCCTGTTCATTTGGAACAATTGAACAGTAAGATTCAATCATATATCCTAAAGATATTTGTTCACCATCAGGTTCAGACCAACCTGAGCCGTTGACTGAGATTGTGGCTCCTACTGGTCCAGAAGAAGGACTGCTGCTAATGCTTCCAGTAGTGGATACTCGTTGCGCATGTACTGGTGTAACAAAGTGTACCGTTGAATAGAACATAACTGAAAAACAAAATACTACACTTGTGGCAAGGCAGACGCTGCTTACAAGTTTCGCACCGTACTTCATTACAAAAATCCTTACCAATGTGTTTTACAGATGAAAACGCATATAAGCACCATAGCGGTTAACTGGAATTTTCTTTCCCCCATGGCTCAAGTCTAGATGAGGCAGAGTTTAACGTCAAGAAAAGGGGTAATATGTACTACCTCCGAAAATCTTCTGAAATCCCGTTTATTGAAGTTGGATGTGTGTGGGAATGTATGCAGACTGTCTCTCAAGTTTGGATCAATACGATTGAACTGTAGTGAAAGAAACAACGTATGCAGACAGATATCTGGTTGACTGATGAAATTGATTACTCCGAACGATGTCCTCTGTGTAGTCAACCATTAAAAAATGGATCAACCACCTGCTTCTCTTGTGGTTTTTCAAAGAAAGCTCCAACAGGTACTTCTGTTTGGATTGATCCTGCTGTCTATGGTGTACCTCATTCTTCCTTACAGAAGCAGCCCCGTCAGGTCCCTCAAGAAACAAAGTGGAGGTATGCACGTCAGTTACCACAGACTCGAAGACATCCAAATCCTAATACACCTATCCCGCCACGTGCTTCTGCGAAGTCTTCTAAAGCTACCCCTGGTTCGATTGTGAAGCAATACAATCGTCAGAAAAATACCAATTCTGGCTTAGAAAAGCAACGGAAAACCGATCATAACGATGCTCCACATAGTGCATTTGAATCTTCAGCACAGGTTGAAGCACCTGAGAAGTTCACTGTTTGGGAATATGAAACATCTGCTTTTCAGGCATCAAGTGGTGTGCCAGCTCTTTCAATATTGATATCTGAAGAGCCAACTCAGCCAGAGCTTGAGGTTCGGGGAAAAGCGACACGTCGATTGCCTCGTGTCGATGAGATCGCAACTATTCCCCCACAAAATGTCAATCACTCGATCGCAACCTCAAGGTCCCTGGTTCCTGTAATTTCTCAACATGAAGTAACCCCAGTTCCAAGAGCTGATCAAAATAGTATTCTGTTATCCCAGGAAGTCGACGCCATCTCCTCCTGGACAGCAGGTAACGCATCCAGGTCGTCTCATGCGCAACTGATTTCCAGCCGGAGTAGACGCAAGAGTTCTCATATGGTTGTTAATCTTAATCCAATCGATCGTGTGAGGTGGTGGTTGCTGCGTCCAGGGCATATCGAATTTATCTTGTGGCTTGGTGGAACGGTTTTATTAGTCGCTGTTACCTTCGTACTTTTGCTGGTTACCGCATTTAGCTTTGAGTGGGTCACTCCCGGATTTATCAATACTCCTTCGACAAACACATCAGGAACTTCGACTGGATCAGGGCAACAGTCGACTGTAGTTACAACACATGAATTGCTTTTGATTCGAATTGATAAAGGACCAATATTGCCTGGGCAATCCATAGGGCTTCATGGTCAGGGCTTTAGTCCCCTTGGTCTTATTAGATTTCTATTTGATGGTACACAGCAACTCTTTGATCAGAATGGTCAATACGCATCGACTCAGGCAAATGCGCAAGGAGTATTTACCACGTCTGTTGTGCTAGATACTAATCTGCCCTGGCACCCGGGGTCACATTTTATTAACGCGCAAGATATTACAACCAAACGTATGGCAACACTTCACATTATTCTTTCTCCGGCTCCGATTGGTAAAGGTATAACGAGCACACCTGTACCTTCATATCCACCAAACGCTACTCCACCAGGTCTAACTCCAATTCCGAGTGTTACAAGTGGTCAACCTACGCCGGTAGGGCAAACACCAGTCCCTGTCACTCCTACTCCCCATCCTGTTACGCCTACACCAACGGTTGGAACGACACCAATCGTAACACCAACAGCCGGGACTTCTCCAACGGTGGTTCCCACAGCAGGAACAATACCAGGTGTGACACCAACAGCAGGTACAACGCTAGGTTCAGGATTGGGGAATGCATTAGACAATCCTGGATATACTTATCTGGGTAGGCAACTGCCACATCTTAATCCCTGGGTGTGGTTGATGATAGCTTGCTATTGTCTTTCAATGATACTGCTTGGTCTTGCTGGTGTTCTGCATAAACGCCATCAATGAAGTTATGTTTTCTAATCTATAAATGAAATATGCAACTCTCCAGGCACTGCGGTTTGAGGATGCTTGATCAAAACAGTGCTGTTGTTACGTTTACGAACTTTATCTGTACATGAAAGCATATCGTTTCTTTTTCGTAGACTTGTACAATACCTCGTGATACAATGCGTTGGATTAGACGTACAAGTACATTGTCAGTCTATAATCCTTAATTTGCAAGGGGAATAGTGTATGTCACGAGGACACAGAGGACCTCCACAAGAAAATATTGATAGTATTCTGCTGGCAATGAGTCGCCGCTTAGATATCGATTCTGATATACTTTCACATTATTTTGATCGCCTGGATCAAGAGTGGACACATGGTGCGCGAGATAAAGTCTTACATTTGCTACGTACGAATGATCGTACTGCGCAAACTGCCGCAGTACAGATTCTTTCTGAACTTGCTACCGACTTTGATCTGGAAGAACTAGAAGATTTTGTAGCTGATCCAACCGTTAGTGACCTTGCAAAACTCACACTGGTACCAGTATTAAACGAGTTGGGATCTGAAATGGCTGATGAGGGTATCATCGATTATTTGAATGATCCAGAAGCCGCCATGTTGCAAATGCAAATGCACTTGTTAGATCTGATGGGCCAAAGCGAACTCGGAGTAGAAGCGGTACTGGAAGATGTGCTTACTATGCCTATGGATCGGCGTCTTGGTTTTATTAACTGGTTAGGAAATAGTCAAGACCCTCGTGCTGAGAAATTGCTCCTACCCTTGCTTGAGAATCAGTCAAGCAAAATCGTGACCGCAACGATTGATGCGCTTGAACAACTAGGACCGGTAGCAGCAAATCAATCGGTACCAGCATTGAATTATTTACTTACTAACACTTCAAATCGCCAATTAAAACAGCATGCTAGAGCAACTTTGGGGCGCCTGACGATGTATTTGACCCCTGGACAGGAAGTAGCTGTAGCCGAGCAGTCATTACAAAAACAAGGACCACTGCATGAAGCACGCGTCAGTTTTATCGATGGATCAGGTACTCAGATGGTAATGATTGCGTGGAGGCGTAGTGATGGCTTACTCAAAGGTGTTAATGTGCTCTACCAGGATATCTGGGGTATCAAAGACTGTTATGGGACCGATGAGATGGAAGTCGCAAGTTGGTCTGAGCTTGTAGAAAGCATGAAAGAACAAGGATTTGGTAGTTATAAAGTCACACTCGAGTACTGTCGAGCTTTGATTGCTGATGCTCATGGAATGAATAAGCGCACCAGGCGTAAATTGCCTGTCGCTTATGCGATTTGGCGACCTTTAATAGAGGGTAATGAGTACTCTAGTAAGAATGACTTCACAGCTAAAATCATGCTAGAGCCAGTTGTTTTCACTCCTGATCTCATGCCATTAGTAAAGCGTGGTGATGAATTACTTGATCTGCAAGAATTTGAAACATGGACTTTCGAACCATTCGAAAGCATTAAACCATATGTAAACTCTTATATTGAAGCAGGCGACTCAGTTAATTCCTCCAGAACGCGAAAACGAAGAAAGAGGCTTAATGCAGGCCCAGAAACAATTGTTAGTGATGTGCTTGAGAAGGTAGTAGATGATCAATGGCGTTTACTCTACTCGTCTCGTCTGCGTCGCCAGGGAGCACTCTTTCAATATCTTGGACGTGAAGAAGACGTCCAATTAGTGAGTGCTGTGTGCGCTGCGCTTCATCCTGATTCCGGCCTGGCTCCAAATGAACAATCTTTTCTGCGGGCTTTTATGCACCGTTCACTAAGTAATGGATTGCTACGTATAATGGCCGAAGCTATAGAAGGTGGTCCATTTGGCTCTTTCCCTTTTAGTTCATTCACAGGGAAAGACGATTTTTACTTTTAAAGCCTTAAAAATACTGATGTAACATTGAGATTGTACTGTTTGATGGTGTAATCTTCCCAATGTTACACCAGTATTGGTGTTTTCAAAATTGCTTTCGCTGCGTATTCTCCACTATGCATTGCGCCCTGAATACTGCTGGATTGCGTATATTCGCCTGCAAGATATAAGCCCTCTATTGGGGTGTTGTTAGCTGGTAAATGCTCAAAGATACCAGGCTTTTGGCTAAGTTGGGAGAAAGGTATACGATAAGCTGCCAGGAATTTCCATCCACTCATATCATACTCAAGAAACCAACGAGCCATTTCTGCCAGGCAGCGTCGCGCGACTAATTCATCGTCACTCTCGATAGGATTCAACACTGTCACTGAAAGCAAATGTTTCCGTGGCGGAGCATAAGTAGGTGCAATATTTGTTACTAGAACTGCATTATTGACATAAGCATCATGGTTTGCATTCAAAAGAATTTTACGTTGGGGATAGAGTCGTTGATCGCCTACAAAATAGAGACACATACTTGACTTCGCTTCAGTTGGTAAAGGGAGGCCCGTCAATTTTGCAGCTTGCAGGCTTTCAGTTGCCACGACAACTTTTTCAGACTCAATCACTTCCCCGTTTGTCAGGCGTACCCCATGAGCTTTTCCATCTCTGATTAGTAGTTCACTCACTTGCGCATTGTGTCGAAGTGCTCCCTCGGGCAATGATTCTGCCAGCTGTTCAGGAATACGTTGCATTCCCTCGGCGGGTAAGATCGTATCGCCGGTGGCAAGCATTTTGAAGGTAAATTGGAACATGCGAGCGCTTGTTATCAGTGAGCGGTCTAAAAAGATCCCGCCATAGAAAGGCCGCGCAAAGTTATCGATAAACCCATCGTTAGAAAACCCGAAGCGATGTAAATACTGCTCAGTGGATTCATCTCTGCCTTCAAGTTGAGTTTTGCCTGAGAAGATGTCTGCTGTAGACAAACCTATGATTTCCTGGCGAAGTCGAAGTAAGCGAAGTTTATCGGCAATCGAGATCAGTGGATTGCGTAAGCTGGTTAGAATGCGTTCTGGTTCACGTATGGGGTCAGTAATCTCGTAGCGTTTCCCATTTTTGACGAGTATGGCTCCTGGTTCGAATGTGCGCGGTTTTAACCCGTCAAATGCAAGGTGACGCTTTGCTGCAGGGTAAGCAGTGAACAAAACCTGGAATCCCCGATCGAGACGATAACCATCCTTATGGATATCCGTGCGTACTCGCCCTCCTACCTGATCAGAAGCCTCCAGGACAAGCACATCCTTACCTGCTTGTACGAGGTCTTTCGCACAAGTCAATCCTGCAAGGCCGGCGCCGATAATAATCATCATGTAGTCCTCCTTACTATTTGTGCTACCAGAGTGGATTCATGACCAGGCCAGTAACCAATTTTGGATAAAAATACGTAGACTTCTGGGGCATTCGGTCATCTGCAATCGCTACATCACATATTTGTTTTACCTGTGTGGCATTTAATAGGAGTGAGGCCTGTGCTTCACCCGTTTGTACTGCATCTAACGCTTGCTGAGCATCACGACTGTATCGGATGTGCGTTCCAGCAGCCATATCTTCTGCTTTTAATCCAAGTATATCCTCAAGAATCAATG
>Ga0209048_10000363_pt1 | contig 48452 bp, 36 predicted proteins | sample FrelakmetCRP12CR_FD_187146 | JGI IMG/M metagenome (GOLD analysis project Ga0209048, IMG submission 187146) | Freshwater lake sediment microbial communities from the University of Notre Dame, USA, for methane emissions studies - CRP12 CR (SPAdes)... | ecosystem: Environmental > Aquatic >...
CAGGAGATAGCTGCACAACCCAACGCCTTCCCAACCGACGAACAAAACCACGAGATTGGCGCCCAAAACCAACGTGAGCATGGCAAACATGAAGAGGTTTAAGTAGGCAAAGTAGCGCGCATACGCCCGCTCACCCTCGCCATGCATGTACCCAACCGAGTAGACGTGAATCAAAAACCCAACCAAGGTCACGAAAAACAACATCACCGCTGATAACGAGTCGAGACGAAGGGTGAAATCGATCGCGTACTCTCCGGCCGTGATCCAGCGGAACAGCCGCTGCACGAAGGTGGCCTCGCCGCCGCGGACAAACTGGAACAGGATTCCGGCGGCGGTGACGCAGCTCAGGGCGACGGACGTGACCCCGACGAGTGAAGTAGCCCGGTGGCTGAAGCGCTGGGCGCCGGCGAGGAGGAGGATCGCGCCTGCGAGCGGGAGGGCGGGGACGAGCCAGAGCAGGTCAAGCATGGCGCCTCCTACCAACGCAGGATGTTGAGCCGGTCAACGTCGATCGACTGAATGCGCCGGAAGATCGCGACCAGAAGTGCGAGACCAACGGCGACCTCGGAGGCGGCTATCGCCATGACGAAGAAAACGAAGACCTGGGCGTCCGGCTGAGCGTGCTGGCGGCCGAAGGCGATGAGCGCCAGGTTGGCGGCGTTGAGCATGAGCTCGATGCCGAGCAGGATGGAGATGCCACTCCGGCGCAGCAGGACGCCGCCGGCTCCGATCGCGAACAGCAGGCCCGCAAGCACGACGAAGTGGGAGATTGGGACCGGCATGTCAGTGCTTCCTCTTGACCAGAACGAGCGCGCCGACCATGGCCGTGAGCAGAACGACCGTTATCAGCTCGAAGGCAAACAGGTGCGGTCCGACGAGCAGGCGCCCAATCGTCTTGGCATCACCGGCGGCGCCCACCCCTGGCACAGGGAAGCGCGGCGCCAGCACAAGCAGCACGAGGCCAGCGGCAAGAACGCACGCCACCAGCAGACCCGCCGCGCGCTGGAACGGTCTCGCGTCGCCCGCAGCCTTGACCTCGGGCGCGTTGAGCAACATGACCACGAACAGGAACAGGACGAGGATGGCGCCCGCGTAGATCAGGATCTGGGCCGCTGCGAGGAACTCCGCGCCGAGGAGAGCATAATTGACCGCGACGCAGAAGAAGGTGATCACGAGCGAGAGCACGTTTACGACCGGGTTGCGGTGCGAGACCGCCACCGCGCCCGAGACGAGCGCGACCGCCGCCGCCAGGTAGAAAACGATGCTCGCCACGCTCCCTCCTAGATCCACTTCATCACCATGGCCACGCTGACCCAGACCAGGTTCAGCACGGCGAGGGGAAGGAGGCCCTTCCAGCCCAGCCGCATGAGTTGGTCGTAGCGGAAACGGGGCAGTGACCACCTCACCCACACGAACAACCAAAGGAAGAACGCGATCTTGACCGCGAACGAGGCGAGCGAAAGCAGAAACAGCGGCCAGCCCGTGAACGCACCCATGCCCGGGAACGTCCAGCCCCCGAAGAAGAGCGTCACGATGAGCGCTGACGCCGTCACCATGTTCATGTACTCGCTCATGAGGAAAGCGGCGAACTTCATCGACGAGTACTCGACGTGATAGCCCGCGACGAGCTCGTTCTCCGCCTCCGGAAGGTCGAACGGCAGCCGGTTCGTCTCGGCGAACGCCGCGGTCACGAACACCAGGCAGCCGATCGCCTGGGGCATGAAATTCCACAGGTGGGCGCCCTGGTAGGCGACGACGTCCGTCAGCCGCAGCGAGCCGGTTGCCATCAGCACACCGAGCACGGCCAGCGTCATCGAGAGCTCGTACGAAATCAGTTGTGCCGAGGAGCGCAGCCCGCCTAGGAGCGAGTACTTGTTGTTCGAGGACCAGCCGCCGAGCACGATGCCGAACACCCCGAGGGAGGAGAGCGCGAGCAGGTACAAGACGCCCACGTTGAGGTCTGGAGCCACAACCAGGCCGCGCAGGGGCACGCCGAGGACGGTGACGTCGTCGCCCGCGCCGAACGGGATCACGATGAACGTCACGAGCGCGACGAAGACGGAGATCATCGGCGCCAGGTAGTAGAGCCACTTGTTCGCCGCCTCGGGCGTGACGTCTTCCTTGAAGAGCAGCTTGACGGCGTCCACGATCGGCTGGAACAGTCCCAGAGGTCCGACGCGGTTGGGGCCGAGCCGGTCCTGGATGAAGGCGGCGCCCCGGCGCTCCACCCACTCCATGACCGCGACGCTCGTGAGGATGGTGGCGGCGATGGCGACGAGCTTCCCGGCCGTGACGGCAAGCTCAGCCCACATGTTGCTGCTCCAGGCGTGAGGGCACGCGGGTGCCCGCAAGATCCTCCCAGGAGAGGCCGGCGAAGGCCTTCTCGTTGCCCGCCATCAGGTCGAAGACCTCGGCTGGGCCGGCGAGGTTGAGGGTCGCGATGCCGAGCTCGCGCGCGAGCGCCACCAGCACGATCCACAACGGACGCGTCTCGCCCGGCGGGGGAAACGCCATGTCGAAGCGTTGCACCGTGCCGGTCGAAGAGGTGAAGGTGCCCTCGTTGCAGGCCAATGTCGGCACGGGCAGCATGAGGCTGGCGGCATGCACGATCGGGTGCTCACTGCGCATACACGCGATGCTCAGGCCGACCTTGACGAGTCGGAGCGCCTCAGCCGTCGCCAGGAACGGGTGCGCATCCGGGTCGAGGATGACGGTCAGATCGGCAGCGCCGTAGAGGAAGCGAGCGAGCGCCTCTTCGCCGACGATGTCGAGGCCGAGACGGCGTGCACCGCCGGAGTTCGGGTGCGCATCGGTAGAGTGCAGCCACTCGCCGCGGCCGTTTTTCATGCGGCGCTGTTGCCCCTGATGGACCGGCACGACGATCTCCCCGCGTAGATGCCGGCCGAAGAGCTCGCGTGTGAGGAAGAGCTCTTCGTTGGAGAGGTTGGCCGAGGCCACCACGCGCAGGGTGCGGGCCGAACGCAGCTCGTCGGCGAACATGCGCAGCGCATCGCCCCACGAGAGCCGCACGGGCTTGCCCTCGACCCGATGCCGTGGGTGAAGGTGGCTCTGGTCGTTGAGTGTCTCTGCGAGGAACCTGCCGTAGTCGCACAGCCAGGTGGCGTTGATGGCCGCGTTCCCGCGCGGCGTCAACCGGTACACGATGCGTTCGTGATGGTCGATGAAGACGCTGCAGCCGATCGAACAGCCGGGGCAGACCGACGCGGTCGAGCGCAGCCGCCACGCGCGCTTGCGGAAGCGGAACTCCTTGATCGTGAGCGCCCCCACCGGGCACACATCCGCCGCGCATCCCGAGAACGGGTCGTCGAACGGCGTGCCGTTGAAGGTGTCAATGAAGGCGTGGTTCGCACGCGACGTGTAGGTGAGCTGGCCGGTCTCGGAGATCTCACGCGTGAAGCGGATGCAGCGCGAGCAATAGATGCAGCGGTTCTGATTCTGGATGATGTGGGGACCGAGCAGTCGCCGTTCGTAGCCCGGGAACGTCCGTCGCGTCTCCACCATGTGTGATGCGAAGCGGGCGCCCTGCTCGCTGGTGGAGTGGTCTTGCAGGAGGCACTCGCCGGCCTGGTCGCACACCGGGCAATCAAGAGGGTGGTTGGCGAGCAGGAACTCCATGACCGCTTCGCGCGCCTCCTTGACGCGCGCGGAGCTTTCCGACTTCACGACCATGCCGTCGCTCGCCGGGGTCGCACACGCGATCACGAGGCGCGGCTGGCCGACGACCTCGACCAGGCAGATGCGACACTGGCCGACGACCGAAAGGTACGGGTGATAGCAGAAGTAGGGGATTTCGATCCCCGCGGCGCGGGCGGCCTCAATCAGGTTGGTGCCGGCAGCGACCTCCACCTCGTGCCCGTCGATGGTGAGCCTGGGCATGCGCTCGTGCCTCCTAATCGCCGAACCCGGGTCGTTGCCCGGCCCACGGCAGCGCGGGGAGCTTCTTCTGCGGGCGGGGGGATGCCGTGCTGATGCGGCGCTCGAACTCGTCGCGGAACTTGGTCACCATGCTCGAAATTGGGAGCGCAAACGCGTCTCCGAGCGGGCAGATCGTCATGCCCTCGGAGGCGAAGCGACAGATGCGGAGCAAGGTGTCGGGATCGGCGGACCGGCCGTGGCCGTCGAGCATGCGGTCGAGGATATCCATGCACCAGTCAGCGCCCTCTCGACACGGTGTGCACTGCCCGCACGACTCGTGCGCATAGAAGTGGGCAAGGTTGGCCGCTGCCGCGACGATGTCCACGGACTCGTCGAACACGATCACGCCGCCCGAGCCGAGCATCGTGCCCGCCTCGGCGCAGCCGTCGAAGTCGGCGCGTACGTCCACGTCGCCGGCAGTCATGATCGGCGCTGATGACCCGCCCGGAAAAAACGCCTTGAGCTTGCCACCGTTGCGAATGCCGCCGCCGTGCTGCTCGATGATTTCGCGGAACGTCACGCCGAGCGGCAGCTCATAGACGCCGGGGCGGTTGACGTGGCCAGAGACGCAATAGAGCTTGGGGCCCGTGTTCCTGGAGCGGCCGATCGAGGCGAACCACGCCGCGCCGCGGGTCATAATGTGCGGCACGCATGCAAGCGTCTCAACGTTGTTGACCACGGTTGGTTTGCCAAAGACGCCGACAACAGCGGGGAACGGGGGCTTCAGGCGCGGGAACCCGCGCTTACCCTCCAGCGACTCGATGAGCGCCGTCTCCTCGCCGCAGATATAAGCGCCGGCGCCGCGGTGGACCCAGATGTCAAGGTCGAAGGGGGACCCGAGGATGCTGCGGCCGACCAGCCCGCGCGCGCGTGCCTCGTCGAGCGCCTGCTCGAGGATGCGTGCCCAGCGCACGAACTCGCCGCGAATGTAAATGTAGGCGGTGTGCGCTCCAATCGCCCAGCACGCGATTGCGATCCCCTCAATGACCATATGCGGGTCGCACTCGATCAGCTCGCGGTCTTTGAACGTGCCGGGCTCCGACTCGTCGGCGTTGCAGATCAGGTAGCGTGGCCCCGGGTGGTCCTTTGGGACGAAACTCCACTTCCGTCCGGTGGGGAAGCCGGCGCCGCCGCGCCCGCGCAGCTCCGAATCGCTGACTTCCTTGACCACGGCCTCGGGCACACGCGCGAGCGCCTTTCGTAGCCCCTCGTAGCCGCCGGCGCCAAGGTAGGCTTCGAGGGTCCGCCCACTCGGGTTGCCGCGCGCGCGCAACAGGACGGCTTCGGCGCTCATCGCGCCCTCCCAAGCTCAGCGAGCAGGCTGTCGAGCCGCGCCGGAGTCAGGTCCTCGTAGTAGTCGTCGTTGACCTGCACCACCGGGGCGTTGCCACAGGCGCCCAGGCACTGCACGCCGACGATCTGGAAGCTGCCGTCGGCGGTCCTTTCGCCCGGCTTGATGCCAAGCCGTCGCTCCAAGAGCGCGAGCAGGTCCTTGGCGCCGCAGACGGCGCACGAGAGCGTCTCACACACCTGCAACACGTAGCGTGCCGGCGGCGCGGTGTAGAACATGGTGTAGAACGTGACGACACCCTGGATGTAAGCCGGGCTCACACCCAGCCTCACCGCCACCGCCTCCATAATCCCGGGCGAGATCCAGCCGTAGCGCTCCTGACAGAGCCAAAGCACCGGCAGCAGTGCCGCCTGCGCGGTCGGGTAGCGGGCAAGGAGAGCGGTGATCTTGCTCTCCATCGCGTCGTCGAAGCCGGCGCGGGCTACTGCAGCCGGGTCCGCGGCCGTGATCGGCCGCGTGCTCACGAGGCGCTCCCGCGCTGGGACCAGTCAAACACGCCCTCGCGCCAGAGGTAGATGTAGCCGATCGCGAGCAGGAGCAGGAAGAGGAAACCGCTCGCAAGCGCCGCACCGTTGCCCTCGCCGACGAGGTCGCGCAGCGCGACCGCCCAGGGGAAAAGGAAAGCGATCTCGACGTCGAAAACGATGAAGACCATGGCGACGACGAAGAACTTGACCGAGATGCGCTTGCGTGAGCTGTCGAGGAGCGGCATACCGCTCTCGTAGGTCTCACGCCCGCGCTTCTTGGGGAAGCGGCCGCGGCCGAAGAGGGCGGACACGCCGACGAGACCTCCGGCTACGGCGGCGGCGAAGGCGAATGCAAGCAGGACCGGCAGGTACTGGGCGATCATGCCTCCCCTCGTGCCCAAATTCACATGATGCTAGCCTTGTTCACGCGGTACCGTCAAGCGCGGGGCGCGGCGCCGCCGCAAGCCCGCTAGACTTCACCGTGCGGCGAGCCCAGCCGGGGAGGACCGATGACAAGGATCACTCTTGACGCCAACGACCGACGAGAGATGCTGGAGCGCTTTCTGCGCTATGTGCGGGTGGACACCCAATCCGACGAGAACGCCACCGCCAGTCCCTCAACCGCGAAGCAGAAGGACCTCGCCCGCGTGCTGGCCGAGGAGTTGAGCGCACTCGGCTGCAACGACGCCATGATGACCGAGTGGGGCTATGTGTTCGCGACCGTGCCGGGCAACCTGCCTGCAAGCCACGCGGCTGCGAACAAGGTGCCGACGATCGGGCTGATTGCGCACGTCGACACATACCACGGCACGCTCGGGACGGGGGTGAAGCCGCAGATCATCGAGCGCTACGCCGGCGGCGACATCACGCTCCCAGGCGCGGCGCAGCAGGTCATCCGCTTTGCGGACAATCCCAACCTGGCCCGTTGCGTCGGCGACACAATCGTCACCTCCGACGGCACCACCCTGCTCGGCGCCGACGACAAAGCCGGCATCGCGGAGATCATGACGGTGGTGGCGTGGCTTGGGAAGCACCCCGAGTTTCTGCACGGGCCTCTGCGCATCGCCTTCACGACCGACGAGGAGGTGGGGCGCGGAACCGAGCACTTTGACGTGCAAGCGTTCGGCGCCGCGTATGCCTACACCCTCGACGGATCGGACCTCGCAGAGATCGAGGACGAGACCTTCTGCGCCGACGCGGCGCTTGTCGTCGTGCAGGGCCACGACCACCACCCCGGCTACGCCAAGGGCAAGCTGGTCAACGCGGTGCGCGTGGCCGCGGCGATCGTGGAACGGCTCGAGCGCGAGTTCCTGCCCGAGACCACGGATGGGCGGCAGCCCTACCTCCATCCCTACGACGTGCGCGGCGACGTGACGCGCATCGAGATCAAGTTCCTCGTGCGCGCTTTCACCGAGGAGGAGCTGCACGGCCGCGAGGACGCGCTCCGACGCATCATCGCCGACGTCGAAGCGCTCTTCACCGGTGCGCACATCACGGTTGAAATCAAGGAGTCGTATCGCAACATGGCGTACAAGATCGCCGAGGACACCAAGGTCCTGGAGTACGCCTTCGAGGCGGTGCGGCGGCTTGGCCTTGAGCCCGTCCGGCGCGCGATCCGGGGCGGCACCGACGGCGCCCGCCTCTCGTTCATGGGACTGCTCACGCCCAACATCTGGGCGGGCGGGCAGAACTTCCACTCGGTGCAGGAGTGGGTCTCGCTCGAGTGGATGGCGAAGGCGGCGGAGGTGACCCTCCAGTTGCTGCAGGTATGGCTCGAACGCGCGTAGCGCCCAATGCGATGCAGCTCAATTCCAGGAGCGGTTGCTAGTTGGTGGGCCCGCCGCGTGCGGACTGGAGCTGGGCGACGAAAGCCCGGAAGCCCGGGCTGGCGACCGGATCCCAGCGTTCGCGCCCGAGGCGGCAGCACATGAAGCCGCCCAGGAGCTGACAGATCCACAGTTGCGCGAACTCCTCGGGGGACAGCGTACTCACCGTGAGGCCGCGCTCGCGCAGGTCGCCAAAATACCCGGTCATGCGTTGGCCGTACGCGCGCAGGAATTCAGAGCCGGCGGCCTGAAGCACGCTGTCGCGGGTCGCAGCGGCCCAGATCACGAGCTCGAGCAGCAGGCCGCCGCGAAGCGAGAAGCGTTTGGCGTGGCGCGCGAGCTGCTCTTCGCAGTTCTGCCCGTGCTGAGTCGCCTCCGGCAGGAGCTCGAGCATCATGGTAGCGAAAAGCCGCTCGCCGGCGTGGTGCAGGGCAGCCGCGATGATTGCGCCTTTTCCGGGAAAGTACCGGTAGAGCGCCGCTTCGGTAAAGTCGAGCTGCTCAGCGAGGGCAGCCGTGGTGACGCCAGCCACGCCGTGTCTCTCAGTGAGCTCCAGCGCGGCGTTGACGATTGCCTCTGCCCTGGTGGCGTGTCCGCGCACGGGAGCGGACTATACCCTACGGTGATGGAGCGCGCAATGCGTCATGTGGACCTCAGCTTTAGATTGCAGCACTAACGCCCGCTCTCGTCCGCGCCACCCGTGAGTTGGGCCACGGCGCGCGGTAGCGTCCCTCCCGGTGCTCCCGCAACCGCCTCGACCAGCTCCTCAGGCAGCGCGAGGTAGGCGAACTCGGGTTCGCCCTCGACCTCCGCGTCGAGCAGCGCCGCGCGCACGGTCGCGATCGTGGCGCGGGCGAGCTCGTGCTCACCAAAGGCGAGTGTGAGGTAACTACGCGCGAGCGGGCGTGCCTGCACGCGCCCCAGCGTCACCGCCAACACCCGCTCCGGGGCGGCCGCCGCGTTGAGGCGCTCGGAGGTCAGCTCGGGCACCCGCTGGGCTTGAGCCTGCCAGAGCATGTGGTAGCAGCGCTCGGCGCCCTTCCCTGGGCGCACCTGGAACGCCGGCACGAAAATGTGCTGCTGGACGCTGGCACCCGCTGCCACAGGAGCTCCGGCAACGGCCGCGCCGAGTTGGCCCAACGAAGTGAAGACCGTGCCGTCGGCGCCACGCACGCGCAACGCGTAGTCCCAGAACGGGGCTAACGCTGTGCCGGGCGCCGGCTCCTCGTGGCGGTAGGGAATCGCGACCAGGTGGCTGCCGTGAAGCTCAACCAGGCGCCAGCAGTTGCGACAAAGGTGAGCGACGGCGTCGGGCGCAAAGGGAAGCTCAGCGCCGCAGTCAGGGCAACGGCTTGGGGCAAGCGAGCGTGGCCGCTCCGGCGGCACGCCGACAGGCTCCTCCGGCAGAGGCATTACCGGCATCTCTCCGGCAACGTGTCCCGAGCCGCCGTCGACCAGCAGCCGCAACCTGTCACCCGGGAGGTCCACCTCCGCCACATGCCAGGGACGGTAGATAAGCGCCGCAACCTCCGGCACGAAGCTGGCATGCAGGCCGATCGGGCTGAGCGAAAGATCGCTCCGGCGCTGGCTCAGGTGCGCAAGACGCTGCTCGAGCTCAGCGGCCGCACGTGTGACCGGCAGTGCCGGCACGGCGGCCTCCGCCGCACCGGCGAGCGCGCGCAGCGCGCGCAGGTAGGAGAGCTTGCCCATCTCGGGCAGCGGCGCCTCTGCCGCCGGAAGGGACCCTTCAATGGTGGTGACCGCCATCTCGAAACGCTTGCTGCCGTGCGCGTCGCGCCCGAACGCGGTCGTGAAGAGCGTGCCAAAGCAGTGTCGGTAGGGTGACAGGAAGCGGTGCCACGACACCACGCGCAGTTCCTGGCGCACAGTCTCGGCGTACGCATCGGCGGCACGCATCGCATTGGCGTCGGCCGTCTCAGCAAGCACGTTGGTGTGCGCGGCAGGCTCCAGCGGCAGGTCGGCGATGAGTTCCCCTTCGGCAAAGCCCGAGCCGGCCAGGAGCGGCCGAACGTCGCGGTCCCAGAGCTCGAGGTAGCGCCGGTGTCGGAAGTGGTTCACCACCGCCCGGTGCACCTGCTCAAGTGAGGTGATGCTGTCCGGGATGACGACGACGAGTGGCGCCTCGTGCCAGACCACAAGGTGGTGCGAAGCGCAGAACTCGCATCTTGCCATGCCGTGGTACACCGGCACCAGCAGCGTGCCGCCGCAACTCGGGCACCGCAGCTCGAGCCGGAACGCGGCATCCTCGGCCTCCTCGTGAGAGGCGTTGTCCTGCTGAGTCGGGCTGGCGTCGGCCAAAGCCGGCGCCGGACGAGGGCCAGGAGCCCGCTGCGTGCGCAGGCCGAGTATGAAACCCCAGGCCGCACCCAGCAGGCCGACCGCGACGAAGACTTGGGCATCGCGCGCCATCATCAACCCGGCGTAGCCCACCACGGCGAGGAGCCATGCCAACGTCTGCTCGAGCAGCGACCGCCCGCCCCAGCGCACGACGCCCGGCAGGGCAAAGAACCCGAGTGCAGCGCACGCCAGCGGGCCTGGAATGCCGCGGCGGCGAGCTGCCATGACGTGGCCCCCAAGCCATGCCAGCGCCGGCAGCGCGAGCGCCAAGAGCCAGGCGATCATGTCGGGCCGACAAGCCGCGCCATCGTGACCGTGCCCGAGGATGCCGCCTTAAGGATCGCGACGACGTCTTGCGCGTCCGCTACCGGTGTCGCCGCGTCCGCGATTGCTCCTTCAAGCAGCAGCCGGCAGGCCTCGGCCGCTTCCGCCGTTTGGGGCGCGACATCGACCACCCGCCGGCACAGGTCGAAGAGCTCTCCCCGGGGCGCGGGACCCTGACGGAGGTGACCGACAACCTCGCGCCAACGCTGGAGTTGCGCCTCGCCGACCACGGCGCGAGTGTATCATCGGCGCCGGTGTTCGCCCGTGTCGTCTTGCCGACCGCGCTACCTGACGCGCTCTCGTATCGTATTCCCGACGAGATCGAGAGCGTCGTCGCTCCGGGGCACCGTGTTCGCGTGCGGCTGCGCGGGCACAGTCGCGTCGGCCTCGTCGTCGGGTGCGTGAGCGACCCCGGCATTGCAAGCGAACGCGTGCGTGCGATCGACGAGGCGCTGGACGCCGAACCGTTCGTGCCCGCGCACGTGCTCGATCTCGTCGCCTTTGTCGCCGACTACTATGCGGCCCCGATCGGAACCGTGGTGCGCACCGCGATCCCTCCCGTGCTGCTGCGCGTGCCTGCCCCCGTGATCGAGGCGGGCGCACGCGCGCGCGAGGTCCTTAGCGACGCAGTGGGGCCGCAGCGCGAACTGCTCGAGCGCCTGCTGGCGGGACGTCGTGTCAGTTTCGCGCGGCTGCAAGCCGAGGGTTTTCCCGCCAGCCGCTTGCGCGCACTCCTGGTGGAACTGTCGGCACGGAACGCGGTCAAGGTCATCGAGCGCGGCGCCGGACAGGTGCCCGGCACGACGGTCGCCGCCGTGGCGCTCACAGAGCTTGCCACCAGTGTGCGCAACGACAGGGTCGGGCGGGCACCGGCGCAGGGGCGCGTGCTGGCGTTCCTCGTCGAGCTGGGGCGGCCGGTGCTCGAGGCTGAGCTCATCGCCGTCTGCGGCTGCTCGACCGGTGTTGTCAGCGAGCTCGAGCGCAAGGGCGTGGTGCGGCGTTTCCGCCAGTACAAGGAGCGTGCACCGAAGCGGTGGGAGCTTGCCGCTCCGCCGCCACCGCAGACCCTGACCGCGCACCAGCAAGCGGCGCTGACGGCGTTCACCGGCGCTCTCGGCGGCGGCAAGTTTCGTGGCTTCCTGCTCTCCGGCGTGACCGGCTCGGGCAAGACCGAGGTCTACCTGCGCCTCGTCGCCGAAGCGGTGGCGCGCGGCTCGCAAGGGATCGTGCTCGTGCCCGAGATCGGGCTCACGCCCGCGCTCGCCGGCCATCTCGCGGGGCGGTTCGGCGACCGCGTCGCCGTGCTGCACTCGTCGATGGCCGAAGGCGAGCGCGCAGCAGCCTGGGAGCGGGCGCGGCGGGGACAGGTGGATGTGGTCGCCGGACCGCGCTCGGCGGTGTGGGCGCCGCTGCCGCGTCTCGGGGTCATTGTCGTGGATGAGGAGCAGGACGCCTCGTACAAGCAGGACGAGGAACCCCGCTACCACGCCCGCGATGTCGCCCTCGTGCTCGCGCAGCGTCTCGGCATCCCGGCGGTGCTCGTGTCCGCGACGCCATCGCTTGAAGCTCTCCAGCTTGCGGAGCAAGGCAGGCTTGAGGTGCTGGATCTCCCCGAGCGCGTCGCCGGCGGGCGCCTACCGGCGGTCGAGGTCGTGGATCTGTGTCGCGAGCCGCCGGAGGCGGGGGAGCACGGCCAGCGCTTCCTCTCCCGCCGTCTGCTCGCAGCGCTCGGCGACACCCTCGCGCGCGGCGAGCAGGCGATCTTGCTCGTGAACCGGCGCGGCTGGGCGCCGGTGCTGCTGTGCCGTGAGTGCGGCCATCAGGCATCGTGTCAAGCGTGCTCGGTCCCGATGACCGTGCACCGGCGCCTGCGCGCGCTCATGTGCCACTACTGCGGCGCCCGCCGCGATCTTCCGGCGCAATGCCCGCGCTGCAGCGGCGAGGTGCTCGACCACGTCGGCGCCGGAACCGAGAAGATTGCGAACCGGGTCCGCGAGCTATTTCCGCGCGCGGTCGTCGACATCCTTGACCGCGACACCGCGCGCTCGCCGGCGCAACTGCTCGCCACGCTTGAGCGCTTCTCCGCCGGCGCAACCCAGATCCTCGTCGGAACGCAGATGGTATCGAAGGGGCACCACTTCCCCGCGGTCACGCTCACCGGCGTCGTCAACGCCGACAACCTGCTCGGGTTCCCCGACTTCCGCGGCGCCGAACGGACGTTCCAGATGCTCACTCAGGTCGCCGGGCGGGCGGGACGGGGCGAGCGCCCCGGGGTCGTGATCGTACAGAGCTATCACCCCGACCACCACGCCGTGAGCGCGGCGTTAGCGCATGACCTGCCAGGCTTCTCGCGCCAGGAACTCGCCTACCGGCGGGCATTTCGCTATCCGCCGGCAACGCGGCTCGTGCTCGTGCGCTACGAGAGCGAGCGCGAGAGCGCGGCCGTCGGCGCGGCCGCCGCTGCCGTGCGCTCGCTCGAGCCGACGCCGGCGGCGCTTCGCGTTGTCGGGCCCGCGCCCGCGCCGATCGCCAAGCTGCGTGGGCGCTGGCGCGTGCAGATGCTGCTGCTGGCGCCGACCCGGGGTCCACTGCGCGAGGCCATCGCGCGCATCGCCGCTCTGCCGCTGCAACGCGGTGTTCACCGTGTCATCGACGTGGACCCGCAGAGCACCGTCTAGCCCGGATTATTCATGAGGGGCCGTAGCGAGGGTGCGGAGGTGGCTGTCATGGTGGGCGGCAACTCGCTGCGGGGGGCACGGCGCCGCCCCAACCACGCAACCGACGCCTCAAGTCCCCCGCGCCCCCGAGCTCCCGAGGCAGAGCCTCGCTCGCTCCAGGCTGAGCATCCGAGGCGTACTGTGCTGTACGTCGCAGGAGGCGAAGCCCGAGTACGCCCGCCAGGGCGGCCACATCCGCGGCCGCAGTAGGCACCTTCGTGAATAGTCCGGGCTGTCACGCTCTCGTGTCCGTGGCGACAGCTCGTCGGCCGCCGCCCGCGTAGCGGCCTCTGATGGTGCGTGGTGATCTCCGGCCTCGTGCGCAAGCGCAGCCTCGCGGCGTGCGGATCGCTTGCCGAGTCCAAAGCTGAGGACGCTGCGCCATGAGCAGGTCCGCTTTTGCTGCCTGACGCTCCGCGTTGGCAGGGTTGAGTTTGGCACGGCGTTTGCTCACACTTACTGCGCGGAGGTGTGCGTCATGAAACGCCTTGCCATCGCGATGCTGTCCGTGGTTGCGCTCGCCGGCGCGGCGAAGCTGTCGCTTGCCCAAGAGACGCAGGCCAGGCCCGGCTTCGTCGCTGAGACGCGCGTTAACAACGTGAGCGTGGACATCAAGGTTGCGGACTCGAAGGGGCTGCCGGTGGCGGGGCTGCGAAAGGAGAACTTTCGCGTCGCAGAGGACGGCAAGGACCAGGTCATCACCAACTTCATGGCTGTCACCGGGGGTGAGGTGAGCGCAAGCGGTGACGCGACCGCCATCGGCCAGCCGGCCAACCGCCAGATACTCCTGTTCTTCGACCTTTACCAGATGATCGATGCGGACAAGGCCCTCGTGCTCAAGTCGCTCAGGGAGCAGTTCAGCCCCGGCTTCGCGCCCGGGACCACGGTTGCAGTCGTGAGTTTTGACGGACGCCTGCACGTGCACACGCCCGCCAGCGCCAGCCGCGAGCGCGTGCTTGAGGCTCTCAAGGAGGTGGAGCGCCTGCCCGCCACGGGCCTGCAGCGGCAGATCAAGCTCTCGACCTACCGGGGCGGGGCGGCGTCGCCGTATGAGAGTCAGTCCCGCTTTGAGTATCGCCGCGCCATGAACGAGGAGTACTGGATGGAGATGCGGCGGTGCGTCGGCGCCGTGACGAGCGCGCTTGCGGCCGCGCTTGACCGTTTCGCGGGCACGGATGCGCGCAAGATTCTCGTGTTCGTGTCGCCGGGGTTTCCGCGCGCTGAGAACGTGCCCATCTACGGTCCGTACGACTTCTTCTTCGGCTCGCCGGTGGGCGATTACCGGAACGTCGGGCTCTACACCCAGGCGGCTCGCCTGGCGAGCGAGCTCGCGTACACCATGTACACGATCGATCCATCGGCCAACACCCTCACCAGCTTCACCGACGCCGGGCAGCCGTACGTGCCGGGCTTCACCGATGTCGCCGACGCGCGCTTCTGGCGCGAGGCAGACCGCAAGGACAACCTGATCCACGCGTCGCAGCTCACCGGCGGCGAGGCCATGTTCACCACTGACGGCGCCGGCGCGCTTGCGGACGTCGAGCGACTGACCTCGAGCTATTACTCGCTTGCGTTCCAGCCCAACCACTTCGGCGACGGGAAGAGCCACACGATCAGGGTCGTCGTGCAGGGCCACCCCGAGTACGCGCTCACGCACCGCCGGGAATACGTGGACCGTCCGGGCGAGCAGCGTGACGCGGAGCGGGCGCAGGCAGCGTTGCTTGCGGGCGACGCCTCCAACCCTCTCGGCATCGAGCTCGTGCTCGAAAAGCCAACGGGGAAGTTCAAACTCGGTGCCCGCGGAATGAAGCTCTACCGCATCGGCGCCGAGCTCCATATCCCGTATGCGAGGCTCACCATGGTGCCACGCGGCGCGAGCCACTGGGGCCAGGTGCAGGTGGCGGTGGTCGCCACGGACTCCTCGGGCAACCTCTCCGATCTCCACCACCAGCGTGTGCCGATCGAAATCCAGTCTGAGAGACTCGCTGAGGCCAGGCAGCGCGGCTACTTCACCTTCCGCTTCACACTCGAGGTGGAGGGGGGCTCGACCTCGATCCGTGTCGGCGTGGACGATGTGTTGGCGCAGACGATGTCGGCCGTGACCGCTGATCTCAAGTTATAAGCTGCGCCGGAGGCGCGATGATCGTGGCGCGCCACCATTTTGTTAGACTCGCGGGCGCGGAGGTGATCGTGAGAATACGGGTCCTGCTGTGCATCGCATCAGTGATCGCGGGCCTCGCCATCGTTGCGCTCGCGCAGGAGGACAAGCCCGCAGCCGACAAGGCGCCGATGAAGCAGATCGGAGGCCTGCGATTCCTCGACGTCAGCGAGGTCTCGGTCGTGAGCGTGGATGTCTCGGTGACCGACCGAAAGGGCCCGGTGCGAGGGCTCAAGATGGCAGATTTTGAGATTTTACAGGACGGCAAGCTGCAACCTCTGACGAACTTCGCCTTCTACCAGCGTGCTGTGCCAACCCCGATCCCGACGCCGAGCCGCGCGGCTGCACCGTCACCCACCCCGGCGCCGCCGCCGGCTGTGCAGCGCGAGCCGCGCTTCCAGGTGTTCTACATCGACAGCGAGAACATCCTGCCGTTCAACCGCAACCGCGTGCTCACCCACATGACCGAATGGGTGCTCGGCCAACTGCACGAGCCCGACCAGGCCATGGTGGTGTCCTATCAGCGCAGCCTCAAGATACTGCAGCCGTTCACCTCAGACCCGGTCGAGGTGTCTGACGCGATGCGCCAGACGCGCAAGTACACCGGCGGCGCCAACGATCCCGTCAACACGCGCCGCCAGATCGAGGAGTACATCGACCAGCACAAGAACGACTCCGACCAGGATACCGCCAAGACCAACGCCATCGATCAGGCCAAGATGTTCGCGCGCGAGCAGCGCAACAACCTCACCTTCACGATCGGCGCCATCCGCGAGCTCGTGACGATGATGAGCGGCTTGCCGGGCAAGAAGTCGCTGATCTACATCTCCGATGGCCTGCCGATGACGCCCGGGCAGGAGCTTTTCTACGAGATTCAGGACAGCTTCCACGACCCGGGCTCGATCACCCAGGCCACCGAGTTCGACTCGACGGACCTGTTCCGCGGGCTGGTCGCATCCGCAGCGTCTGCTGGAGTGACGCTCTATGCCATCGACAGTCGAGGCCTCGAGTCGGGCTCCGGAATCGAGGCCGAGAATCGGGCGCCGCGCTCGTCAATTGGGGCCGCAATCGGGCAGAGTAACTACCAGAGCTCGCTCCAGTACTTCACCGAGGCCACGGGCGGGTTCGCCGTGCTCAACGCCAACGACCCGACCAAGGGTCTGGAGAAGATTGCCGAGGACTTGGAGACCTACTACTCGCTCGGCTACCGCTACACGCCGACGGGAAAGGACATCTACCACAGGCTCTCGGTCAAGGTGAAGGGCCGGTCGGACATCACCCTCAACTACCGGCGGTCGTTTATCGAGAAGTCTCTGCCGACGCGCGTCGGCGACCGCGTCATGTCCGGCCTCGCGTTCGAGCTCAGCGACAACCCACTCGGCATCGAGATCCAGACTGGGGAGCCGACGCCCGCCAGCAACGGCCGCTACACGCTGCCGCTGGAAATCCGCGTGCCGATCGCGAAGATTGCGCTCGTGCCCGAGGGCGACGAGTTCTATGGGGCACTGATGGTGTACTACGCGGCGCGCGACGACGAGAGCAAGCAGTCCGATCTGCAACGGACGGAGCACCCGGTCAAGATTCCGGCGGCACAGTACGAGTCGGCGAAGAAAGAGGCGTTCGTGGTCACCGCTCAACTGCTGCTGGAGCCCGGTCGCTACACGATCTCGGTCGGGGTCCGCGACCAACTCACGAACCAGGCGGGCTATAGCAGAGCGCGCAAGCCGGTTCATCCGGAGAAGAAGTAGCGGGGCTCTCGGCCGAAGATTCCCCCTCGGCGGCCGCGGCCCCATCCTGGGGCGGCGGGAAATGTGTCGCCTGCTTTGCCGCGCCGCTATGCGTGCGTACAATGCGGCGTGTCACAGGCCGTCACAGGAGGCCCCCGATGGACATCAACCTCGAACCCGACTTCATGCGCGTTACCGAAAAGGCCGCGATCGCTGCCGCCCGCACGATGGGCTACGGCGACCGCAAGCACTCGGACCGAGTTGCGGTCGAGGTCATGCGCCAGGAAATGGACTCGCTCGCCATCAACGGCACCATCGTGATCGGCGAGGGCGAGCGCGATAAGGCGCCAATGCTGTTCGTCGGCGAGAAGGTCGGCGCCGACAAGGACGGCCGACTCGGCTACCCCGAGATCGACATCGCGGTGGACCCGCTCGAAGGCACCAACCTGTGCGCGACCGGGATGAACAATGCGATCGCCGTGCTCGCCGCCGGCAGCAAGGGCGGGCTCCTGAACGCGCCGGACATCTACATGCAGAAGATCGTGGTCGGGCCGACGGCGCGCGGGTGCGTTGACATTGACGCCCCGGTCAAGGACAACCTCGGGCGCATCGCACACGCCTTCGACCGCGACATCGAGGACCTCACCGTCGTGGTGCTTGAACGGCCGCGGCACGAGCAGCTCATCGCCGACATCCGCGCCGCGGGGGCGCGCATCAAGCTCATCTCCGACGGCGACCTGTCCGCGGGCATGTCGACCGCCATCCGCGGCACCGGCATCCACGCCCTCATGGGCATCGGTGGCGCGCCCGAGGGTGTGCTCACGGCGGCAGCGATCCGCTGTCTCCACGGCGAAATGCAAGGTCGGCTTGTGGTGCTCGAGGATTGGCACCGCCGCCGCCTCGACGAGATCGGCATCAAAGACCACGACCATGTCTACGGCGAGAAGGACCTGGCGTCCGCAGACGACGTCTTGTTTACCGCGTCCGGCGTCACCAAGGGCGACCTGCTCGAAGGCGTCCGCTATTTCGGCGGCGGCGTGCGGGTCTCGTCCGTGATCATGTCGCTCGCCACGCGGACAGTACGCTTCGTGGACTCCGTGTACATGGAAGAGGCCGGCGTCCTCGAGGTGATGCGCTAGAAATCGCCCTGTCCCGGCGCGATGCACGTCGTCGCGGTAGAATGCGCCATCGCCGGACGACGACGCCCGGCGAACGCACATGGAGGTGCAGCGTGGCAAGCCCGCTCGACAACCTGGAACCCCGACTGTTGTGGAAACACTTTGACGCCATCCGGCAGATCCCGCGGCCCTCGAAGCACGAGGAGCGCGTCGCCGATCACGTGGTGAGCTGGGCGCGCGGCCGTGGCCTCGCCGTGGTGCGCGATGCCGCCGGCAACGTCGTCGTGTCGGTGCCGGCCACGCCCGGCCACGAGAAGGCGCCGGCAATCGTCTTGCAGGGCCATTTGGACATGGTCCCGGAGAAGAACTCAGACGTGGCCTTCGACTTCCTCAAGGATGCGATCCAGGTGCGCATCGTGGGTGAGTACCTCTACGCGACCGGCACCACGCTGGGCTCGGACAACGGCATCGGCGTCGCCGCGGCGATGGCGGTGGCGGAAGATCCAAGCGTCGTGCACGGGCCGCTCGAACTGCTCTTTACCGTTGACGAGGAGACCGGCCTGACCGGCGCGATGCAGCTCGACCCGAGCCTGCTCAAGGGCCGCACCCTCATCAACCTCGATACCGAGGAGGACGGCGCGCTTTACATCGGCTGCGCCGGCGGAGCCGACGCCAGCTCCGTGTTCGCGCTCAAGCGCAAGCCGGCGCCGGAGGACGGCGTCGCGTTCAAGATCTCCGTGCGTGGGCTGCGCGGCGGCCACTCGGGGGTTGACATCCACGAGAACCGCGGCAACGCGCTCAAGTTCCTCGCCCGCGTGCTCGGCGCTGCGCGCGACGCCAAGATCAACTTCACCCTTGCCACAGTAAGCGGGGGTAGCAAGCACAATGCCATCCCGCGCGAGGCCGACGCGGTCGTGGTCGTGCCCAAGAGCCGCGCCGGCTCGTTGCGCCGGGTGTTCAAGGAGACGACGAAACTGCTGCGCGAGGAGTTCGGCGAGATCGATCCCAACCAGCGCATCGAGCTCAACGAGACGACGCTGCCGACGCAGGTGTGGAGCCGGGCCGATCGCGACCGCATCGTCGGGGCGATGCTGGCGTGCCCGCATGGCGTGCTGGCGATGAGCCGCGCCGTGCCGGGTCTCGTCGAGACGTCCAACAATCTGGCGGTGGCGGTGAGCGAGGGCGACGAGCTGCGCGTCACGACCTCGAGCCGCTCGTCCGTGATGCCGGCGCTCAAGTCGACGATGGCGCAGGTCGCGGCCGTGTTCCGCCTCGCCGGTGCCGAGGTCACGACGCACGACGGCTATCCCGGCTGGAAGCCCAACATGAAGTCGCCGATCCTCAAGCGGGCGCTCGAAGTCTACGAGCGCGAGTTCGGTAGCGCGCCACTCGTCAAGGCGATCCACGCGGGTCTCGAGTGTGGGCTGATCAGTGAGAAGTTCCCGAGCATGGACATGGTCTCGATGGGGCCGCAGATCGAGTCGCCGCACTCGCCTGACGAGCGCGTGCAGATCGCCAGCGTGGGTAAGTTCTACCGTCTGCTCGCGGCGACGCTCGCGGCGGTAGCCTAGGCGGTCTCGGGGCTCGGGCGGCGAGCTCGGACAAGCGGTCCTGCAGGCCACGGTTGAGGCTGTGTTGAGCTCGTGACGCAGACCTCAACTCATTCCATGTGCTTGCGTTGGCGTACCGGTTCACCTAGAGTGACGGTCCGGGGGGCGGGCACGGGCAAGGTATGGAAGCGATGAGTCGGACGAGCGCGGCGCCCAGCGCAGTGGACGTGCTGGCGGCCCCGGTCGTCGTTCTCGTCGGCCACTTCGGCAGCGGCAAGACCGAAATTGCGCTGAACCTGGCTTTCGCGATGCGGGAGCGGGGCCACGACGTGAGCGTGGTGGACCTGGACGTGGTCAAGCCGTACTTCCGGTCCCGGCTGGCGCGGGAGGAGCTGCAGGCGAAGGGCATCCACCTGGTCGTGCCCGACGGCGACCGGTTCTACGCAGACCTCCCGATCATCGTCCCCGAGGTGCGCGGCGCGCTCTCGCGGACCGACAACGAGAACGCGCGCGTGATCGTTGACGCGGGCGGGGACGACCAGGGTGTCAGGGCGCTCGGGGCGATGGCGGACGTGGTGGACCCCGAGCGCACCGACGTGCTGTTCGTCGTGAATACGAGGCGACCTTTCGCCGAGGACCAGGGCGGTCTGGTGACCATGCTGCGCGAGATCGAGGCGGCGGCCCGTCTGCGGGTGACCGGCCTGGTGGCAAACACCCATCTGATGGAGGAGACCACGGCGGACATCGTGCTGGGTGGCCTGGCGGCGGCCCGGGAGCTGGCTGCGGCGACCGGGATCCCGGTGCGCTTCTGCGCTGTGCTGCGGCGTCTAGTGGGCGCCCTCGAATCCCAGGGCTGCCCGCTGCTCCCGATTGACCGTCACGTGCTGCCGCCCGATAAACGCCGGCGGCGGGGCCCGCTTGGGCGCCCGATGGGGATCTGAGAAAGGAGAGCATCAGTGCCGACCGTGTACATCGACAAGAACAGGTGCAAGGGGTGCGAGCTGTGCATCCACGCTTGCCCTGAGAACGTCCTGGCGATGTCCGAGGAGATCAACGCCAAGGGGTACTTCGTCCCGATGGTGGCCCACCCCGACGACTGCACCGGATGCCGCTACTGCCTCATGGTCTGCCCCGACGTGGCGATCCAGGTCGAGAACAAGGGGAAGGTGACCAAGCCCCCCGAGGCGCTCACAGGGAAGCCTTTCTCCTACTGCCCGGGGTGCACCCACGGGGTGATTCACCGCCTGGTGGCCGAGATCATTGACGAGCTCGGCATCAGGGAGCGCACGGTCGGGATCGCGCCCGTGGGGTGCTCGGTGCTGGCCTACGAGTTCTTCAACTGCGACATGCAGGAAGCCTCACACGGGCGGGCGATGGCGGTGGCTACCGGGATCAAGCGCGGGCGGCCCGACCTGATGGTGTTCACCTACCAGGGCGACGGCGACCTGGCCTCGATCGGTATGGCCGAGACCGTGCACGCGGCCAACCGGGGCGAGAAGATCACCGTGATCTTCGTCAACAACGCGATCTACGGCATGACTGGCGGTCAGATGGCGCCGACCACGCTCCCGGGCCAGGTGGCCTCGACCTGCCCAACCGGGCGCGACGTCAAGCTGACCGGCTACCCGATCCGGGTGGTCGAGCTGCTGAAATCGCTCCGCACGCCCGCGTACCTGGCGCGCGTGACGGTGACCGACCCCAAGAACGTCCTGGCCGCGAAGAAGGCGCTCCGGAAGGCGTTCAAGTACCAGCTCGAGGGCACGTGCTTCTCGCTCGTCGAGGTCCTCTCCACCTGCCCGATCGGATGGGGCGAGACGCCGCACGATGCCTGCGGCTGGCTGCAGGAGAACATGGTCCCGTACTACCCCCTCGGCGAGGTCAAGGTGCCCGAAGAGGCCACCGTGCAGGCGGGGAGCTGAGCATGTACAACGAGATCGTGATGGCAGGGTTCGGCGGGCAGGGTGTGCTGCTGATAGGCAAGCTGCTGGCGTATGCCGGCATGAACGGCGGCAGCGAGGTGACCTGGATGCCCTCGTACGGGCCGGAAATGCGCGGCGGCACCTGCAACTGCACCGTGGTGCTGTCCGACCGCGAGATCGGCTCGCCCATCTCCAAGCGCCCGCACGCGCTCATCGCGCTGAACCTTCCCTCGCTGGACAAGTTCGAGGACGCGGTGCGACCGGGCGGGATCATCGTCGTGAACACCTCGCTCATCAACCGGCTCCCGAAGCGCACCGACGTGACGGTCGTGCCGGTGCCCGCGAACGAGATCGCCGTGGAGGTCGGCAGCGCCAAGGCGGCGAACATGGTGGCGCTGGGAGCGTTCCTGGGCGTGTCGGGGCTGGTTGACCAGCAGGGCGTGCAGGGCGTGCTCGTGGAGGCTTTCCCCAACCGGCAGAAGCTGATCGCGCTCAACCAGGAGGCGCTGCGCCGAGGGTTCGAGATCGGCCAGGGTCACGCCGCCGCCGTGGCGGTCAAGTAAGGAGCGGGCGATGGCGAAGAAGCTCATGAAGGGGTGCGAGGCGATCGGCGAGGCGGCGATCCACGCCGGCTGCAGGCTGTTCTTCGGCTACCCGATCACCCCCCAGAACGAGATCCCCGAGTACATGTCCGCTCGCCTCCCGCAGGTGGGCGGCACGTTCGTCCAGGCCGAGAGCGAGGTGGCGGCCTCCAACATGCTGTACGGTGCCGCGGCCGCCGGGTGCCGGGTCATCACCTCATCGTCGAGCCCGGGGATCAGCCTGATGCAGGAGGGACTGTCCTACATCGCCGCGGCCGAACTGCCGGTGGTGGTGGTCAACATCATGCGCGGCGGCCCGGGGCTGGGCGGCATCCTGCCCTCCCAGTCCGACTACTTCCAGGCCACGAAGGGCGGCGGCCACGGCGACTACCGGGTCCTCGTGCTGGCCCCCTCGACGGTGCAGGAGGCGGCGGACCTCGTGATAGAAGCGTTCGATCTCGCCGATGAGTACCGCAACCCGGTGATGGTCCTGGGCGACGGCCTGATCGGTCAGATCATGGAGCCGGTGGAGTTCAAAAAGGAGATCAAGCCCGAGGATCTGCCCGAGAAGCCCTGGGCGACGACCGGCTGTGCCGGCCGCGCGCCGAACATCATCAACTCGCTGTACCTGGACCCCGAGCTGCTCGAGGCCCACAACTGGAGCATTTACGCGAAGTACCAGAAGATGGCCAAGGAGGTCCGGCACGAGGCCTACAACGTCGAGGGCGGCTGCGACGTGTTGATCGTTGCCTACGGCACCGTCGCCCGCATCACGAAGTCGGCAATTGACATGGCCCGGGAGAAGGGGCTCAAGATCGGGCTCTTCCGGCCGATCACGCTCTACCCATACCCGAGCGAGGCGCTGGCGAAGACCGCGGAGGGTGCCAAGGCGGTGCTGGTGTCGGAGCTCTCCACCGGACAGATGGTGGAGGACGTGCGCGCCGCCATCGCCGGGCGGCAGCCGGTGGGGTTCTACGGGCGCGTCGGCGGCATGGTGATGGGCCCGGACGAGCTCGTCGAGCAGGCCGAGAAGCTCCTGGCCATACACGCCGGACCGGCAAGCCGGGCGCGCCGCCCCGTGACCGCGGAGGTGGCGCGATGACCGACCGTGAAGCGGTTCTCGACATCCTCAGGAAGGCCTACCAGATCGAGGTGGACGGCTACACCTTCTACTCGATGACCGCCGAGCGGACGACCAAGCCCGCTGTAGAGGAGCTCTTCACCAAACTCGCCGAGGATGAGGTCCAGCACCAGGCGTTCCTGCGCACCGTCGCCGGCAACTTTGACGCTAAGGGCGTCGAGGCGTTCAAGCTCAACCTGCGCTCACCCGAGCTGCGCGCGATCAACCAGGCGGTGTTCACGGCGAAGTTCCGCGAGCAGGCGGCCGGGGCAGAGTTTGAGCTCGGGGTGCTCTCCATCGGCATGACCCTCGAGAACAACGCCATCAAGTACTTCTCGACCGCCGCCGACAACGCCTCCGAGAAGGAGGTCAAGGGGTTCTACCAGTTCCTCGCGGACTGGGAGAAGCAGCACCTCGAGGCCCTGCGGACGCTCTACAACTCGGTGCGCCAGGACTTCTTCGCCGCCGGCTCCTTCTCACCGTTCTAGTCGCACGCTGCGCCGTGCAGCGAAAGTGACAGGGCAACTCCTCATGCCGATGCGGACTGTATGGAAGCTGCATCGCCACTAGGCCGGCAGGGCCGTCGTGGGTGAGACCTCGCCGTAGCCCGTGTTGGGGAGGGGGTTGTGGAAGGACTAACATAGCGGAAGGACCAACATAGCGGGAGATACAACAGACGGGGTCAACCCGGCACCTTTCTTGGCGGAGTCGAAACGGTCCCCACGGAGAGTTGGGTGCGCCCCGTTCGATGCAGTTCCTGCGAGATGAACCTCTCGGCGTCTAGAATGTCTCGAGACGCCTGCGCGCTGGCCGCGACGCAACGTCGGGGGTGGACCATGGTGCGAACGCGTGCGCGTGGGCCTGCGGTGTTGACGGTCGTCATGCTGGCGTTCTCGGTAACGACTCTTACCACCATCTTGCCAGCGCAAAGCTCGAGTTGGCAGATCGTCGGGCAGATCGGGGGACCCACCCAGGGTGTGGCGTTGCAGGGGCACTATGCGTACGTCGGGGTCGGCCTGCGACTTGTGGTCTTGGACATCTCAAACCCGGCAGAGCTCCGAGAGGTCGGCGTGACGATGCCCTTCCCCCATTTCGTCGAGGACGTGGCGGTCAGCGGCGCGCTCGCCTACGTTGCCGCCGGCGGAGCAGGTCTGCGTGTGGTGGACGTGTCGAACCCGGCACTGCCGTCCGAGATCGGCGCGTTCGACACGCGCGGCTACTCGGAAGGCGTGTGCCTGGTCGGGAGTACCGTCTTCCTGGCGGACGGACCGTACGGACTCCGCGTGATCGACGTGTCAAGGCCGTCGCAGCCGGTGGAGATCGGTTTCGCCTACTCGATGAACTACGCCTTTGGAGTCGCGGTGCAGGGGCGCTTCGCATACGTTGCTGGCGCCGGCGCCGGCCTCCTGATCGCCGACGTGAGCGATCCCGCGCATCCGGTCGAGGTAGCAACGCTGTCCACAACGGGCTTCGCGTACGGTGTGGCGGTTGCCGGAGACACCGCGTACGTAGCCGACGGGTGGGACGGCGTGAAGGCCGTGAGCGTCACCGACCCGGCGCATCCTCTCCAGTTCGGTACGTACAGGACACCGGGGTGGGCGTTCGGGATCACCCTCTCCGGTGCGGCCGCGTATGTCGCGGACGCCTTCGGAGGGTTGCGGGTGCTCGACGTGAAGGACCCTGCGCACCCAACGGAAACGGCATCCCTCGACATGCCGAGAGGACACGCTATGAGCGTGGCGGTGAGCGGGAGCGTCGTCTACGTCGCCGACCGCAACTGGGGCGTTCGCGCGGTGAGCGTGGCGGCCGGTGCCGCGCCGGCGCAGCTCGGGACGTACCACCCGCTCGGTTTCGCCGACAGCGTTGCGACGGCAGGCGACCGCGCGTACGTGGCGGCGGGCCACTACGGGTTCCAGGTGGTGGACATCACGGACCCGACCCGACCGAGGCAGGTCGGCGTCGTCGACTTCGAGGGCTACGCCCGGGACGTGGCCGTCAGCGGCAGCCACGCCTACCTCGCCTCGATGGGGGCCGGATTCGCCGCCTTGCACGTGATCGACGTCTCCGACCCGGCTCACCCCGCGGCCGTCGGCTCCTGCTCGCTCAACCCGGGGCAAGGGCGCGGTCTCGACGTCAGCGGAGGCATTGCATGCGTCGCAACCGAGCTGGGATTGGATCTGGTGGATGTCTCCGACCCTCAACACCCGTCCCGGGTGGGTTACCTCCCGGCACAGGAAACGGGGGCGGAGCCCGAGACGACGGTCGGCGTCGCGATCCGCGGGAACCTGGCCTACGTCGCGGCGGAGGGGGGCGGACTACTCGTCGTCGACGTCTCCGATCCCCGCAACCCCGTTCGGGTGGGAAGAGTCTCGGCTCGCGGGGCCCGGGACGTCGCCGTGGTCGGCGGCTTGGCCTACGTGGCCTGCAACTGCTGCTCGCTCGCGATCGTAGACGTCTCCGATCCGGGGCAACCGGCCGTCATGAGCTCTCTGTCGGTGCCGGGGAGTGCCGAGGGAATGGCGGTGTCCGGGGACCTCGCGTACGTGGCGGACAGCGACGCGGGGCTGCTCGTCGTCGACGTGTCCGACCCCCACCAGCCGATCTTGATCGGTGCCCTCCGCACCCACGGCTCCTCTCGGCAGGTGCTCGTCTCAGGCCAGGAGGTGTTGCTGGCGGATGGGCTGGACGGGCTTCTCATCGTCGAGAAAGCGGCGGGCGCCTCCGAGGCCTTCACTTCGACCTCCCTCGTCGGGGACTGGGAGATCGACCGGCGATCGGATCGCACGAAACGGGTGCCGGTCCCGCGGATGGAGGCAATGGCATGCAGGACGAATGGCCGAGCGGTAGGTGTCGGGCCGACCCGCGCGATCGCGGCGACGAACTCGTGCGTGGTCACGTCCGTCGCCGACACCGGCAGCGGGACTCTCCGCTGGTGCCTCGAGAGCGGGCCGGACAGCGCGACGATCACCTTCGATCCGGCGGTCTTCCCGCCGTCCAACCCGGCGACGATCCGGATCGCCGCCATGCTCCCCGGCCCTCGCGGGAACGTCGCGATCGACGCGAGCGAGGCTGGGGTGGTCCTCGACGGAAGCGCCCTCACGGGTTGGGCACCGGGTCTGTTCCTCGGCACGGACGGCAATACCGTTCGAGGACTGCAGATCGTCAATTTCCCTAGCGCCGGCGTGTCGATCACCGGGAGCCACAACGTGGTCGGCGGGAACAGAGCGTTGGGCCGCGGGCTCTCGGGCCAGGGCAACGTCCTCAGCGGCAACCTTCACGGAGTGGAAATCAACGGTGGGTTCGGATCCGCCTCCGACAACGTCGTGATCGGCAACCTGATCGGGACGGATGTGACCGGCACGCACGTCTGCGGGAACCTCAGGTTCGGCGTGTTCATCCCCGACGGAGTCGGAAACCGAGTCGGGGGCGACGATCCGTGGGATCGGAACGTCATCAGCGCAAACGGGGCTGCCGGCGTATACGTGAACGGGTCCGGAAACAGGAATCTGATCGCGGGTAACTATGTCGGGACCGACGTCACGGGCACGTTCGGCCTTGGCAACTGGGTGGGCATCAGCATGGACCTCGGCGCCTTCAACAACGAGGTTCGGGGCAATGTCGTCGGCGGCAGCGGGGCGGACGGCGTCGTGATCTCGGATTGGGGAAGCGGCTACAACGCAATCCTCGGCAACCGGATCGGCACCGACGCGAGCGGCACAAGCGCCATCCCCAACGGGCAGTGCGGGATCTCGGTGGGGTTCGGGGGCAGCGCGTTCAACCGCATCGGCGGGCCGCGGCCGGAGGAACGGAACCTCGTCAGCGGCAATCTCAAGGGCATGTGCGTCCAGTGGGGGAACACGATCATCCGGGGCAACTTCATCGGCACCGACGTCACCGGTCGAAACGCCGTTGGGAACGCGTACAGCGGCGTCGCCCTCGGCGGCGGGCGCAGTATGTTCGGCGGCGCAACGGCCCAGGAGGGCAACGTGATCGCCGCCAGCGGGCTGGGCGCGGCGAGCGACAACTACATCGCGGGGAACTTCTTCGGCACCGATCCGAGCGGCCGGGTGGCGATGGGCAGTACCGCCGCGAACGTAAACCTCTCGGGCGTTCACAACGTTCTGCAAGACAACGTCATCGCGAACGCCAGGGGTGCCGGGGTCGTCACGGAACCAGTTGGCAATACGATTCGACGAAACTCGATCTACAGCAACGCGGACGTGGGCATCGGGTACTCGCGAGGCGACATCGGCGGGCTGACCGCGCCCGTGATCCTCTCCGTGAGCTCAACCGGCATCGCGGGAACGAGCTGTCGGGGATGCGAGGTCGAGATCTTCTCCGATTCTGATAGCGAGGGCCGGGTGTTCGAAGGCGGCACCGTCGCCGATGCTTCTGGCACATTCACGTTCACCAAAGCGTCAGGCTACCTGACCGGCCCGAATGTGACCGCGACGGCGACCGACACTACGGGCAACACCTCGCAGTTCTGCGAGCCCAAGCCGCTCCCGGGGTGGCCCGTGCGGCGTCACGTGCGTCGGCGCTGACCCCGAGGGTTGTCTCTTCAAGATGAGCTGGCAAAGACTGCGGCGGGCGCCAAGGCGGTGCTGGTGTCGGAGCTCTCCACCGGACAGATGGTGGAGGACGTGCGCACCGTCGCCGGCAACTTCGACGCCAAGGGCGTCGAGGCGTTCAAGCTCAACCTGCGCTCGCCCGAGCTGCGCGCGATCAACCAGGCGGTGTTCACGGCCAAGTTCCGCGAGCAGGCGGCCGGGGCGGAGTTTGAGCTGGGTGTGCTGTCCATCGGCATGACGCTCGAGAACAACGCCATCAAGTACTTCTCGGGCGCCGCCGACAACGCCTCCGAGAAGGAGGTCAAGGGGTTCTACCAGTTCCTCGCGGACTGGGAGAAGCAGCACCTCGAGGCGCTGCGCACGCTCTACAACTCCGTGCGCCAGGACTTCTTCGCCGCCGGCTCATTCTCACCGTTCTAGGAACGCGAAGCGGAAAAGGCGAGGCGGCGGTGCGAGCGGTTTCTTGGCGAGCACGTCTGCGCCCGTTCCGAGGCGTCGCGGCTCGGGGGAGCGCGCACCGGGGGCGCCCGGCCGACAGTAGATTGACATGCTCCGAGGTTAGAACTAGTCTAAAGACGTGGCCGACATCTACGAGTTGCTGCGCAGCGCCGGGGTGAAGCCGACGCCGCAGCGCGTCGCGGTGGCGCGCTACGTGCTCGGGACGACCTCGCACCCAACGGCCGACCAGGTGCTGGCCAAGGCCCGGCGCGAGTGCCCGACGCTGTCGCGGGCGACGGTGTACAACACGCTCACGCGGCTGGCCGAGCACGGCCTGGTGCGCCTCCAGACGATCCGGGAGGGGGTTGTGGTGTTCGACGCAAACACGGAGAAGCACCACCACTTCATCGACGACACGACCGGGAAGATCTACGACGTGCCGTGGGACGCACTTTCAATCTCGGGCGAGGACCGCTTGCAGGAGTACGATATCAAGGAGTACCAGGTTGTCATGCGCGGGCGGAGGAGACGGCCCTGAGTCTCTTTTTTTCTCCGTCTTTAGGACGGCATCCAAGATTGGACGGCATATAACGCGGCCCGACCAAAGGAGAGTGCGATGAGAGACGAGAAGAGGAAGAAGGCGACGACGAAAGTGAAGGCAAAGGCGAAGGCAAAGACGAAGAAAAATCTGAAGCCGAAGGTAAAGCCGAAGCCGAAAACCACCTCAGCGAGAGCCTCCGTTCCCGAAAAGCGGATGGCCAGGACCGCCAAACGAAAGAAGCCTGCCAAGGTCGCGGCGACGCCCGGCGCTCCCCCGCACGTTTCCGGCGTCAGGTCGAACCGTGACTGGTGGCCCAACCAGTTGAACCTCAGGATCCTCCACCAGCACTCCGCCCTGTCCAATCCCATGGGCGGAGGCTTCAACTACGCCGAGGAGTTCAAGAAGCTGGACCTCCAAGCCGTCAAGAAGGACCTCTACGCGCTCATGACGAACTCCCAGGACTGGTGGCCAGCGGACTTCGGCCACTACGGGCCGCTCTTCATCCGGATGGCGTGGCACAGCGCAGGCACGTACCGCACCGGCGACGGTCGCGGCGGCGCCGGAGCTGGCCAGCAGCGCTTCGCTCCCCTCAATAGTTGGCCCGACAACGTCAACCTCGATAAGGCGCGCAGGCTGCTGTGGCCGATCAAGCAGAAGTATGGCCGGAGAATATCCTGGGCCGACCTGATGATCCTTGCCGGCAACTGCGCGCTGGAGTCGATGGGCTTCAAGACGTTCGGCTTTGGCGGTGGGCGCGAGGACGTCTGGGAGCCGGAAGAAGACGTCTACTGGGGCTCTGAGAACAAGTGGCTGGATGACAAACGCTACTCCGGCGACCGGAACCTCGAGAATCCGCTCGCTGCCGTGCAGATGGGTCTGATCTACGTCAATCCAGAAGGCCCGAACGGCAACCCGGATCCGATCGCGGCAGCAAAGGACATCCGCGAGACTTTTGCTCGCATGGCCATGAACGACGAAGAGACGGTCGCCCTCATAGCCGGTGGCCACACCTTCGGCAAGACCCACGGCGCCGGCCCTGCGTCCCATGTGGGGCCTGAGCCCGAAGCCGCCGGGATCGAGGAGCAAGGCCTCGGCTGGAAGAGCACCTTTGGCACAGGCAAAGGCGGTGACGCGATCGGGAGCGGTCTGGAAGTCACCTGGACCACGACGCCGACGAAGTGGAGCAACAACTTCTTCTGGAACTTGTTCGGCTACGAATGGGAGCTGACGAAGAGTCCGGCCGGTGCGCATCAGTGGATACCGAAGGGTGGCGCAGGCGCCGGCACGATTCCGGATGCCCACGACCCGTCGAAGCGTCGCGTGCCGACCATGCTGACCACGGACCTTTCTTTGCGGTTCGACCCTGCCTACGAGAAGATCTCGAGGCGCTTCTACGAGAATCCGGATCAGTTCGCCGACGCCTTCGCCCGTGCGTGGTTCAAGCTGACGCATCGCGACATGGGCCCGCGCTCGCGCTACCTCGGACCGGAAGTCCCTGCGGAGGAGCTGATTTGGCAGGACCCGGTTCCCGCGGTTGATCACGGCCTGATCGACGCGCAGGACATCCGCGCACTCAAGGCCAGGATCCTCGCCTCGGGGCTGTCGCTCTCCGAACTCGTCTCCACCGCCTGGGCGTCGGCGGCCACGTTCCGCGGCTCCGACAAGCGCGGCGGTGCGAATGGGGCGCGCATCCGCCTCGCGCCGCAGAAGGACTGGGCGGTCAACCAGCCCGCCCGGCTGGCGAAGGTGCTCAAGACTCTTGAGGGGATCGAGCAGGCATTCAGCGCCGCTCAGTCCGGCGGGAAGAAGGTGTCACTCGCCGACCTGATCGTGCTTGGCGGTTGCGCGGCCGTCGAACAGGCCGCGAAGAACGCCGGACACGATGTGGAGGTTCCCTTCACGCCCGGGCGCACGGACGCGTCGCAGGAGCAGACCGATGTGAACTCCTTCGCCGTGCTCGAACCGGTCGCAGATGGGTTCCGCAACTACCTCAAGACCAAGTTCAGCGTGTCGGCGGAGGAGCTGCTGGTAGACAAGGCGCAACTCTTGACGTTGACCGCGCCCGAGATGACGGTCCTCGTCGGCGGCATGCGCGTCCTGGGTGCGAACCACGCACAGTCCAAGCACGGCGTGTTCACGAAGCGTCCCGAGACGCTCACCAACGACTTCTTCGTGAACCTGCTCGACATGGGCACGACGTGGAAGGCTACGTCGGAGGCTGGGAACGTGTTCGAAGGGCGCGACCGCGCGACAGGCAAGGTGAAGTGGACGGCCACCCGTGCCGACCTCATCTTCGGTTCGAACTCCCAGTTGCGGGCCCTCGCGGAGGTCTACGGATGTGCCCAAGCAGAGCAGAAGTTCGTGAACGACTTCGCGGCGGCTTGGAGCAAGGTGATGAACCTCGACCGCTTCGACCTGGCCTGAGCGCGCCGACACGCTGCGCGAGATCAGTAACTGCATCAAGGCAGAGCCGGCGTGCGCCGATGGCGTCCGCCGCGCGCTGAAGAAGCAGGGGAGGGGGGCAGGCGCCGTCGGTGCCTGCCCCTCGCCTCTTCGCCGCGGGCAGCTTCGCGCCGTTCTGACGACGCGGGGAAGGGGCCCCATCAGAGCGCGACCCGGTGCGCGGTCCAGGGAGTTGAAGTACCCCTCGGCGGCGCGGTCCGGCGCAGGCCCGCGGGAATACCGCGGCCGCGGGGCGCGTTGCCGAGTACCAAGGGGGGAAAGAAAATGAAAAAGACAACGTTCCTGCTTGTTGCTCTGGTCGCCGCCTCGTCGGCCCTCGCGCAGGGGGCAAAGGTCGCGCCCGCCCCGGGACTGGTCGAGACCATGCGGGGGAACTTCACCTACGTGCAGGGGTTCATCGTCACGAGCGCGAACCAGCTTCCGGAGGCCGACTACGCGTACAAGCCCACGCCCGAGGTGCGCAGCTTCGGCCAGCTCGTCGCCCACATCGCCGACGCCAACAACATGTTCTGCTCGTCGATCCTCGGGGAGGCCAACCCCGCGCCCGGCATCGAGAAGGGAAAGACCTCCAAGGCGGACCTCGTGGCTGCGCTCAAGGCGTCGTACGAATACTGCGGACGGGCCTACGCGCTTCCCGACGCTCAGACCGGGACGAAGTTCACCTTCTTCGGGCGTGAGATCACCCGGGCGAACGCGCTGCTGATGAACACCTCGCACAACTGGGAGCACTACGGCAACATCGTGACCTACCTGCGGCTGAAGGGCCAGGTGCCGCCGTCCAGCAAGCAGATGTAGGCGCTGGCGTCGGAAGCGGCACACCCGGCAGCCGAACCGCTTGCCGGGTGTGCCGTGAGACGGGTTCGCACTGGCTCTCTCCGTCATCGTCCCCGTCGGCTTGTCTTTTTCCCCCGCTGCGCCGGTGCGGAACACGGCTTTGGCGGTTTCTCCGTGTGTGAGCGTCGCGTTGGGCGGCAGGGTGGTGCCGTCACCCGGTCCCGACCGCTCCGGCGCAGGTAACCGGCGGCTCGGCGATCACACCCGAGGCGACGTGCGCGCTCCCATCGCCGCCGGCAACGCCTCCGAGAAGGAGATCAAGGGGTTCTACCAGTTCCTCGTGGACTGGGAGAAGCAGCACCTCGAGGCCCTGCGGACGCTCTACAACTCCGTGCGACAGGACTTCTTCTCCGCCGGGTCGTTTTCGCCCTTCTAGCCGTATGCCGCGCCGGAAGCAAGCGCACCGCGCGGCGCAAGGGCGTGAGAGCGTGATGCCTGGCACCGATACGGCATCTGCCAGCCCCGTCGGCCTGTTCCTTATCCCTCGTGCGACGAAGTATTTACCTCGGTGCTGCTCTAGGGTCCGGGTGGTAGGACGTGCTAGAGCTCTCACTATAGTCCAATCATATGGCTGAAGAGGGACTAGAAGTTCCTCGCAGTCCTCTGAATATGTCACATACAGACTACACTTGACAAATGGAGTACTTGACACGATACTTCTAGCCGGAGGATAGTGTGCCGGATTCAAAAGCGGACCGTTTCCGAAGGCTTGCGGAAAAGAGGGTGAACCGGGCTATCAAGGACTTGCGATTGGTCGGAAATCTCGCGAATAGAAATAATTACGACTACACGAGCGACCAAGTTGCCAAGATGGTCAGTGCTCTTGCACGCGAGCTTCGCGACCTCCGCGCGAGATTTGGAAACGGGGCTTCGGGCAGTGAGACACTCTTCACGCTCTAGTTGGAGGTTCGGGAGTCGGGGCTGGGGCAGGACGGATGCCATTTCGGCCTTCGAGGAATGGCATCCTTGAGCGGAGAAGCGGCGAACAGCGGACTTGTTGTCCAATCACTGACGAACGTCGCTGGGGGAGTGCCAGCCGCTCACGCTGAGGCCTTCGCTGCAAGGGGCTGGGCGCGCGTCCTGTACTCCCCGCTAAGGAGATTTGTGCCGGGATACCAGTCCGGCAAGACTAGCTATCAGGTCCGGCGAGCACCCCTTAGTAACAATTCTTGCAACTCCTCGGCCGAGTCTAGGACAAAGGACTCAATGGTGGCCATGCACCAACTTTCCTTGCGGGAGGGGCAATGCCTGCTCGGTCCCTGAAGCAGCAGCTCGAAGCCGGCCCTGTCTTTGGCGAGGAATCCTACGGCGCGGTCGACCTCGCTGGGCTCGCGGCCTTTACTCTCAAATGGCTTCAAGACCGGAGCATCCCGACCACGTTCGAGAACGTCGTGGTGGCGGCATTCCGACTCTTTCCGGCCAAGTTCTCTCTTGAGGGATACAAGGAATATCCCGACGCCGCTCGCGTCAACCGCAGTCTCCTGCAGCTGGGTCCCAAGTACCGCAACTGGGCCAGGGGCAGCGTCCAGAAGGGATTTGTATTGACTGAAAGCGGGCGTGAAAAGGTCAGGAGTGTTCAAGCAACTCTGGACGAAGGAACCGGGACGGAAGCTCCTGCCTCTGCGAGGCGAAAGACACTAGCCAGGACAATGGATCTCACCAAGGAACTTGAGCCGCTCGAGAAATCTCCTCTCTTCTCGAGATGGAAGAACGGGCAACTCGACCAGGGGACCTCAATGGAGCTCCTGAATATGCTGGATGCGTATGCCTATACGCCTCCGAGAGCGCTGCGTGCTCGAATGGACACGCTCGAGAATGCAGCGTCACAGGTTGGCCGTGATGATCTGGTCGAGTTCCTTCATGCAGTCCGCCGTACCTTCACCACGCACTTCCGGAGTGACTAGGGGGGCAGAAACGATGCCTGAATACGAGCTAGAGTGGGCCACGCGGCAGATCAAGCGCACTTTTGCGCGAGCAATTCAGAGAAGCATCCCGAAGATTCTTGCTGAATTGGTGACAAACGCTGATGACTCGTACCGGCGCTTGGTCCAAGCGGCTCGACAAAAGGGCCTGGAATCGCCAATACCCGACCCGGCCCCGGTTCTGATCCTTTTCGAGCGCGACAAGAGACGTTTCAGTGTGATCGATCGCGCTGAAGGCCTGACAGACGAGGAAATGAAGGATAGGTTCGTGCTTTACGGAGTGGAGTCAGCCGACCGGGGTCGGGGATTCAGGACCCGAAGCTTGTTTGGCAAGGGCCTGCGCGACGTACTTTTCACCCAGCATCATGGGCAGGTCAAGTCCGTCAAGGGCGATCGCTTCTATAACTGTCGCTTTCGATGGAAGAAGGTGGGCAACCAGGAAAAACCTGTCATAGATATCAAGCCGCCAACCAGGGTGACGAAGGATCTACGCACCGCGCTGGACATCCCTGCTGACGGTACGCTTGTTGAGTTCCAACTCGCCGAGAACGTTGCCAACCCGCAGCCAAAGAAGCTGCTCGAAGATCTGCAGCGGTTCTACATGCTTCGCATGATCACTAGCAGCCCCCACAGGGAAGTCGTCCTTAAGGTTGTTGGTCGTCGCGGGCAGCCAGTGCTGGAGGAAGCCGTTGCCTACAGGTTCCCAGAGTTGACAAACACGGAGCAATGGCAGGACGAGCTCAGAACAGATTCCCAGCTGCAGATCCATGTCGAGGGGGACGTGGGAGTCGCAGAAAAAGAGATGACGCAAGGCGAGGTCGGATACGTGGAACGTGAAGGAGGGCTGCTAGTCCTAGACGAGGATGATGCTGTCTTGGACTTGCACCTATTCGGGTTCGACGACGATCCGGCAGCCCGCCGTATCCTTGGCACTCTCCGGCTCGCCGGCGCCGGCGAGTACATTAGGGCAAAGCTAAACGAGGCGGAACCCGAGGAAGTCCTTACGGAAACTCGTGATGGTTTTGACAAGAATCATACCTTTTATCGCGCGCTGCGAGAGCTGGTCCAGCCGAGGCTGGCTCCGATGGTGGCGGATCTTCGGAGGATGGGGCCGGAACCGAAGGGAAGGCTCTCCGATCGCGTCCGCGAGCGTCACCAGCAGGCACTTGACATCCTCAACCGCCTTGCCAGCCAGCTATTAGGCAAGACAGCTCGCGTCCCCGTGCTCCCGTCAACGCTGCGCACGCCACCGGCGGACGGGATCGCTTTTGTTGCGGAGCACATCTCAGTCCAGACTGGGGTAGTGACACCAGCCGCTCTTCTCGTTAATACAGCGTTGGTAGAGGCGTCTGACATTATCACTGTCAAGAGTGACGGTCCCGAAATAGCTGTGTGGCCGGATACTCTCCGAGTCAGTGGGGACGAGGGTTCGGCAGATGTCGAAGTGAAGATCGTCAGGGTGCGCTCTGAAACACCCGGTGTGAGTGGCAAGATCACAGCAACCTGGAAGGAAACGCGGGCTACCATGGATGTCACTACAACAGAGCGTGAGGTTGTCACGCCGATCAACGGTCTTGAGTTTCAGCGGGATGAGTATGCAGTTAGGGTTGCGGCAACGCGAAATATGCGACTGTTCGTTGATCTTGACAAAATCCCACTAGGGTCTGAAATCTCGGTAGTCTCTGACAGCGCGGCGGTCAAGGTGCTAGACAAGCGAGCTGTCCTCACTGAAAAGGCCCTCGTAACGCCGCGGGTCGGAGCGCTGGAAATCGCCGTGAAAGGCGTGCAGCTCACCAAAGACACCATGCTCACCGCGATGCACTCCAGATACGTGGCGGGCGCTCGAGTCTCAGTGGTCAGAAAGAAGGAAAACCCGCAGGGTAGACAGGGCCTGTTCAAGGACATCAAGTTTCTACCCATCGATCGAAAGGTTCAGTCTCTGTTCCTCGCGGACGGCATCATCCTCATCAACACAAAGGATCCGGTCAACCTGCGCTACTTCGGTGACGAACCCTCTGAAGCGGTTGAGAAGAACGTGCATTGTCAAGTTCGCTTGGCCGATTTGATCCTTAATGAGTGCCTTTGGATTCTGGTCTCACAGGCGCTCGAGGGAGGGAGGCTAGATAGGCGGTTCCCCGACAACCCAGAGATGGACGTACGAACATACTCCGATGAGCAGAAGTTCGAAATCGGGCCCGAAATCCACAAGCTCTTCGTCACACAGGTGTAAGACGGACGATGCCCAAACGAATCGACGCTTGGCGCCGAATAGGGGGCGCGCTGCGGCCAAGGGATTTGGTGACGTCAACTAGTCCCAAGGATTGCCTATTCGCACACGGCGATGCAAGAGAGTTGACCCGGCTGCTCCCACCAGAGGCCGTCGACTGCATTATCACCTCGCCGCCATACTCGGACGTGAAGGACTACGGTGTCAGCCGGCAGATAGGGTTTGGGCAGCAATGGGCCAAGGAGTACCTGAAGGACCTGGAAAGGCTTCTTGGCGAACTGGCTCGAGTTTGCCGCAAGGGCGGCGCACTGTGGATTGTTGTCGACACGGTGAAGAAGGCCAGAAGAACGTTGCTGCTGCCGTGGGAGATTCTTGAACGAGCTACGTCCGTAGGCTGGTGCCCTGAGGATATTGTGATCTGGGACAAGGGCCGCAGTCTTCCGTGGTCTCACGTAGGCCGGTTTAGGGGAGTCTTCGAGTACGTTCTCCTTCTGAGCAAGGGCGGTTTGGCGCGCTTTGAGTTAGACAGGGTTCGTGACACAAGCGATTTGTCACCTTACTGGGTACGGTTCCCCGAGCGGTACAATCCCCGAGGTAAGGCACCGAGCGACATTTGGCACTTCCCCATTCCGGTTCAAGGCAGTTGGGCGTCGAATGGCATCCGCCATTTCTGCCCCTTTCCCCTGGCGATGGTGGCTCGCATGATCCTGCTGACAACTCCCCGCGGAGGGGTCGTTCTCGATCCCTTTGCTGGATCAGGTGTGGTGCCAAGTGTCGCGGCGTTCCTTGGTCGGCGTGGTTTGGGGTTCGATGTGAACGGCAAGTACGTTCGAGCATTTGAAGAATCGGGCTACGAAGCGCTTCTCAAGGCTGCGCGGATTGAGCTCGGTGGAATGCTTGGGAGCAAGAAGGCAGCGCCTTTAGGCGACCTTATTGTTAGGCTTCGGATGCTGAAGTACCCGGTCAGCATGTTCAGCGAACTTGCTCGTCCTGATAGGCTAGGCCAGGCGGCGCGCTCGACTATTGCTGCCTTTGTGGTGATTCCACGAAAGGCATCCCAGGGGAGATCGCCGGAACAGCGGCTACGGGTCGAGGGCGAGGTCGAGGTCTGGCTGCTATGCCACAAGGGTGCAGATCTCGTCAAAGTTCGCGAGCAGGCCTCACGGGTTATGGCCGTGGCGCCTGTCAGCAAATTTTGCCTAGGCGTTGATCTGCAAATCGTGAGTGCGAACAAGTGGAAATCGAGCGGGTTCGCACAAGAGCTGGGCTTTGCGAAGTGGTACAGTTACTCAGGTGGTATCTTTCGCAAATATAGGGAGGCATTCGGCGAGGCTGGGCTAGGTGCTCGGCTAGCAGCAGCTGGGAAACCGGACGCAAACATAAGATACCCAGTTGTTTTCTCACCCCTGAGAGTTGACGTGCCGCGCATCGAATAGGTCACGCAACCGCATCTACTGCCAACGTCTCACCTCACTCTGACAACGTGTATTGCCGCCTCACCTTGCTCCGGTCGAACCAGGCCGCGCCAGGGCGGAAGGTTTTCCCGCAAGATCCGGGCGGGAGGCGGCGGTGCCGGCCGCACAAATGCTCTGCCTGCTCGCGGTTGCATGGTCGCCCGCGCACCGAGTTGCGACCGTTCCCGAGGGACTGATCCGGGCCCACGCGGCGTTTCTTTCGGATGATCTCGGGGAACACGGAAGCGCCCAGCGGGGAGGGGATCCGGCGGTGAATTACCGGCAGGCGCACCTAAGGCGGTGGGGCTCGAGCTCATGGCGGCGGGCTCAAAGCAGCGTCGGCCAGTCAATGCGCGAGCGTGTGCCGCTCTTGATCCAGACCAGCGCACCGGTACCTGCTATCGTCATCTCACCTTCTCGTCAATCACGTGGCGATCCGTTACTGCGAGGGACCGCACTGCGTTAGGTCGAGGGTATTGTGAACCCATGGTTCGGGGGGCGCTGGAGTCGTGTTCAGAACGTAGTGACGGAGGCGGTCTTCCAGCGCTGCGGTCTCAGGCCATGACAAACCGGCCTTTTCCCTAATCTCCTCAAGTTCGGGCGTTTGCAAATGGACCCAGTCAAGGACAACATACTCGGGTTCTTCCTTGGAAACGACGAGGCCTTCGGGGAGCGAGCCGGCTAGCGATCCGTCAACAAGCAGCAGAGCCCCGCTGAGTTTCGTGGTCAGAGTGTAGGCGTGCACAAGCGCTGTTCCCATCACCGGGAAGATTCGCAGCAAGCCCCGCCCCATCCTGATGGTGCCGTCGCTATCCATAGCGTCTCTGATGGCTTGCGGGTAGCAACCTTGAACGTCGGCGAACTGGCCCTGAGCCACCCCCGCTTTTGCCGCCCCGCCTGAAACCAAGACCGTACGCAGGAGTGCGCACGCAATCGCGATGGGGACGTGCGGCCACCCCTCCGCGCACTCCGACACAATTACGGCACCGTCCCCTGTTTGATGGGCGAACAGCCGGTTCGGCGATTCCGGATAAGCTCTTGACCCGATTAAGTATGTACCCTCGAGAAGGGCGCCGAGCGGCACCAGTGCGAGCGCATCGTCTCGGAGGAACCGGAGTGAAAACCCTTCAATGTCAATCCAGATCGCCCATCGGTTCATAGAAGGCATCCCTCCGTTGGCTCGACCATTCACAGTGCCAGGCCTGAGCGTCTCACAATTGGGCGCCGGCTGTGTAATGTCGTGAGCCGCGCCGCGGCCGCTTGGTGGCGTTATGTGATACATCGGTACCAAAAAGGTACCAGGTACCGCCATCTCACCTTTTGAACAGGTACCTGTTACCGATATCGTCCCTTCGCTTTTCGCTCCCGAGCTACAGCTTCCTTCCGGAAATCCCCCAACCGTTTCTTTCCAAGCGGCAAATGCCACTGGATCGTGGGTCTGGCAGACGAAAGCACTTCTTCTCGGCTGAGGATGTGAAAGGTCCCGTTCGCCTTCTCGATTCCCGTGATGAGCCACAGTTCAAAAAGAGGATCGCGTCTTGCCGCGTTGAACTCCCCCGCTGTGAGGAGGCGGAACCCGGGGTGTTTGTTGCCGGTGCCCTTTACCTCCACGTGCTTGTGCACGCAGCGAAGATCGTAGCCCGCACCTTCAGCAACTTCCTCTGGTCTACATCTGCACCCTGCATAGGTGCGCCAGTGCTTTGTGGCCAAATCAACGGCCGTCGTCTCTTGGTCGCTCTTGGGCATGGCTCTGAACCTCCCTCCCATTCGCAGTTTGCGGCTGATGGCTACAAAGTACCACCGTCTCACCATTGCCCTAGATGGGTAGAAGCTCCGGCAGAGTCGCCGCCTCCGAGGACGGGTACCGGGTTCCGCTACCTAAGCATTCGATTCCGGCAAGGACCCGGAATCGAAGTGATTTCACTCCCCCAAGGCCCTTCCTTCGGCCTAGGATGTCTAGGCTGTGACCGACGCTTCGAAGACGTCACTGGGCCGCATCGAGCGGAAGAGCCTGCTCTACAAGAGCGGCCTCGGGTTTCACTGCATCAACCACGTCCTAGGCTGTAGTCACGGCTGTCGCTACCCCTGCTACGCATTCCTGATGGCCAGACACCATGGGCGTGTCCGTGACTACGCGGAGTGGTGCCGCCCGCGAATCGTGGGTAATGCCCTCGTCCTGCTCGACCGCGAGCTCGAGAGGAAGCGGGTACTCCCTCCCGAAGTGCACCTGTGCCTCACGACCGATCCGTTCATGGTCGACCACCCGGAGGTCGGGGCCATGTCGCTCGCGATCATCGAGCGGTTGAACCGGTCCGGGATCCCGTGCTCCCTGTTGACCAAGGGCAGACTGCCCGCAGAGCTCGCCGACCGCCGGCGCTTCCCATGCGACAACACGCACGGCATTAGCCTCGTTTCGCTGGACGATGACTTCCGCCGCGAGTGGGAGCCGGGCGCCGCACGCCACGCCGAGCGCATCGCCGCCTTGCGGCGGCTGCACGATGCCGGGTGTCGGACACTCGTGCACATCGAGCCCTATCCGACGCCGAGCATCTTCGATCAGGACCTGTCCGAGATCCTTGGCGAGGTGAAGTTCGTCGACCATATGTTCTTCGGCGGCTGGAACTACAATCCGCGCGTGGGCCAGGACCGCGCTGCCGAGGCGTTCTACCTCCGGCAGTCAAGCACCGTGCAGTCGTTCTGTGCGAAGCACGGAATTGCCTGCGAGCTCGGGTGAGCGCTGCGCCCAGCAGGCGGCCTGCAAGCGGCCGCGATCCCCAGATCGGTAGCAGGTACCACTTTCTCGCCTTCTGCGCTCAAGCCAGCGGGAGCAAGATAGTCGCTCCATATTGCCCGGGGCGGAGGATAGTCGGCCGGCGCGCCGGCGGCCGCGGCGATCTTCTACACGCTGTTCGAGAGCGCCAAGCTCGCCAGGGTCGATCCTCGCCGCTACGTGCTCGAGGCGACTCACCGCGCGATCGTTTCGCCATGCGCTGTCACGCTCCTCCACGACGTCACCTGGTCGGCTTCGACGCAGATTCCCAAGGGCCCAGGTCAAGCGAACCGAGTAGGCTTGGGTGAGGAGTTACGGTCGAGAAACGGGATCGCTAGCCATTGAGGCACCGCCCGTAGGTGCGTGTCAACGCCGCCGCCTCTCAAATGGCATTAGAATTGAGACCAAGAGGGGATCGCCGAAATGCAACCAGGGAGCCGGATCGCTCACTTCGAGATCCTTGGCGTGGTCGGCGCAGGAGGCATGGGCGAGGTGTACCGCGCCCGCGACACGCGCCTGGGCCGAGACGTTGCGATCAAGGTGCTGCCGGCTGAGTTCGCCACCGATCCGGAGCGCCTGAGACGGTTCGAGCAGGAGGCACGCGCCGTCGCCGCCCTCGATCACACCAACATTCTCGCCCTGTACGACATCGGCACCCACGACAGCTCGCCGTACATCGTCACCCAGTTGCTGGAGGGTGAGAGCCTGCGCGAGCGGCTCAGCGGTGGTGCAATGCCGGTTCGTAGGGCCGTCGAGATCGCCGTCCAGATTGCCCAGGGACTCGCAGCCGCGCACGAGAAGGGCATCATCCACCGCGATCTCAAACCGGCGAACGTCTTCATCACGAAGGACGGTCACGTCAAGATCCTCGACTTCGGGATTGCAAAGCTCTCTCCCAAGCGCGAACAGGTTGGAGGTGGGGCAATACCGACAGTGGTGGAGGGCACCGAGCCAGGCATCGTGATGGGCACGGCGCCGTACATGTCGCCCGAACAGCTACGGGGGCTGCCTGTGGACCATCGCTCGGACATCTTCTCCCTGGGATGCGTGCTGTACGAGATGGTCACGGGGCGGAAAGCGTTTGCCTGCGCCACCGCCGCAGACACGATGACCGAGATCCTCACCAAGGAGCCGCCCGACCCATCCGGCATCGAGCCGGGTGTGTCCCTTCCCCTCTCGCGGGCCATCGCCCACTGCCTCGAGAAGAACCCCGTGGAGAGGTTCCAGTCGGCCCGCGACCTGGGTTTCGAGCTTCGCGCCATCCTGGCGGACACGGGCGGAGCGAAGGTGAGACGAGGACTCTCCGAAACTCCGGGGCGCAAGCGCGCGGTGTTGTTGGCCGTCGGTGGCTTGGCGATCGTCCTCATCGCGGTGGGCGTCTTCTACCCCCTCCGCAGAATGATCCACAAGCCTGCCATTCCCCTCGAAGCCAAGCGCATCGTGGTGGCTGTCTTCGACAACCAGACCGGCGACGGGTCCCTCGACCCGCTGGGGCGAATGGCCTCCGACTGGATCACCCAGGGGCTTTCGCGAATCCCGGAGCTCGACGTGGTACCGAGCACCTCGGTGCTCTTCGCTCAACCGCCTGGCGGCTCGCCGGTTTCGACAGCCCGTGATCCAATCCGTGCCCTGGCTGAAGCGACCGGCGCCGGCACGGTGGTCACCGGTACCTACTACCTGCAAGGTCAGACACTCCAGTTTCAGACGCGTGTGACCGACGCCGTGCATGGCAAGCTGCTCCAGGCGCTCGAGCCGGTGACGGGCCCAGTGGCGGCTCCGATGCAGGCCGTCGATGCCCTTCGCCAACGCGTGACGGGCGCGATGGCCGTGAGCGTTGAAGCAATTCACGAGCTTCCCGAACAGCGACCACCCCCCTACGATGCCTACCGTGAGTTCATCGCGGGGTTCGAGTTGTTCGGAACAAAGGATGCCGACGCTCTCCGCCACTTCCAGCTTGCCGAGGAAATTGATCCGAACTTCATGACACCTCGCATATACGCCGTGTACATGTACCACATCATGGGGAATGACGCGGAGGCAGAATCCACCCTTCACTACCTCGAGGACAGACGCCAGCAGGCCACGCCCCTGGCGCGCTGCTGGCTGGACTGCGTGCGCGGCTTCCTCGACCACCGGTACCTTGAAGCTCTCCATGCTCTCCACGAGGCCGAGAGACTTGCCCCGCAGGACCCCATGGTCAATCTCTGGCTGGGTTACATAGCGTTGTTTGCAAACCGCCCGCACGAGGTCGTGGACGCGTACGCGCGGCTCGACCGCGATTACTGGAAACACCATGTCCTCGGGGAGTGGCGCGTCGGAAACCTCGCCGGGGCCTACCATGCAATGGGCAACTACCAGCGGGAGCTTGAGGTCGTGCAGCGTGGCCTCGAGAGCTTCCCTGAGTCGTTCGACCTGCGTAGGCACGAGGTAAGCGTCCTGGCCGCTCTCGGGCGCCTCGAGAGCGTGAACAAAGTGATCGACGAGACCCTTCTGCTGCAGTCGAGAGGTACGACATCCGGGGATGTCATGCTGGAGGCGGCGCGGGAACTGCGGGCCCACGGCCACCTCGACGCCTCGCAGGCTATGGCGAACCGGGCAATCGCCTGGTATCGCGCCCGGCCCTCCGCGGAGGCCACGACGGAGGACGCTCGCGCGGGTCTCGCGCTCGCCCTGACCCTCGCCGCGCGGTCCGAAGAGGCGCGGGCAGTCTATGAAAAACTCACCGCCGACTTTCCGGGCAAACTTGGGTACCGCGGATCGCTGGCCTTGCTGGCCGCCAGCCGAGGCGACCGGGCGGCGGCGCAGCGAGTCTCGGAGGAGCTCCGCCTGATGGAGCGGCCGAGACTCCTCGGCGCGAACACGTACCAGCGCGCCAGGATCGCCGCGGTTCTCGGCGAAAGGGATCAAGCGGTCGAGCTGCTCGGGCAGGCATTCGCAGAGGGAATGTCCTTCGGCCTGCGTATCCACCAGGACTCCGCCTTTGGGGGGATGCGGGACTACCCGCCGTTCCAGGACCTTCTCAAGCCCAAGGGGTAAGCGCGATGAAAGCCGGCTGGCGCCGCGGTTCCTAGGAGATCATCGCCCCGATCGGTATCGGTACCGCGTATCACCATCTCACTTTTTTGGCGTAGCTTCGACCAGTCAATGCGCCAGCGTGTGCCGCTTGACAACAATGCAGCCGAGCGGGCGTTGCATGGGGTGGTGGTGGGACGTAAAAACCATTATGGCTCGCACTCCAAGCGGGGTACCGAGGCCGCGGCGATCTTCTACACGCTGTTCGAGAGCGCCAAGCTCGCGGGAGTTGATCCACACCGCTACGTGGCCGAGGCCACCCGTCGCGCGATCGCCCCGCCCGGCGCCGTCGCACTCCCCGAAGACCTGACCTGATCGGATTCCGCTCAGATTCCAAGTCACACACCTCGATCGGGGTGGCTCGAGAGCTCACAGTTCTTCGTTGTCGAGGGGTAAACTAACAAAATGACATCCCCAAGACTGGCCGGATTACGGAAGTTGCTCCTGGTATCCGTCATGCTGCTCCTGGGATTCCCCTGCCTGGCGGCTGATCCTCCCGTCGTTCCCTTCCCGCCCGTGGCTGCTGACTATGTCGGGCACTGGGAAGGCAGCGTCCAGACGCTCTTCTACGAGTCCCGGATCAAAGTAGACATCTGGAAGGACGCGAAGGGAGCCCTCGCGGCCGGGGTGGATGTCGAGGTGGGCGGCAGGAGGTGTCCATCCGAACCTCCCCAGGTGGACGCCAAGGGGATCCGGCTGAAGACCCAGGACGGCGACATCCTCAGCGGCGAGATCTCCCCGGACCGCCGCTTCATTCAGGGAACTCTGGTTTCACCAGGACTATGGAACCTCCCGATGCCGTTCGCTTTGGAGCGAAGCGATCCGGGGAGCTATCCCGCCGTCTTCCCGTTCCGGGAGAAGTACACAAAGAACGAGTACCGCATCCCGATGAGGGACGGGATCGAGCTGTACACGGCGGTCTACGCGCCCAAGGAGCCGACCGGAACGCATCCCATGCTGATGAGCAGGTCACCCTACTCGAACCCACCCTATGGCCCGGAGTTCACGGGCTTCACCTACGTGAACAGGTTCCTGGAGCCGTACGCGCGGGACGGGTACATCCTGGTCTTCCAGGACGTCCGCGGCAGGTACCAGAGCCAGGGCAAATTCGTCCACTTGCGGCCGATCCTCTCAGACGCCCACGACCCCAAGGCTGTGGATGAGAGCACCGACACCTACGACACGATCGACTGGCTGGTGAAGCATGTCCCGCACAACAACGGGAAGATAGGCATGTACGGCATCAGCTACCTGGGAACCTACGCGGCCATGGGGCTGGTGCGGTCCCATCCCGCTTTGAAAGCCGTGTCCCCTCAGGCACCCGCGATCGACTGGTTCGTTGGGGACGATATGCACCGGAACGGAGCGTCCTGTCCGGATATCTTCTTCTTCTTCACGGGGATGTTCGGCCCCGAGACCAACTACCCCGCCAAGGAAATGGCTGAGTCCTCGGAGCCGGGGCCGGACGGCTACCGGTACTTCCTCCAAGCGGGGGCGATGAAGAACCTGGTTCCCCGGGACGTCAAAGGCTGGGCACCCTTCTTCAAGGAGTCCCTTGAACATCCCAACTATGACGCGTTCTGGCAGTCCCTGAACCTTAGGCCCCACCTCAAGGACGTCCGGCCGGCCGTGCTGACCGTGGGCGGCTGGTTCGACGGGGAGGACATGTTCGGCACACTGCAGTGCTTCAAGAGCATCGAGCGACAGAGCCCTTCCACCGAGAACCACCTGGTCATGGGTCCCTGGCACCACGGCCAGTGGGTCTTGAGCAAGGGGGAGAGACTTGGCCAGAGCACGTGGGGTGAGGCCACTTCCGAGTTCTTCAATGAGAAGATCCTGAAGCCCTTCTTCGACCATCACCTGATGGGAGCGGCCGATCCGGGACTCTCCAAAGCCTATGCCTTCGAAGTGGACGGGCGGGGTTGGCGCGATTTCGACGCCTGGCCTCCATCCGGGACCCGGAATGTGTCCTTCTTCCTTCAGCAGCAGGGCCGACTGGCCACCGCAAGATCCGGCGAGGGCCCGGCCTTCGATGAGTTCGTCTCGGATCCTGCGAAGCCTGTCCCGTACATAAATTGGATCGCCAACTCCCATACGGCCGAGTACCTGGTGGACGACCAGCGGTTCGCCGCCACCCGCCCCGACGTCCTGGTGTATGAGAGCGATCCATTGACCGAAGACCTCACCGCTGTGGGTCCGGTCAAGGCGGATCTCTGGGTGTCCACCACGGGCACCGATTCCGACTGGGTGGTCAAGGTGATCGACGAGCACCTGGACAACGAAGACGGCCCCTTCCCGAACCCCCATGGCTACGCCAACGGCGGCTACCAGGAACTCGTGCGGGCTGACGTCATGCGGGGCAAGTTCCGAAACAGCTTCGAAAAGCCTGAGCCCTTCACTCCGGGCCAACCCACCGAAGTGGCCTGGGCCCTCAACGACGTGCTGCACACCTTCAAGAAGGGGCACCGGATCATGGTCCAGGTGCAGTGCAGCTGGTTCCCGCTGGTGGACCGAAACCCGCAGACGTTCACCAACATCAACGCGGCAGAGGAGAGGGATTTCGTCAAGGCGACCCAGCGGGTGTACCACACACCGGATCACGCGAGCCGTGTGGAGATGGCCTTGCTGCCCAGCCAGGAGAAGAGGCCATGAAAGCCGAGCTCGAGACGCTCATCTGAAGAGACCCTATGGGAATGAGTGTTGGGTCTGGTCACACAGGGTCAACACTCGGGGAAGGAAGAGCAGGAGTTGTTAAACGCTTCACTTCGAAGTTGGCCCTGTTAACCAAGACGGGCGACGGCGAGGTATCGCCCCTACGAAGCCGCCACCCCCGGGAGACTTCCAGACTGATGACTCGGTCCTCGCCTGGTGACGAAGCACTGCCCGGCAGCTCGATCCGCTCACGACGGCCCTCTGAAGCGGGCATCGCTCGCCCGTAACGTCGTGCCCGCTGGCAATTCCCGCAGCGGCAGAGACTTCCACGCACGCCCGCCGGCCAGGAGGAAGCACGGAGTGACGCGTTACGGTGCGAGGCTCGCGCCTCTCGGTGGCGGGCATCGTGGGTCGCGAGAGCAGACCGCTCGGTCCCAGTCTGGCACGCGGTTTGCACTCTCCGCTGGCGAGGCTCTCCGCGCTGGGGCCTGGCGGACTCGGAGGCGTGATGGAGCAGCAACGGTTGTTTCCCAAACTTCTAGGTACACCGGCTGCAGCTTGGCCGCGCAGGCGCTGCTGCCCGTGCAGGCGGGCGACTCGCTGAGGGTCTTCTGGAAGGAGGTACACATCATGCGCCGCAGCTTCTCGGCTCTCCTCATAGGTTCGGTTCTGCTGTCCCCGGCTTGTGTCACGACCACGACACGGACGATGCTCACGGAGGCTCCCCTCGACCGCCAGACGGGGCGGCAAGGCCACGTCGAATGGGTTCGAGAGACGGTTCGCCAAACCCAAGGGAACCCGGCCGCCGGCGCCGCGGCAGGCGCTGTCATAGGCGGGCTCTTGGGCGGACTGATCACCGGCCAGAGAATGGGCGCACTTTTCGGGGCAACGAGCGGTGCGCTGATCGGCGGCCAGGCGAGTCAGGTACATGGCGAAGACATCACCTACGATGTGGGGGTGCGTTTCGACGATGGTGAAGCGCGCACCTTTTGCTACCGGGGCTACCCCCCGTTCCGGTCCGGTCAATCCGTCACTCTGACGGAGCGCGGGCTGGTCCCGAGCCGTGCCTTCTCGGTGTCCTCGCCATCACCCACGACGCCCCCTCCGCCATCTCCGAACCCGCAGGCAAATTCTGGTGACGCCGCTGTGCAGCCGACGACACCCCAGCCTGGGAACGCTCCTCCCCCTCCGCCAGCCGCGGCGCCTGCGCCTCTTGGTCCCGGCTCGCAAACCGCACAGGTGGGAGTCCCTCCCGGCCAATGGGTGTTCACCCAGCAGCACGGATGGCTGTGGATGCCGTACGGGGTCGCCTACACGTTCACGCCGGACTACGAGAATGGCGATCCGTACATGTACGTGTACTACCCCGCCGCCGGATGGACTTGGGTGAACGCGCCATGGCTGTGGGGCTGGGGCCCCATGCCATTCATCGGGATCTCCGGCGGGGTGAACTTCGTGTGGTACGGCCACGGCTGGGGCGAGCGATGGCAGGGTTCGCGGCCGGCGCGCTACCGACCGTGGCGCCGCTGACGCGAGCCTCGCCCCGTCCGTCTACGAGGCAATAACAGGCGCCAGCTACGCAAGGAGCGGAAGTGGGGGCGCAGATAGACCGGGCGGCCGCCCCCGCTCCACACAGCACGCCGCGCGATGATGCGGCCGCGGGCGAGGGCGCCCGCGCTCCATGGAGCAGCATTTGTCCATTGCGAAGGTTCCGGAGCCGGGCGATGGAACCGTGGCAATCCCGCCTAGATCGACGGGATCGCCACGTCGCCGCTGCGCGGCTCCTCGCGATGACACCCATTCCCCGCGCTCCATGAAGGTTCGCGCGGTGGTGCGCAGGGGGGTCGCGGGCGAGGGCGCCCGCGCTCCATGCTACGCGCCATGATGCGGGGTAGGGGAGCAGCTTGCCTGCCCCCGGTTGTTCGTCTTTTGACGATGACCCAACGAACTCGGGGACTAAGTCTTGGAGGGCGGCTGCCCTAAGCCGCCTTGAAGCGGTGACGTCCACGGTCCAATTGGTGGGGCGGATCGCGGGCGAGGGCGCCCGCGCTCCATGAAGCAGCATTTGTCCATTGCGAGGTTCCCGAGCCGGGCGAGGGAACCGTGGCAATCCCGCCAAGATCGACGAGATCGCCACGTCGCCGCTGCGCGGCTCCTCGCGACGACAATCATTCCCCGCGCCCCATGAAGGTTCGCGCGGTGGTGCGCAGGGGGGTCGCGGGCGAGGGCGCCCGCGCTCCATGCGCCGCGCCATGATGCGCCGTAGGGGAGCAGCTTGCCTGCTCCCGGTTGTTCGTCTTTTGACGATGACCCAACGAATTCGGGGACTAAGTCTTGGAGGGCGGCTGCCCTCAGC
>Ga0209048_10000364_pt1 | contig 48447 bp, 47 predicted proteins | sample FrelakmetCRP12CR_FD_187146 | JGI IMG/M metagenome (GOLD analysis project Ga0209048, IMG submission 187146) | Freshwater lake sediment microbial communities from the University of Notre Dame, USA, for methane emissions studies - CRP12 CR (SPAdes)... | ecosystem: Environmental > Aquatic >...
CGGAATGCCTACCCATTACTTACCCAGCCTCGCCCTATCGCTCAAGCGATCGTCCGAAAAAATGGGCATCCGAAAAAACTTAAGTAAGTGCCATTCGGGCCAGGCTCGGATTAAGGGGAGCCCTGTTGCGGTCGACGCCCAAAAAAGGCCAAAAAACTAAAATCCCTATGCGGCAAGCCGCAACGGGTGAACGTCCGGCAAGGGTTTTTGCTCGGCCAGCCAGAGGTCATGTGCGGTTTGCATTTCCAGCCAGACTTCCGGGTTGGTGCCTAGCCAGGCGGCAAGATGCAGGGCCATGTCTGCGGTGATGCCGGCTTTGCCGTTGAGAGCAGCAGTGGGGTCAAACTCCTACTGTATTGCCCCCTAAGCCGCTATGAGTTCGGGCGCACGAACGACTTTTGGGGCCGGGCGTTGTTCCGCAGCCCACAGATCATAGTCCATCTGCATGCCGAGCCAGAGTTCGGCGCGGCCGCCACGATCCGGGCCGAGCCAGGCCTCGATGCGTCGTGCCATTTCGGGCGATATGGCGGCGTGACCATTCAATACGCGGGATAGCGCAGTGCGCGTGACGCCCAATTGCTGCGCAGCTTCGGTCACGGTTAATCCCAGCGCCGGCAGAATGTCTTCCTTCAGGGTGGCGCCGGGGTGCGGCGGGTTGAACATGCGTCCCATGGTGCTCTCCTAGTGGTAATCCTGATAATCGACCAAGTTGGCATCGTCACCATCGAAAACGAAGGTCAATCGCCAGTTGCCATTGACCCAGACCGACCAATGACCCGCCAGATCATGCGCGAGTTGGTGCAGTTTCCAGCCCGGGACGTTCATGTCTTCCGGCCGCTTGGCGCGATCCAGGTGTTTCAGTTGGCGGGCTAGACGAGATACGTGGTGTGGCTGAATGCCTGCTTTCGATCCGGTGGTGAAAAATGTTTCGATACCCCGATGTCTGAAGCTCTTGATCATGTGTGTAGCGTAGCTTAACGAATGGTGAAAGACAAGCGCCCTCGCGTCGGGGTTTGATGCTGTTGCGGTCGACGCCGCAAAAAGGCCAAAAACCAGATCTGCGCATCACGTCCCCAGATAAACCGGAATCCGCCGTGGCCCGAAAGCATGGCCGTCGTGGCCCAGGGTTTTGCCGAAGCGGCCGGCGATGGCGGTCTGGCAGTGCGGGCAGTGGCCTTGCGGGTCGAGGTCGTAGCGCCGGATGTCGTACCAGTCGCGGACGATGAGCGCGGCGTGGCAGCTTGGGCAGTAGGTGGTGCCGCCTTCGCTGTCATGGACGTTGCCGGTGAAGACATAGTGCAGGCCGGCATCGAGGGCGATTCGGCGGGCTTGGATCAGGGTGGCGGGTGGCGTCGGCGGGAGTTCGTCCATCTTCCAGTCGGGGTGGAAGGCGGTGAAGTGCAGTGGCACGTCCGGCCCGAGTTCGCGGGCGACCCAGGTGGCGAGCTGGTTGATTTCGTCGGCGCTGTCGTTCTGGCCGGGAATCAGCAGCGTGGTGATTTCCAGCCAGCAGTCGGTTTCGTGGTGGATGTAGGCGAGGGTGTCGAGCACCGGCTGCAGGTGGCCGACGCAGAGTTTGTGATAGAACTCGTCGGTAAAGGCCTTGAGGTCGACGTTGGCGGCATCCATGACGGCGAAGAGTTCGCGCGCCGGTTCCGGGTGGATGTAGCCGGCGGTGACGGCGACGTTGCGGATGCCCTGTTCGCGACAGGCGAGCGCGGTGTCGATGGCGTATTCGGCGAAGATCACCGGGTCGTTGTAGGTGTAGGCGACGGCATCGGCGCCGTAGCGTTTGGCGGCGCTGGCAATCATCTGCGGGCTGGCTTCGTCCATCAGGCGGTCCATGTCCTTCGACTTGGAAATGTCCCAGTTCTGGCAGAAGCGGCAGGCGAGGTTGCAGCCGGCGGTGCCGAAGGAGAGGATGCTGCTGCCGGGGTAGAAATGGTTGAGCGGCTTCTTCTCGATCGGGTCGATGCAGAAGCCGGAGGAGCGGCCGTAGGTGGTGAGTTGCATGGCGCCATTGACCATCTGGCGCACGAAGCAGGCGCCGCGCTGGCCTTCGTGCAGCTGGCAGTCGCGCGGGCAGAGATCGCATTGCACGCGGCCGTCGGGCAGGGCGTGCCACCAGCGGCCGGGGTGGAGGGTTTCCGTGGCATTCATGATGTGTGCTCCTTCCATTTTCTGACGGCGTAGCGTTGCAAGCGGACGTCCGGCCCCCAATAATCGGCTGGGAGTCCGGCTTTCTGTTTCAGATGCGCCATGAATTCGGCCGGCTCGGGCAATTGCTCCCAGACTTGCGGCAGAAACGTCGAACGGTGGTGGCCGGCGGTGAATATGACCCCGTCGATGTCCGGGCGCAACTGGGCGAGGGCGTCTGCCTCGCCGGTGAAGGTCAGCGGCTCGGGTGGCGTTAGCAGCGAGACTTCGACGCGGGTGACGGGCAACTCGTCGGCACTCAGTGGTTCGAAGCGTGGGTCGCGGAAGGCGGCGTTGCGGGCGTTTTCCTGGACGTCGTCAAGCAGCGGGCGCCAGGCCTCGAGGCTGCCGATGCAGCCGCGCAGTTCCCCGCGCTGGGTGAGGGTGACGAAGGAGGCCCCCATTTTTGCCAATTCCGGCAGGTCGACCGCGACAGATGCCTGTGGCAAGCCGAAACGGGCGGTGATGGCGTTGCGGGCCAACGTCAGCAGGGTGGTGCCGAGGTCAGGCATCTTGCGCCTCCGTGAAACTGAAGGCGGCGTAGCCGACGACGCGCTGCCGGTCGCCGGCGGTATCACCCGAATTGCAGCGGTGGATCAGCTGCGGCGCCAGGCCGCGCCGGCGGGCGGCGAGCAGCAGGCCATTGATCGGGTAGGCGCCGCAGGCCTGTTCGGGGCGGATGTCGGTATCGAGTTGCAGGATGTGCTGGCAGGTGTCGCGGTCGACCTGGTTGGCGGCGGCGTAGGGCAGGAAGTGCGAGAGGTCGGAGCTGATGACGATCAGCGTTTCCGGCCCGCCCCACAGCAGGTCGAGGACTTCGGCGACATCGCGCGGCGTGGCGTGGCCGACGGCGAGCGGGACGAGGGTGAAGTCGTCGAGCACGCGCTGGAGGAAGGGCAGGTGAACTTCCAGCGAATGTTCCTGGGCATGCGCATGGTCGCTGAAGACGATTTGCGGCAGTTCGGCGAGCCGGGCAATCGCCGCCGCATCGAGCGCGATATTGCCGAGCGGCGTGGCGAAGGCGCCGGATTTTGGCGCCGCGAGGCCGTCGACCGCAACCCGGTGCGTTGGACCGAGCAGAATGACGCGGCGGATCGTCGCGTGCCACGGCGCGAGCGTCGCATAGGCCATGGCCGCGGTCGAGCCGGAGTAGATGTAGCCGGCGTGCGGGACGATCAGCGCCTTGGGTTGGAGCGTGGTGGCAGCCGGTGCTTCCGCCAGCAAGCGGTCGACGGTAGCGGAAAGCAGCGCCGGACTGCCGGGGTAGAAGGCGCCGGCGACGGCGGGAGGACGGGTCATGGTCATGGTCGACTCCTCATACGAGCAATAATCCGAGCGCCATGCCGGTACCGATGGCGATCAGGCCGGGCAGGGCGTGGCGGGCCAGTTTGCTGCCGCCGATGCTGATGACCAGGCCGATCTTGAACACCAGGTTGGCCATCAGCGCCAGGGTGACGGCAATCACGGCTTCGCCAGCCGGGATTTTTTCGAGGTTGAACAGGCGCAGCGTGGACAGCACGCTGGCATCGGCGTCGGTCAGTCCGGAGGCCACGGCGACGATGTAGAGGCCCTTGTTGCCGGCGATGTCCTGCAGCCACGCAGAAGCGAGCAGCACCAAGGCATAGAGCAGGCCGAAGGAAATCGCGGTCTTGAGTTCGGTCGGGTTCTTGACCTCGGGCATCGGCAGGTCGCCGGCCGCGTTCAGAATCTTCCAGCCATAAAGCGACATAGCCACGCCCGGCACGATGCCGCAGGCGAAGACGATGCCGATCTGCGTCACCAGATGCGGCGCGACGACGCCGGCAACCAGTCCAAGCCGGATCATCACCATGACGTTGGCGATCAGGATGACGATCGCCGACATGCGCACCAGATTGCCGTGTGTCTGCGCGTGACGAGAGAACATCATGGTCGTTGCCGTGCTCGACGCAAGACCGCCGAAAATGCCGAGCACCGCGGCGCCATGCCGGGCGCCGATGATGCGCAGGGCCATGTAGCCGCCGAGCGCCAGACCCGAGATCAGGACCACCATCCACCAGACCTGGCGTGGATTGATGGCCTTGTACGGACCGAAATCGTCGCTCGGCAGAATCGGCAGGATGACCAGCGACAGGACGGCGAACTGCAGGATGGAGTTGATGTCCTTGGGCGTCAGCCGCTCGCTGATCCGGCGCAGTTCGGCCTTGAAGTAAAGCAGCACCGTCGTCGCGATGGCCAGCATGACCGCCAGCGTCGAGTAGCCGAACCAGACTGCGGCACCCAGCGCATAAATGACGATGATCGCCGCTTCGGAGGTGAAGCCGCGATACTCCTCCCCGTGTCGGGACGAGAAATTGGAGGCGATCATGGAGCCGGAAATGACCAGCAGGCCGGCAATGAGAACCCATGGGCCGCCGGTTTTTTCGGTGAGCAGGGCGAACAGGCAGCCGAGCATGGCGACCAGGGCGAAGGTACGCAGGCCGGCCGCCGAGTCTGGCCGCCGCTCGCGTTCCATGCCGACCAGCAGGCCGATGCCCAGCGCCGTGGCAAAAGCCTCGACGGGCGCGGCCAGTTCCGGAGCGACAAAGCTCATGGTTTTCCTCTCGACTTCGCGATATTCAGTAAAATTAAGCCATGCCACGATATTACGCAATCGTTCCCGCTGCCGGCAGTGGATCGCGCTTCGGTTCCGGGAGACCGAAACAGTACCTCAACCTGCTCGGCCAGCCCCTGATCCATCACACGCTGGCGGCGCTCGTGGCCTGTCCCGACATCGATCGCGTCTGGGTTGTGCTGTCACCGGAGGACAGCGAATGGGAACGTTACAACTGGTCTGAACTCGGCCCCAAACTGGAAACGCTGCGCTGCGGCGGCGCGACGCGGGCGGACAGCGTCAGCAATGGACTGAAGGCTGCCGCCATGGTGGCGGCTGACGACGATTGGATTCTGGTGCACGATGCCGCACGCCCGTGCTTGAGCAAGGAAATGCTCGCCGCGCTGTTTGACGAGCTGGCGGATGACCCGGTCGGCGGTATTCTTGCCGTGCCGGTGGCCGACACCCTGAAGCGCGCCGATGGCGAACAGCGCGTCGCCGCGACCGAACCGCGCGACGGCCTGTGGCAGGCGCAGACGCCGCAGATGTTCCGTTATGGCCTGCTGCACGAGGCACTCGAAAAATGCCGCGAAGTGACCGACGAAGCCGGCGCGATCGAGGCGCTCGGTCTCAAGCCACGGCTGGTGCGTGCCGACGCGACCAATTTGAAAGTGACTTATCCGGCCGATCTGGCCTTGGCGGCGATGATACTCAGGGGGCGGAAATGAATTTTCGGGTCGGACAGGGCTACGACGTTCACCAACTGGTCGCGGGCCGCAAGCTGATTCTCGGCGGCGTCGAGATTCCTCACGAAACCGGCTTGCTCGGCCATTCCGATGCCGATGCGCTGCTCCATGCGATTACCGATGCCCTGCTCGGCGCCGTCGCGCTGGGTGACATCGGCCGCCATTTCCCGGACATCGATCCGCGTTACAAGGGCGCCGACAGCCGGGTGCTGCTGCGTGCTGCCGTCGCCCTGCTGGCCGAAAAAGGATGGCGGCCGGTGAACGTCGATGCGACGATCATCGCCCAGCAGCCGAAGCTCGCCCCGCATGCGGCGGCGATGGTGACCAATGTTGCGGTCGACCTCGGAATTTCGCCAGATTCCGTGAATATCAAGGGCAAGACCAACGAGAAGCTCGGCTACCTCGGGCGCCAGGAGGCTATCGAGGCGCAGGCGGTGGTGCTCGTCGAACGTGCGGCCTGAGGGCGACAAGCAGCACAACGAACGGCTCGCACGGGCCCGCGTCTTCTTCGCCCTGTGGCCCGCGCCGGAAGCCGCGCGACAACTTTCTGCCGTAGCCGATTCGTTCGCCAACAGTGCCGGCGGGCGGGCAACGCGCCACGAGACGATCCATCTGACCCTGGCCTTCATCGGCGACGTGCCGCTCGAACGCTTGCCCGATCTGCAGCGCGCGGCCCGGGATGTAAGCGCCGAAACTTTCGAGTTGACGCTGGATCAGTTCGCTATCTGGCGCCACAACCGCATTTTCTGGGCAGGCTGCAGCGTTTTGCCCCCGGCGCTGGCGGTGCTGTCGACCTCCCTCAAAACAGCATTACTTGCTGCCGACTTCAGCGTGGCGAATGCCCAGCGGACCTTCACGCCGCATTTCACGCTGGTGCGCAAGGTAGCGGTGCTTGATGCCATATTGCCAGTGTGCAAACCGGTTGCGTGGCGCTGTGAGAAGTTTGTCCTGGTTCGCTCGACGCTGTCAGCGGACGGTTCGTCCTATCAGACCGTTGCGGAGTTTCCGCTTGCGGGTAGCGAGGGTTCAGTTATCCGCTGATTTTGAAACTACGCCTTGCTTACATAGACTTCGCGTAGTCGATCATTCCTTGAAAGTCGACGACGACGGCAGGCTCGTCCCCGACTACCCAAGCATCATGGCCCGAGGGAAGGAGCGAAACATCACCAGGCTGGCACACAAACTCCGTTCCGTCGTCCATCACCACCTTCAGCACGCCTGACACGTGATACTGGAAGTGCGGCGCCTTGCAGCTATTTGTTTTGGCAATGGGCTGGAGCGACGTCGACCATTTCCAGCCAGGCTCGAAGATGGCGCGACCGACCGTTGCGCCGCCGACCGTGACGAGTTCCAGCCGTCCCTTGGGGAACTCCCGAACCTCGTCGGGTTCCCCAAAACATTTCAGTTCTGCATTTTTCATTTCACATCTCCTTTGCGTATCAAGCCCATTTCTTGCCGAGCTCGTCGAGTCCGGCTTGCCCGAGGTCTTCCGGTGTCATGGCAATGTGAAACTCCACGTCCGCATTGAACGACAGGAACCATGGCTCGGAAATACTTGGAACCTTTGAGGGGTCAGCCAGATCGACGATCATGATCGCTCCTCGCTGGCCGTTGTACTCCGTAAAGTACACTGCCTCGGGCTTTGTTTCTTCAAGAATGCGTTTGATCTTTCCCCCAACGCTTCCGTCCTTTACTGCTGCGTTGAATTCCTTGTGGGGGATTTTTACCTGAACGAGCATTCGCATTTTGGTTCTCCTTTGAAGCAAGGGTACTTACGGAAACTGGCGACCAGTATTCAGTGGACACCTTGACCGGGAGGATGTTCAGAATCTTCAGGGATCTGGTGGGTACGACTTACGCAACAGGGGTCGGCGTGATTCAGCCAGTCACGGCCGCCAACACCAGCCTTGCCAGCAGGCCGCCGCCCGGGTTCGCCAGCAGTTCGAGGCGTCCGTCGTGCAGGCGGGCGATGCGGTCGACGATGGCGAGGCCGAGGCCGGTGCCGGTGGCGTTGCTGCGCGCGTTGTCGAGCCGCGTGAACGGGCGTTTCAGGCGTTCGGTTTCCGTCGCCGGAATGCCGGTGCCCTGGTCGCGGACCTCGATCCAGATTTCGTTTGCCTGCCGCGAGGCGCTCACGGATATTTCGCCGCCGCCGTATTTCGTGGCGTTGTCGATCAGGTTGCCGATCGCCCGGGTCAGGGCACGGGGACGTACCCGCAACTCGGGCAGCTCGAGCGCAGTAAACCGGATCGCTTGCCCGCGCTGCCGCTGGCGTTCGACCATGCTGGCGAGCAGGGCGGCGAGGTCGGTCGCCGCCGGTTCTTCGCCGAGATCGGTGCGCGCGTAATCCATGAACTGGGAAATGACGGCTTCCATCTGCTCGATATCGCCGACGACGGCCTGGCGCGCCACGTCGTCGGCGACGCTCATTTCGGCTTCGAGACGCAGGCGGGTGAGCGGAGTGCGCAGGTCGTGCGAAATTCCGGCGAGGACTTCCGAGCGGTCTTTCTCATGCCGTTCGAGATCGCTGGCCATGGCATTGAAGGCGCCGGCCAGCAACCGCATTTCCTCGGCGCCGGATTCCGGGAGCGGCGTCGGGCTGAGGCCGCGACCGACGGCCTTGGCGGACTCGGCCATCGCCTTGAGCGGGCGGCTGATGCGTGAGGCGATCAGCCAGGCGACGGCCAGCGCCAGCGCCAGCGCCAGCAGGCCCCAAAGTAGCCAGTGACCGGCGACGCTGCGCATGGCGCGCTCGCGCGGCAGGATCAGCCAGTATTCTTCTTCGTCATGGTCATCGAGGCGAAAGCTGACCCAGAAGCCGGCGACGCCGTCGACTTCGGCGGCGGTCCGCGTGTGCGGTCCGAGGCGGGTCGACAGTTCGCGCTGGATCAGGTGGTAGAAGCGCGAATCCGGCATCGGTTCGATACGGTCGTCGGCTTCGGCCGGCAGGAGCCGGATGCCCTCGCGGGTCGACAGTTCGTTGAACAGTTCGGGGCGCTTCTCCGGGGCGGCGGCAAAAAGTGCCGCCCGAATCAGGTTGACCGCGGAAGCCGCGAGCTGGGCCGTTTCACGAGCCCGCGGTTCGGCTTCGATGTAGCGGAACAGGCTGAGCCACGCTGTGGTCGTCAGGATGACGAGGGCTGCCAGCAGCAGGAAGGTGCGCGCCAGCAGCGTGCGCGGAATCATTGCCGTTCGGCGCCATCCGGCACGAAGACATAGCCGAAACCCCAGACTGTCTGCAAATAGCGCGGCTGCGCCGGGTCGCTCTCGATCAGCTTGCGCAGGCGGGAAATCTGGACGTCGATGGCGCGATCGAACGGCCCCTGCTCGCGGCCGCGAGCGAGGGCCATCAACTTGTCGCGCGACAGTGGCTGGCGCGGGTGCTGCAGCAGCACCTTGAGTACGGCGAATTCACCGGTGGTCAGGGCCAGCAGTTCGTCGCCGCGTTTCAGGGCGCGCGCCGCGAAATCGACCTCGACATTGCCGAAACGGATCGCCGGCTCATCCGCTTCCGGCGCGCCTGGCGGTGTCGTCGACTGGCGGCGCAGGACGGCATGGATGCGGGCCAGCAGTTCGCGCGGGTTGAACGGCTTGGGCAGGTAGTCGTCGGCGCCCATTTCGAGGCCGACAATGCGGTCGACCTCCTCGCCCTTGGCTGTCAGCATGATGATTGGCGTCTTGTCGCCGGTGCCGCGCAGGCGGCGGCAGATCGTCAGGCCATCCTCGCCGGGCAGCATCAGGTCGAGGACGATGAGGTCGAAATGCTCGCGCATCCGCGCCTTGTCCATCTGCGGCGCATCGCCGACGGCTTTTACTTCCAGTCCCTGTTCGCCGAGGTAGCGGACCAGCAGATCGCGCAGGCGGCTATCGTCATCGACGACGAGAAGGCGGTGTTGTCGATCGTTCATGGGGCGAAGGATAATCCGGCGGTCACGGTTGGCATGCGGTCAATGGTAACAAGCTTTTTCAGCGGTGATGACGGAAACAAGTTGTTACAAAGCCCGAGGCCAAGCCACGCGATGGCCCGGCAAAGCGATGCGACAATTTGAGCAGTACAAAAAGGAAGGTATTGAAGATGCTCACCTGGCGAAGGATGGCGCGTTTGCTGCTCGTGCTGACAGCCTTTTCGGCTGCCGCGGGGGCCGTGCATGCGCAGTTGCCGCCCGACCAGCGCCGCCAGATGCGTCAGGAAATGCGCGAACAATGGCGGCAGGTGCCGCAGGAAGATCGGCAGCGGATGCGTGAGGAGCACCGCGAGCGCGTGCAGCAGATGCCGCAGGAAGATCGACAGCGGATGCGCGACGAAATGCGCGGCCATGGTCCGCCGCATGGCGGCGAAGAAGGTGGTCGCGGGTCGCGTGGCGGGTGGCGCTGAGCGGCGCTGGCGGTGCTCCGGTAAAATAACGGGGATGAAGATACTGGCCATAGAAACATCCACCAATTTCGGTACTTGCGCGTTGTGGCAGGACGGCGTGATCGACCAGCGAATCTGCCCGCCCGGTCGCCCGCATTCGGAAACGCTACTGCCGCTGGTGCGCGAGTTGATGGCCGACAACGGAATTGGCTTAACACAACTCGACGCGATTGCCTTCGGCGCCGGACCGGGTGCCTTCACCGGCCTGCGCGTGGCCTGCGGCGTGGCCCAAGGGCTGGCGGTCGGCGCCGACCTGCCGGTGGTGCCGGTCTGTGGGCTTGAAGCCATGGCGGCGACGATGGGCGAATCCCGGGTGCTGTGCCTGCTCGATGCGCGCATGGGCGAGATTTATGCGGCGGCTTACGAGCGGCGCGACGCCGGCTTTGAGCTGCAAGGTGGGATTCGCGTCGGGTCACCTGCAACACTCGACCTGCCGGCGAACGGAACCTGGATCGCCTGCGGCAATGCGCTGACGACCTATCCGGAACTCGCGGAGCGCCTGCGTGACGCCGGCTTCACGGTGCACCCGGAGATTCTGCCGCAGGCCGATGCGGTGGCGCGACTGGCAGCGCGTCGCCTGCAACATGGCGCCGGTATCGATCCGGCGCTGGCGGCGCCGCTTTACGTCCGGGACAAGGTCGCCAAGACCATCCGCGAGCGACTCGACGCGGGGGGCAAGGCGTGATCATGTCCACGGTGTCCTCAATTGCGATGACAGCGGACGATCTCGATGCGGTAACGGCGCTCGAAGCATCGCTGCAGGCGTTTCCGTGGTCGCGCGGCAACTTTGCCGATTCGCTGACCGCCGGCCACGATGCCCGGGTTCTCCATCTGGGCGACGATCTCGTCGGTTTCTCGGTGGTCATGATGGTGGTCGACGAGGCGCATCTGCTCAATATCGGGGTTGACCGGCGTTATCAGGGTCAGGGCCACGGCGCGCGGATGCTGCGGCAGATGATGGACGATGCGCGTTCGGCGGGCGCGCTGCGCCTGCTGCTCGAGGTCCGACCGTCGAACCGGCAGTCGATCGATTTCTATCAGCGATTTGGTTTCAAGCAGATCGGCGCACGACGGGCTTATTATCCGGCGGCTGCCGGGCGCGAGGATGCGCTGGTGTTTGACAAGGAACTGTAATGAACCTGACCCGCGAACAGATGCTGGCCGAGATGGGCATTACGCCGATCTGGCGCTTGCGCGAGCCACAGGTCGATAAAGCCCAGGTGGAACAGGATGTCCCTGCGCAAGGTATGCCGGTCGTGCGCGAACCTGCTGCGGTGCCGGTTGTACCCCAAGGATACTTTTTGCAGGGCGTCCCGCCGGGGGACTTGCTTTATGTCCCCGGTAGCGGGGACGGGATACCTTCCGGACGCGGTGCGGTCGACGCCATGAATTGGCCGGAATTGGGCGCTGCGGTGGCTGACTGCAAAGCCTGTCCGTTGTGCGGGCAGCGCAAGCAGGCGGTACTTGGCGTCGGTGATCTCGATCCGGACTGGCTCTTCGTCGGCGAGGGGCCGGGCGCTGAGGAGGACCTCAAGGGCGAGCCCTTTGTCGGACAGGCAGGCAAGCTGCTCGACAACATGCTCGCCGCGCTTGGCATTGCACGCCCCCCGCAGGCTACGGGGCCCGTGGCTCAAGTACCCTTGGGGTACGGCAACAAGGTTTATATCGGCAACGCCGTCAAGTGCCGCCCGCCGGGTAACCGCACGCCGGAGGCAGCGGAAATGGCTGCCTGCCGTCCCTGGCTGGAACGACAGATTGCCTTGCTGAAGCCGAAGGTCATCGTCCTGCTCGGCAAGGCGGCGGTGCATTCGGTGCTGCATGACGACAGTTCGCTTGGTTCGCTGCGCGGTCGGCGCTTCGAGTACCAGGGCATCCCGGTGGTGGTCACCTATCACCCCGCCTATCTTCTGCGCAATCTGCCGGAGAAGGCCAAGGCCTGGGAAGATCTGCTGTTCGCGCGGCGTTGCCTGCGCGAGACCATTGCTACGGGGGGCGGGGAACTGCCGTTCTAGTACCACGGACCCAAAGGCTGGCACTAGTAATGGGCGCTGTCGTCGAGATGGCGGACGTCGTCGTTCTCGCGCTGGTTGGCGAGGTGGCGCTGGCGGATCAGGTACATGAGACCGCTGACGCATAGGCCGAACAGGGTGACCACGAGGTAGATCGAGACATCCATGCGGATCATGACGTAGTAGAGCCCGGTCATGATCAGGATGGACAGGTTCTCGTTGAAGTTCTGGACGGCGATCGAGTGTCCGGCGCCCATCAGGATGTGTCCGCGGTGCTGGAGCAGGGCGTTCATCGGAACTACGAAAAAGCCGGAGAGGGCGCCGATAAGAATCAGTAGCGGCACGGCCAGCCAGACATGCTGTACGAAATTCATGATCAGGACGATCAGGCCCATCGCGATGCCCAGCGGAATGACGCGAACCGATTTGCGCAGGGTGATGAACTTTGCTGCGGCGATGGCGCCGATCGCCACGCCGACTGCAACGACACCCTGGAGCATCGAGGATTTGGACAGGTCGAGGCCGAGCGCGACCTCTGACCACTTGATGACGATGAATTGCAGCGTCGCCCCGGCGCCCCAGAACAGGGTGGTTACGGCCAGCGAAATTTGCCCCAGCTTGTCGCGCCAGAGCAGCGCGATGCAGTGATGGAACTCGTGAGCCAGATAGAACGGGTTTTTCTTCAGTGGCTTGTGGTCGACCCCGGTATCCGGCACGTAGAGATTGAAGATCGAGGCAATTACGTAGAATACGCCGACGATGGCAATCGCCATTTCGCCGGTGGTGTTGATGCCGGTGTCTATCACTGGAAAATCGAAGGCGAGCAGGGTCCCGGAAATTTCCGGCGTGATCAGCATGCCGCCAATGACGACGCCAAGGATGATGGCGCCGACCGTCAGCCCTTCGATCCAGCCATTGGCAACGACCAGCAGGCGGTGCGGCAGATACTCGGTCAGGATGCCGTACTTGGCCGGGGAATAGGAGGCGGCGCCGAGGCCCACCACGGCATAGGCGACCAGCGGGTGGGCGCCGAAGAACATCATGCCGCAGCCGAAAATCTTGATCGCGTTGCTGATGAACATTACCCGCCACTTCGGCATCGAGTCGGCAAAGGCGCCGACAAACGCGGCCAGGATGACGTAGGAGAGGGTAAAGCAGGTCTTGAGCAGCGGCTCGTACTCGGACGGCGCATGCATCTCGCGCAGGGCGGCGATAGCGGCGATCAGCAGTGCGTTGTCGGCCAGCGCGGAAAAGAATTGCGCGGCCATGATGATGTAGAAGCCGAAAGGCACTTGATCTCTGGTCTGGTTATATGACTTTGGTCGCAGGTTATACCACCGAATCGTCACGAGGCAAACCGGGGACGGTCGCACCCGGGCGCTTCCCTTGGTCGCGGTCGACGCCCAAAAACAGGCCGTTTTCAGCTATTTGCAGCGCAACCGGGTGGCCAGCGGGCCGTGGATTGTGATTGAATAGCTGGCGCGATCCAAAAGGAGAAACACAATGGCAGATCGGCGTTTGCAGGTCTTTCTCGCCGTAGCGAAACATCTCAGCTTCACCCGGGCTGCCGATGCCTTGTTCATGACCCAGCCAGCGGTCACGTTCCAGGTGCGGCAACTCGAGGAGCAATACAACACGCGCCTGTTCGAACGCCGGCATGGCAGCATCTCGCTGACGCCGACCGGCGAGCTGGCGCTGTCCTATGCGGAACGGATTCTCGGGTTGTCCGATGAAATGGATACCCGCCTTGCCGAAATGAACGGCGAGATGCGCGGGCCATTGTTGCTGGGCGCCAGCACGACGATCGCCGAGAGCCTGCTGCCCGTGGTTCTGGCCGAGTTCAACGCGCGCTACCCGCAGGTCAGGCCACGGCTGATCGTTGCGAATTCGGAAGGAATCGCCAGCCGCGTCGGCCACCACGGCTTGGAGGTCGGACTGATCGACGCCCCGGCCAAGATGCCCGGTCTGAGCTGCGACGTTTGTTGCGACGACGAACTTGCGGTTATCTGCGCGCCCGGTTATCCGTTGGCGGGTCTGGAGAGCGTCGGCCCACGTGCGCTGGCGGACTACGAGTACCTTTCGCGTGAGCCTGGATCGGGAACGCGGGAAGTCGTCGATAACTACTTCCGCTCCAACCAGGTAGCCGTCGAGGATCTGAAGACACAGATGGAGCTCGGTAGCCCGGAGACGCTCAAGGCGGTCGTCGCGACCGGCCTCGGGTTCGCCATCGTGTCGCGCGCCGCCGTCGAAAGGGAGGTGCAACTTGGCATGTTGCTGGCCATACCGCTCGATCCGCCGCTCAGGCGCAGCATCTACCTGATCCAGCTGGAGGAGCGTTTCCGCTCGCGCCTGGTCACGACCTTCGTTCAATTCGCCCGGCAGCAACTTAAAGACATGGTGGCATGACGACTTCGCGACCGATCCGTGCGCGCATTGCCGGCACCGCGCTGCTGCACAACTACCGGCTGGTCAAGGGGCTGGCGCCGGGCGCCCGGGCCTGGGCGGTGATCAAGGCCAATGCCTACGGACACGGGCAGTGGCGGGCAGTCGAGGCGCTACGCGCGGAAGCCGACGGCTTTGCCGTGCTCGAGTGCGAAAACGCCATTGCCCTGCGCGAAGCGGGCGTCACCCAGCCGATTCTGCTCCTTGAAGGCATTTTCAGCGCGCGTGACGCACGGGCCGTCACGGAATATCGCCTGACCACGGTCATTCATTGTCTGGAACAGCTCGAACTGCTGCTTGCCTCGGTGGCCAGCGATGCGCCGCTGGCAATCTATCTCAAGCTCAATACAGGCATGAACCGGCTCGGCTTGAATGCGGCCAACCTGCCCAGGGCGCGTGAAATGCTCTCCGGGGCCAGGAATGCCGCCCTGACCCTGATGACCCATTTTGCCGAGGCGGATGGCGGCCGGGGCATCGACGAACAGATGGTGCGTTTCTCCGCGCTGCGCGCTGACTGGGCGGGGCCGGTGAGCCTGGCTAATTCGGCGGCCTTGCTGCGCTACCCGCAGACACATGCCGACTGGGTGCGCCCGGGGATCATGCTCTACGGCTCCAGCCCCTTCGACGACCGCAGCGCCGAAGATCTCGGGCTGCAAGCGGTGATGGCGCTCGAGAGCGAGATCATCGGCGTGCAACAACTCGCAGCGGGCGACCGGGTCGGCTATGGCGGCACCTTCGTCGCCGGGCGCGCAATGCGCATCGGCGTGGTGGCCTGCGGTTACGCCGATGGCTATCCGCGCCATGCCCCCAGTGGCACGCCGCTCGCCGTGATGGGACGGATGACGCAGACGGTGGGGCGGGTCTCGATGGACATGCTGGCCTGCGATCTGAGCGCTATTCCCGACGCCGGCATCGGCGCGCCGGTCACCTTGTGGGGGAGCGGGGTGGCTGGCCATGTGCCGGCCGACGCGGTGGCCCGCGCAGCCGGCACGATCGCCTACGAACTGTTCTGCGCGCTGGCGCCACGGGTTCCGGTAACGGTCGTCCGCTAGGCTGTTCAAGGGCCGGCCCAACGCGTCGCCCATTCACGTGTGGTGTATCCTCGGCCCATCATGGCAAAAAGCAAGTCGATCTACAGTTGCACCGAGTGCGGCGCAACGAGCCCGAAATGGCAGGGGCAATGCCCCGGCTGCGCGGAATGGAATACGCTGGTCGAGAGCGTCGCCGAAAAGGCCAGCGGCCATCGCTTCGAGTCGCTTGCACCGGTCGCCCGCCTGCTGAATCTCTCGGAAATTGAGGCGCGCGAGACCGAGCGCATCGCGACCGGCATCAGCGAGTTCGATCGGGCGCTCGGCGGCGGCCTTGTTGCGGGCGGGGTGGTACTGATCGGCGGCGATCCGGGCATCGGCAAGAGCACACTGCTGTTGCAGGCGCTGTCGCTGCTGTCCTCGGCCAACAAGGTGCTCTATGTTACTGGCGAGGAATCGGGCGAACAGGTCGCTTTGCGTGCGCGCCGGCTTGGGCTCGACACCCGCTCGCTGCAATTGATGGCGGAAATCAATCTTGAGCGCATCCTGGCCACCCTGCAGGCCGAGCAGCCCCAGGTCGCGGTCATCGACTCGATCCAGACGCTGTGGTCGGACCAGCTATCGAGCGCCCCCGGCTCGGTGGCGCAGGTCCGTGAATGCGCCGCCCAACTGACCCGGCTGGCCAAGCAGTCGGGTATCACCATAATTCTCGTCGGCCATGTGACCAAGGACGGGGCGCTGGCCGGCCCGCGCGTACTCGAGCATATCGTCGATACGGTGCTCTACTTCGAAGGCGACACGCATTCCAGCTTCCGGCTGGTGCGTGCGGTCAAGAACCGCTTCGGCGCGGTCAACGAGCTTGGCGTCTTCGCCATGACCGACAAGGGTTTGAAGGGCGTGAACAACCCGTCGGCGCTGTTCCTGTCGCAACATGGTCAGGACGTCGCCGGTTCGTGCGTGATGGTTACGCAGGAAGGTACGCGTCCACTGCTGGTCGAAATCCAGGCGCTGGTCGATGCGGCGCACGGCAACCCGCGCCGGCTGACGGTCGGCCTCGATGCACAGCGCCTGGCCATGCTTCTGGCCGTTCTCCATCGCCATGCCGGGATTGTCTGCTTCGATCAGGATGTCTTTGTGAATGCTGTCGGCGGGGTCAAGATCGGCGAGCCGGCCGCCGACCTTGCGGTGTTGTTGTCAATAACATCATCGTTAAAAAACAAACCGTTGCCAGCAAAACTTATTGTATTTGGTGAAGTTGGTCTGGCGGGTGAGATCCGTCCGGCGCCACGCGGACAGGAGCGCCTCAAGGAGGCTGCCAAGCTCGGCTTCACCCGGGCGCTGATTCCTGAAGCGAATCGCCCGAAACAGGCGATCGCCGGCATGGAAGTCATCGCTGTCCGGCGGGTGGAAGACGCGGTGGCACGGATTCGCGACATCGAATAAGCTTTGCGCAAGCCCTGAAATCTGAACATGTTCAACCTTTCCCGCTACTTTTCGACCCTCAGCCTGATCCTGATCGGATTGGCGGCCGGTCTGCTCGGTCTGATGTACCGCGAGGTCTCGGTGCGCCAGATGACGATGCTCGCCGAAGACCGCAATGTCGCCATGGCGCAGGTTTTCGAGAATGCGCTTGGCGTGCCGCTGGCCGGACTGATGGCGGCATCGGTCGGCAAGGATGCCTCGATGCTCAAGGAGGCGGACGAATCGCAGGCGATGCAGGCCAGCGTTTCGGCCCTGATGCACGGCACGGCGGTGGTCAAGGTCAAGATCTACAATCGCCTCGGTGTCACCATCTTCTCGACCGATCCGGCCCAGATCGGCGAGAACCGGCTCGACAACCCAGGTTTCAAGTCGGCCCTTGGCGGAACGGTGCTCAGCGACCTGACCCATCGCGACAGCATGGACACCTTCGAGGGCGCCCGTTCGGACATCGACCTGCTGGCCAGCTACGTCCCGATTTCCAGCGAGGGCAAGGCGGTCGAGGGCGTGCTCGAACTCTATCAGGACGTGACGCCGTTCATTACCTCGTTCCGGCACACGCTATGGGTGATCACGGCGATCGTCATCGCCGTGTTCGCCATGCTGTTCTTCATGCAGTTTCTGGTGGTGCGGCGAGCCCAGGGCATTCTCTACGAACAGGCGGAGCGTATCGAGGCGGCGCGCAGCACGCTGGAAATTCAGGTCGATGCGCGGACCGAGCAACTGAAGCGTGCCAACCTGCTGCTCGAAGGCGAAGTAATCGAACGCCGGCAGGCCGAGAGCAAGCTGAATTACCTCGCCTACCATGACCCGCTGACCGGACTGGCCAACCGCCGCTATTTCCTCGAGCGCCTCGAAACGAGCCTCGTCGATGCGGCGCGCAAGAATAGCCGGGTCGCGGTCCTGTTCATCGATCTTGACCAGTTCAAGCAGGTCAACGATTCGCTTGGCCACGGAATTGGCGACGAATTGCTGGTCTCGGTGGCCGCCGGCCTGTGCGAGCATGTGCCGCTGATCGACATGCTGGCCCGCTTGGGGGGTGACGAGTTCATCTGCGTCATGGAAGCGGTGCGCACCGATGAAGAGGTGGCGATGCTGGCCCGCGAGGTGATTGCCGCTTTCGATTCGCCTTTCCGCATTGGCGGGCACGAACTTTACCTGTCGGCCTCGGTTGGCATCAGCGTGTTCCCGAATGACGGCGCCTCGGTCAGCGATCTGCTGCGTAATGCCGATACCGCGATGTATCGCGCCAAATCGCTGGGACGTGGGCAATTTCATTTCTACACGCCGGAGATGACCCGTGATGCCCAGGAAAAGATACAGATCGAGTCACTGTTGCGCCGTGCATTGGAAAACGGCGAGCTTTCCGTCCATCTGCAGCCGCAGGTCGAGACGAAGGGAGGGCGGCTGGTCGGTGCCGAGGCGCTGATCCGCTGGGACAGCCCGGAACTTGGCAGCGTGCCCCCGGCGCGTTTCATTCCGCTGGCCGAGGAGTCGGGAACCATCATCGCGCTCGGCACTTGGGTGCTCCGCGAAACATGTCGTCAGGTCATGAAATGGACCGCGAGCGGCTTCGAGTTACCACAGGTTTCGGTGAATCTGTCGGTCAAGCAACTCGAGCGCCCGGATTTTGTCGAGATTCTCCTGGCGATTCTGGAAGAGACCGGCATCGAGCCGAGCCGGCTCAAGCTGGAAATCACCGAATCGGTGGTCATGGCGGTCGATGATGCCTTCACGCTCCTCGATCGGCTGCGCAAGATCGGCATCAGCCTGGCGCTCGACGACTTCGGGACCGGCTATTCCTCACTCAGCTATCTGAAGATGCTCCCGGTCCAGCAACTCAAGATCGATCGTTCCTTCGTGATCGGCATCGGCCAGAATCCGGAGGATGAAGCGATCATTCGCTCGGTCATGGCGCTGGCCAGGAGTCTCAACTTCGAAGTGGTGGCCGAGGGGGTCGAAACCGCCGAACAGGCCGCCTTTCTCAGTGAATCCGGGTGTCATCAGTTGCAGGGCTTTCTGCACGGGTCGGCCGTGGCGCCCGCCGAATTTCGGGCACGCTGGTCCGCACTGCGATGAGCGGACTCGCCTGGCGCCTGCTCGGCCGGGAACTGCGTTCAGGCGAACTCCGCCTGCTTCTGGCCGCCTTAGTGGTCGCCGTGGCGGCGGTCACGGCAGTCGGCTTTTTCACTGACCGGGTTCGTCTGGCGCTGGAACAGGAAGCTCAACAACTGCTGGGCGGCGACCTGCTGCTGATTTCCGATCATCCGTGGCCGGCGATCATCCGTGACGAGGCAGTCGGGCGGGACCTGAAAACGGCCGAAACCGTCGGTTTTCCGAGCATGGTACTGGCCGGCGGGCAGGCGCAACTGGCGGACATCAAGGCGGTGAGCAGCGCCTATCCCTTGCGCGGGAGTCTGCGCCGGGCGAATCGCGCCGGCGAGGCGGGCGAGGTGACGCAGGGCGGGCCGCCGCCCGGCACAGTGTGGCTCGATGAACGGCTGGCCAGCGCGCTCGAGTCCGGGCCAGGACAAACCTTGCAGCTTGGGCAACGCAGTCTGCCGGTTTCCGCCATCCTGACACTCGAACCCGATCGCGGCGTCAATTTTTTCGCCCTGGCCCCGCGCCTGATGATGCATCTCGACGATCTGCCGGGAACTGGCCTGGTGCAGACCGGGTCACGCCTGACCTATCGCTTCATTGTTGCCGGCGACGCAGGCGCGGTTGCCGGGTTCCGGAACTGGATCGAGCCGCGTCTTGGGCGTGGCGAGCGCCTCGAGGATACCCGAAATGCGCGCCCGGAAATCCGTAGCGTTCTCGATCGGGCGCAGCGTTTTTTGGGCCTCTCCACGCTGTTGACCGTGATCCTGGCCGCGGTTGCCGTGGCGCTGGCGGCGCGCCGCTACATGCAGCGTCATCTCGATGCCTGCGCCGTGATGCGTTGCCTGGGGATCACGCAGTCGGGCTTGATTCGCCTCCATTCGGCGCTCTTTGTCTGGCTGGCGCTGCTGGCTGCTGCACTCGGTTGCCTTGCCGGTTTCGCCGTCCATTTTGTCCTCGTTTCATGGCTGGCGGAATTGCTGGACTTGCGTCTACCGCTGCCGGGATGGCTGCCATTGTTCCAGGGCGCGGCGGTGGCCGCCGTCCTGTTGTTCGGTTTCGCCTTTCCGCCGCTGCTCCAGTTGAGCAAGGTGCCGACCTTGCGCGTTTTTCGCCGCGAGCTGGGTCCGCCACGCCCCTTCCTGCTGGGCGGCTATGCGCTCGGCGTTCTTCTGCTGGCCGCTCTTTTGCTGTTGGTCGCGGGCGACTTACGGCTTGGCGCTTATGCCATCGGCGGGTTCTCCGGTGCACTCGTCGCCTTCTGGCTGCTTGCCCGGTTGAGTGTGTGGGCGGTGTCGCGTCTGCGTGGGGGCGGCGGCTTCGGCTGGCGCCAGGGACTGGCCAATCTCGAGCGGCATGCGGCAGCGAGCACCTTGCAGATTGTCGCGCTGGCGCTTGGACTGATGGCCATGCTCCTGCTGACTGTGACGCGCGGTGAACTGGTCGAGGTCTGGCAAAAGGCGACGCCCGCGGACGCGCCGAATCGCTTCATCATCAATATCCAGCCCGATCAACGCCAGGCGGTCGGCGACACGCTTGCGGCCAGCGGGATAGCGGCCGAGCTTTCGCCGATGGTTCGAGGACGCTTGCTGCGGATCGGCGAGCAGACCGTCAGCGCGGCCAGCTATCCAGATGACGAGCGAGCCCAGCGCCTGATCGAGCGCGAATTCAACCTTTCCTGGCGCGCCGTGCTGCCGCCCGGCAACCGGGTCAGCGCGGGTAGCTGGTTTGCGCCTGAAGACGCCGGGAAGGGGCTTGCCTCGGTCGAGGAGGGTCTGGCCAGGACGCTGGGGATCAAGATCGGCGATGAATTGCTCTTTGTCATTGGCGGCCAGGAAACACGGGTGCGCGTCAGCAGCCTGCGCAAGCTGGACTGGGATTCGATGCGCGTCAATTTCTTCGTGCTGACCCCGCCCGGCGTGCTCGATACGGCGCCGGCCAGCTATATCACCAGTTTTCACCAGTCAGAGAACCAGGTGACGCTGGTGCGGACGCTGGTCGCGCGCTTTCCCAACCTGACGCTGATCGATGTCGGCGCCATTCTTGCGCAGATCCAGATGGTCATGGGGCAAGTGGCGCGGGCGGTACAACTCATTTTTCTGTTTTCGCTGTTGGCCGGCACGATCGTGCTCAGTTCGGCCCTGCTCACGGCATTCGATGAGCGGCGCTACGAGCTGTCGGTGATGCGGGCGCTCGGGGCGGGGCGTGTCCAGTTACGTCAATCGTTGCTGACCGAACTCGCGGTGGTCGGTGCGATTGCCGGTCTGATCGCCGGCGCCGGCGCGGCACTGGTCGGGCAGTTGCTGGCGCGGAATGTTTTCCAGCTCGACTTGCCGTTCAGCCTTTGGCTCTTTCCGCTGGCGACGCTTTGCGGCGTTGTGCTGTCGGTCGGCATTGGCTGGCTGGCGGTGCGCCAGTTGTTGAGTACGCCACCATTGTTGGCGCTACGGGCCGGCGCCTGATGCCTTGAAGCATGTAAAATCGATCGTCCTGGAGTAAGCCAATGAAAAACAATATCCGTTGGATCGCCGTTACGCTTGTCTGTCTGTCCGTCAATGTCATGGCGACCGAAGGTGATGCGGCCGGAATGATCAAGAACAGCAAGGGCAACGTGAGTATCGAGCGTGCAGGTGCGCGCATTCCGGGTGTCGTTGGGACACCGCTCTTCAGCGCCGACAGGGTGCGTACCGGGAGCGATGGTTCGGTCGGGGTGACCTTGCGCGACAACACGCTGCTTTCCGCCGGCCCGAATTCACTGTTCGTGCTGGACAAGTTCGAGTTCGAAAGCACCACGAATGCCGGTGCGGTATCGGTCGGCGTCAGGAAGGGCACGCTGGCGGTGGCCACCGGCAAAATCGCCAAACAGACGCCGGAGTCAATCGATTTCCATACGCCAACTTCGGTGATCGGTGTGCGCGGAACCGAGTTTGCCATCGAGGCGGGGAGCGGCAATGAGGATTGATTGGCCCCTGATAATCGTTGCCGGCTTGTTGCTTGGCGGCTGCGTCAGCGAACGCGTGGTCCTGCTACCTTCGCCGGATGACCGCCCGACCGCGGTTGTCGTCCGCGATGCGCGGGGCGAGGTGGTCCTGGACAAGCCTTACGCCAGCGTGCAGCGGCGGGCCGGTGAAATCAGGCCGGTGCAGTCGTCGCCTGCGGAAGTAGACAAATGGTTCGGCGCCGCGCTGGCGGCACAACCGCTGAAGCCGCGCAGCTTCACGCTGTATTTCGCGGGTGGGGCGGAGATGCTGACGCCGGAATCTGAAGCCGAACTGGCAACGATCAAGCGCGAGATTGCAGGCCGGCCGGCCTCCGAGGTCATGGTCATCGGCCATACCGATACCGTGGGTGGCCTGGAGGCCAACGACAAACTGTCGCTCAAGCGCGCGACGGCGGTGCGCGAAATCCTGATCGCCACCGGTGTGCCCGGGGAAAAGATTGAAACGGCGGGGCGCGGCGAGCGCGAGCCGCTGGTGAAAACCGGCGACGAGGTTGCCGAACCCCAGAACCGGCGGGTTGAAATCAGCGTTCGCTAGGCGGTCGACCGTACCAGCCGGCCAGCAGCACGGTCAGGTCGTCGAATGGTGGCTGGCCGGCCTCGAAGTGGCGAACTGCATCGCGGATCGCCGCCGCCCGGGCTGCCAGCGGGGTATCCGCGGCGGCAGCCAGCAGCGTCGCGGCAAGGCGCTCGGTGCCGAACATGCGCTGTCCGTCGCTGGCCTCGCTGACCCCATCCGTAAATAGGCAGAGCAGATCGCCCGGCGCCAGTTGCTGGCGTGCGCTGGTGAACGGATAGTCGCCCAGCGCACACAGCGGCGGCCCGGAAATACTGCTGGTGTCGATCGGCAGTACTTCGCGGCGGTGCAGCAGCAGAGGCGCGTCGTGGCCGGCGCAAACGTACTCCAGCAGGCCACTGTCGGCATCGAGAATGCCGATGAAGGTCGTCACGAACTGGTGCTCAGGGTTCTCGCGGTTCAGTTCGCGTTGCAGCTCGCAGGCGGCTTGGCCGAGATCGTCATGGCGGCGGATCAGGATGCCGGCTAGGGTTTTCGAGACGGCCATGAACAGGCTGGCCGGAATTCCCTTCCCGGAAACATCGCCGATGGCCAGGCAAAGGCGCCGTTCGTCGAGCATGAAGCAGTCGTAATAGTCACCGCCGATGGCGCGCGCCGGTTCGAGCAGCGCGGCGACGGCAAAACGCATTTCGCCGGCAAAACGCCGGGCCGGATCGGGCAACAGGCCGATCTGGATGCGCCGGGCGACATCGAGTTCGCCATCCACGCGGGCGGCGGCTTCACGGCTCAGGTGCAACTGTGCTTCGGTCTGGTGGCGCCGGGTATCGGCAGCGATCAGCGTCGCGCTCAGCAAGGCCATGAACACCGGCGCCAGCAACAGGACAATCGACAGACTGCTGAACAACCAGTGGCCGGCGGCGAAAGCCGCATAACCGGAAGCGATTAGCAGGAGCGCGAGGCCGACGAAGGTCACGGTCGCGTAGCGCGGGCGCAGGGCTGGTACGACGGCAATCAGCAGCAGTCCGCCAATCAGCAGCGTTGCCAGCTCAAGCAGTGGCATCCACGGCGGACGCTTGAGGGCGGAGCTGCTCAACAGGCTTTCGAGTATCTGGGCGTGAATATCGACGCCCGGGAGCAATTCACCGAGCGGGGTGACGGTACTGTCCTGCAGGCCGGTGCTGTTGAAGCCGATCAGCACGAAACGCGACTTGAAGGTTTCCGGCGGGTAGGTGCCGGCCAGCACGTCGGTCGCTGACAGGTAATAGCTGGACTTGGAACGGCCATAGTGGAGGAGCAATTCACCGTTGGGCTGGGTCGGCAGACTGTAGTCGCCGACCCGGATGCGCTCCATGCCGTGTGTGCCGGATTCGACGGCGACCCGCCCGGCTTCACCGAGCGCGACCCGTACCATTTCCAGCGGCAGGGAAAGGAAGGGCTGGTCGGCGACCAGTGCCAGTGTCGGAATGCGCCGCAGCACACCGCGCTCGGTGGACGAATGCTGGCCATCCAGCGTGGCGTTGATCAGCCCCTCGCCGGCTGCACTTCGTTCAAGCAGGGGAAGGCTGGCGATGGCGGTCGGGAAACGGGTCAGGGCATGCAGGATTGTCGGGTCGTCATCGCTCAGTGCCGGCAGTGGTTTGTGCGGCTGGCGCGAGCCCGGCAGCTTGTTGGCGACACCAATCACCGCCAGCACCGTCGGGCCGCCGGCCAGCGCCTGAGCAAGTTTTTCGTCAGGCCCGGGCAAGAGTTCGAGTTTGGCGCGGGGCAGCGCCGGGAATCTTTCGGCGAGCGCCTGCGGGGCGAAACGGTCGGCTTCGGCAAAAACAATGTCGATGCCCAGTGCATGCGGTTCGCCAGCCAGTACCTTGCGCACCAGATCGGCAATGATGTCGCGTGGCCAAGGCCACTGTCCGTATTTGACCAGACTCTGGCTGTCGATCCCGACGACGATGACCGGCTCCGCGTCGCGTGCACGCGGCATCTGGCGCTGATAGCGATCGAACTCGGCATTGCGCAGGCTGGCCAGCGGTGTCGAATCGAAATTGGCGAGCGCAAGGGCAGCCAGCGTCAGGAAAAACAGGGGCAGGGCGCGGCCGCGGCCGGTCTGGAGCACGGCGAGTATGATGGATCTAAAATTGGTCAGAATCTGGCGCTCCGCTCAGTCTCGGGCGGAATCTCCGCCGTCGCTGCAATCGCTGGCGATTATGCCATGCATGGCGCGGCTGGCGGCTCAGGTAAAATACGCCATGAATTCGCTTCAGCAAGTCACCCGGTCGCTGTTCGGCCATCGCAAGTTCTGGGCGCAGCGTTTCGGCCCGGCGCCTTTCCTGCCGATGTCTCGTGCGGAAATGGATGCGCTTGGCTGGGATTCCTGCGACATCGTTTTGGTGACTGGCGACGCCTACATCGACCATCCCAGTTTCGGCATGGCGCTGATCGGCCGCCTGCTCGAGGCGCAGGGCTTCCGCGTCGGCATCATCAGCCAGCCTGACTGGAATTCGGCGAGCGATTTTCGGCGCCTCGGCAAGCCCAACCTGTTCTTCGGTGTCACCGCCGGCAACATGGATTCGATGGTCAATCGCTACACCTCGGACCGCAAGAGCCGCTCGGACGATGCCTATACCCCGAATGCCGAGCCGGACAAACGCCCGGACCGGGCGGTTACGGTCTATGCGCAGCGTTGCCGCGAGGCCTTTCCCGGCTGCAACGTGGTCATCGGTTCGATCGAGGCCAGCCTGCGCCGCATCGCCCACTACGATTACTGGTCGGACAAGGTCCGGCGCTCGGTGCTGCCCGATTCCAAGGCCGACCTGCTGGTGTTCGGCAACGCCGAACGCGCCATCGTCGAAGTGGCGCACCGTCTGGCCAAGGGCGAAAAAATTTCCGAAATCCGCGACCTGCGCGGCACCGCCTTCATGGCGCCCACCGGCTGGCTGCCTTCCGACGAATGGGAGGCGGTGGATTCGACTTCGGTCGACACGCCGGGGCCGCTGGTCAAGCATGCCGACCCCTATGCCATGGAAACGGGCAGTTCCGGGCAGTCGACCGCAGCACCGGCTGGTGAACACGCCGTACGCATCGTCTCGCGCGCCGAACGGCTGGCGGCGCTCAAAGAAAAGCGTGCCCACACCGTCGTCCGCCTGCCGTCTTACGAGCAGGTCAAGGACGACCCGGTACTCTACGCCCATGCCTCGCGCACCTTCCACCTCGAATCCAACCCCGGCAATGCGCGGGCGCTGGTGCAGGCGCACGGCGAACGCGACGTCTGGCTCAATCCGCCGCCGATTCCGCTGACTACCGAGGAACTCGACCAGGTCTACGAACTGCCTTACGCCCGGCGCCCCCATCCGGCCTATGGTGAGGCGAAGATTCCCGCCTGGGAGATGATCCGCTTCTCGGTCAACATCATGCGCGGCTGCTTTGGCGGCTGTACCTTCTGCTCGATCACCGAGCACGAGGGGCGCATCATCCAGAGCCGTTCGGAAGACTCGGTGATCCGCGAAATCGAGGAAATGCGCGACAAGACGCCGGGTTTCACCGGCATCGTTTCCGACCTCGGCGGGCCAACCGCCAACATGTACCATCTGAAGTGCAAGGACGAGAAGATCGAATCGGCCTGCCGCCGCCTGTCCTGCGTTTACCCGGATATCTGCGAAAACCTCGGTACCGACCACGCACCACTGATTTCGCTCTACCGCAAGGCGCGCTCGCTGAAGGGCGTCAAGAAGGTGCTGATCGGCTCCGGCCTGCGCTACGACCTCGCCGTCCGTTCGCCCGAATACATCAAGGAACTGGTCACCCACCACGTCGGCGGCTACCTGAAGATCGCCCCGGAACACACCGAAGAAGGCCCGCTGTCGAAGATGATGAAGCCGGGCATGGGCGCCTATGACCGCTTCAAGCAGCTGTTCGACCGCTTCTCGCGCGAGGCGGGCAAGGAGCAGTACCTGATCCCGTACTTCATCGCCGCCCACCCGGGCACCAGCGACGAGGACATGCTCAACCTCGCGCTGTGGCTCAAGAAGAACAACTTCCGCCTCGACCAGGTCCAGACCTTCCTGCCGACGCCGATGGCGCTGGCGACGACCATGTACCACAGCGAGCGCAATCCGCTGCGCAAGGTCACGCGCGACAGCGAGCACGTCGGGGCGATTCGCAACGGCCGCCAGCGCAAGCTGCACAAGGCTTTCCTGCGTTACCACGATGCCAACAACTGGCCGCTGTTGCGCGAGGCCCTGAAGGCCATGGGTCGTTCCGACTTGATCGGCAATGGCAAAAAGCAACTTATTCCCGCCTGGCAACCGGCCGGTACATGCGGTCAACCGCCAAAAACCGGGCAAATTCAAAAACCGATACCAGCTCGGCTCAATGGCCAGCGGCCCGGCCACCAGCCAGTCAAACCGGTCGGACCACGTGGCCGAGTTACAGCACGCAAGGGCTGAAATCCGCTCATACGATAGCGCTTATGGAAAACACCTCCACCACCTACGAAAAAATCGGCGGCGATGCCGTCGTCCGCAAACTCTGCGACCGTTTCTACGAACTGATGGATAGCGTTCCCCAGTTCAGCGAGTTGCGCGCCATGCACCCGGCGGACCTCGAGGGCTCGCGCGACAAGCTCTACATGTTTCTTTCCGGCTGGTTGGGCGGCCCCGACCTGTTTGTCGAGAAATTCGGCCATCCCCGCCTGCGCGCCCGTCACTCGCCGTTCGAGATCGGCACAAAGGAACGCGACCAGTGGATTGCCTGCATGGTTCTGGCGATGGAAGACGCCGGCCTCGAAGAGGGTATTCGTGCCAAATTGCTGGAAAACTTCTTCAAGACCGCCGATTTCATGCGCAACAAGGCGGGGTAGCTGACGGTTCTGCGTTGTCCGGCTAAGGCTTGCGGTCGCTTGCCATTTCAGGCGTGTCGAAGACGCGGGGCAAACGGTTCCAACCGGTAAGATAGGCATCGTTGTCGACCTTGAAGTGCATGCGAACGCTCCAGAAGTAGCGCGTGCCGGGCAGCAGTGGCGCTTCGACCGTGTGCGAGGTTTCAGGCCCGCCCTGTTGCCGATAGTCACAGCCTTGCGGTGTCATCTGCTCGGATTGGTACCGCCGCCAGATGCATACCTCATAGCCCAGTAATTTGGATCGGGCCATGCCCTTGGCAGCGTCGGCAGCTTCGTCGGGAGCCCTGAAAGCATTCCACACCAGGGTCGGCTGCAACGTATCGACTGTCGGCGTCGGTATGAAAAAGGGCGATATTATTAACTTTCCCGGCGAGTTTGCGCTCGGGCCGGGAAGCTCGATTTCGAAATCGTCTATGAAACCATAGGGGTAATGCAACAGGCGGCGGTCGACGATATCCCGGGCCAGGTTGCGGAGCAGGGCATCGAACGCCGTCTGCAGTGGTTTTCCCCCGTCGTCCAGCCATTGGTTCAATTTCCGCGGCTCGCTCTGGAAAAGGAAAGTTGATTCACCCAATGTCTTCTGCGCCGGCATGCGAACCAGTCGTGCCTTGGCTCGCACGTACATGGCGATATCCGGGTCGTCGCCATCGCCGCGGAAACCGAACTCGGTGACGTCCGTTTCCAGCAAGGCATCGCTGTCGGGTTCCACTGGCATACCGGAAAGACCGCGGTCAGCGTATTCGGGCGGCAGCGTGAGCAGATAGCCACTGTCCCGGCCAGCCTCTGCGACCAGTTCGGCCAGTCGTCGCTCGATGGCGGTCGCTGCCAGCACCTGCTTCGGCAGCGCCTCGATTGCCGCGGCGCGGTCTGCAGGCACCGCAATGGCTGCCCCATATACGGCGCCGCCGGCTGCGATGAAGGGCAGAAGCACGATTGTCACCAATAAACCACCAGCCCCATAGCTACCACCAACAAGGGCACTGCCACTAGCCGCCGCTGCCCCCTTGCCCATCCCTGCGCCAGCACCCACGGCGAAGGTTTCGAAATGTGTCTTGGGCGGAACGCTGTCCGGCACGACGGCAACCCGTTGAATCCCCGCGCGGTCTTCCAGGGATGCCGGGATTTGGGCGCAGCTGGCCAGCAACAGGCTCATGCATGCGAAGGTGAAAGTCGCGGCACTCCTTGCCGATATCGTTCGGGGCAATCGGAACAGCCAATCTTTGAAGATCATGAAGGAGGCTCGCAGCAAGTTCAAATGAACATTTTTGATGCTGCGCCCATCCGGAAATGGAGACAAGCTCCAAATGCAAAGATAACTGCTTCTACGAACCGATGGACAGCATGCCGCAATTCCACGGCATCCGCGCCATGCACACGGCCGACCTGACCAGTTCGCGCGACAAGCTCTATATGTTTCTGTCCGGCTGGCTGGGCGGTCCCGACCTGTTCGTCGAGAAATTCGGCCATCCGCGTCTGCGCGCCCGTCATTCGCCGTTCGAAATCGGCACCAGGGAGCGCGACCAGTGGGTCGCCTGCATGGCTCTGGCGATGGAAGAGGTCGGCGTCGAGGAAGGCATTCGCGCCAAATTGCTGGAAAACTTCTTCAAGACAGCCGATTTTATGCGCAACAAGCAGGGATAAGCCGGGCGACGGGGAAGTCCCATCGACCAGCTTGGAGCGTTTATTTTGGGCGCACCCCAAGGGTACTTCCTGCGGGGCGTATCTGCTCGGGGCGTAGCACGGGCGTGAAATAGACATCGGCGTCGTCGAGGTCGACCGACATGCCATCCTTGTCAATCAGCTCCTGTTCATTGTCCTTCCAGCCGCGAATGCCAGTCTTGAGCGACACCACGTTGTCGTAGCCGAGAACCTGCATCGAATGCGTCGCCAGGATGCTGCGGTAGCCTGAACGGCAAACCATGACGATCTCCCGTGTCCGGGCGTTAACCAGTTCGGGAACGGTTTCCTCGTAGTCCCATTCGCACGCGGACTCCAGGATGCCGCGCGGGACGTTGATCGACCCCGCGATGTGCATGGCATCGTATTCGTACGGTTCGCGCACATCGACGATCAACAGATCCGGGTTCGCCGCGAGGCGCGTGGCCATATCCCATGGCATGATCTCGCGCACCTCGGTAAGACAATCCTTGATCAACTCGAGAAAATTTCTCATGGGCTTACCGACCAGGAGCGCAAGTTCAACGGCGCTACCGGATCACGCCCTGAAGGCGGCGGATTGACCGTACAGCAGCAAACTGGAACTGAAATCACTTTTTCTTCGTATCAACCGGCATGCCGGCAGCTTTCCATTCCGGGAAGCCGCCACGGAACCAGATCACGTTCTTCCAGCCATTCTGAATCGCCATGGTGGCTGACTTGTAGCTCTTCCAGCAGATCGTGCCATCGCAATACATCATGAAAGGCGTGTTTTTGTCCGCCGGAAGTTTCGAGAGATCAAACTTGTCCTCGCCGGAATCGAAGCCGACTTCCTTGGCACTGACTTCGTTGTAAGGCAAGAAGATGGCGCCCGGGACATGTCCGTGGTTGTATTCTTCTTCCGCTCGAACGTCATAGTTCTTAATGCCGTCGGCGATGAGCGCCTTGGCTTCGGCAACGGAGACGATCTTGGCGCCCGGCAGGCTGGTCGGCGTTGTGTTCAGCATCGAGGCGATGCCCTTGAAGTCAGCCGGGGTCGCGGCACTCATGGCGAGATTCAGCGCGTTGCCTTTTTTCAGGCTGGTGACGAGCTTTTGCTGGGCGCTCGCGGAAACGGTTTCAGGCTGTACCGACAGGGCGCGCAGCGGCACGGCAACGCTGGTGAAAACGATACGTCCGCCTTTGCTTGCGGCCCAGGTTTTGGCTTCGTCGGACGATGCGACCGCCATGTCGTAACGGCCGATCTCCACGCCGTAGAGTGGTGCTTCGGGTATGCGATGGAACTTGATTTCAGCGAAGTCGCTCTTGGATAGTCCGCGGCTGTTGATTTCGCTGCGCGCCATGCCGCCCATCAGTGACTCGTATTCCGGAACACCCAGCTTGGCGTTCGACTTGGCAGCCAGCGTACCCTTGTAATTCGGGCCGGCTACGAAAGAAGCGGAAATGACTTCGTCGGTCTTGAGGATGGGTTCAAATTTGAACTTGCTGATGTTGGCGATCACGTGGGCGGGCCCGAACACAATATCCAGTGTGCCTTCCCTGGCTTGCTTGATGGCGGAAAAACCGCGCTTGAAATATTGCAGACGCACCGGTTGTCCGACCGCTTTCTCGATTTCATCGGCAAAACTGCGGTAGCGCCGATCGGTATCTACATTGGCAAAGGACTCGTTCTGATCGAGTACCACCCCGAGGGTTAATGGGGCTGCCTGGGCAATAGCCGAGACGAAAACCAGAAGCATGGAAAGAAAGGCCAAACGCATCGTGAATGCTCCCAAGGGATCGGTAAATCAAAAGTTTTCGAAGTATGTATGCTGGTGGCCGCGCGGTCAATTCCGAAATTGATGCGCCGGAATTGATGTATTCAGGGGCTGATTTATGTGCAATAAACACGGAAATCGGCCGGGAAAGGATGCTGCATAGCAGCATGGAGTGGTAGAATTACGCCTTTGATTTTTCAGGCCTTCTCCATGTCCGCTCGTCCGATTCGCAATATCGCCATCATCGCCCACGTTGACCATGGCAAAACCACGCTGGTTGACCAGTTGCTCCGCCAGTCCGGCACCTTCGCCGCTCACCAACAGCTGGTCGAGTGCGTCATGGATTCCAATGACCTCGAAAAAGAGCGTGGCATCACGATTCTTTCCAAGAACACCTCGGTCGAGTACGAAGGCGTTCACATCAACATCGTCGACACCCCGGGCCACGCCGATTTCGGCGGCGAGGTCGAACGTGTGCTGGGCATGGTCGATGGGGTGGTGCTGCTGGTCGATGCTGCCGAAGGCCCGATGCCGCAGACCCGTTTCGTGACCAAGAAGGCACTGGCCCTCGGCTTGCGCCCGATCGTGCTGGTCAACAAGGTGGACCGTGACGGTGCCGATCCCGACATGGCGGTCAATCACACCTTCGACCTGTTCGACAAGCTGGGCGCCACCGACGAACAACTCGATTTCCCCATCGTTTACGCTTCCGGTCTGAATGGCTGGGCGGCCATGGAACTGGATCAGCCGCGCGAAAACATGAAGCCATTGTTCGACACCGTGCTCAAGCATGTGCCGGCGCCGGATACCGATATCAACGCGCCGCTGCAACTCCAGATTACTGCCCTCGATTACTCCTCTTACGTCGGTCGCATCGGCGTCGGCAAGATCAATCGCGGCAAGGTCAAGACCGGCCAGCAGGTGCTGGTCATGTTCGGTACCGAAGAAGAGGCGGTTGAACACGAGCGCACGCCGATCAAGGCCAAAATTGGTCAGGTTCTTGGTTACCGGGGCCTGAACAAGGTCGAACTGGAAGAGGGCCTCGCTGGCGACATCGTCCAGATCACCGGCATCGAAGACCTGGTGCTGGGTTGTACCGTTACCGATCCGGAGCAACCGGAATCCCTGCCGCTGCTCAAGATCGACGAGCCCACCTTAAGTATGCAGTTCATGGTCAACACCAGCCCGCTGGCCGGTACCGAAGGAAAATTCGTCACCAGCCGCCAGATCCGTGATCGTCTGCACAAGGAACTGCTGACCAATATGGCACTGCGCGTGCATGACACGCCTAACGGCGATGTGTTCGATGTTGCCGGTCGCGGCGAACTGCACTTGGGCATCCTGCTCGAGAACATGCGCCGTGAAGGTTTTGAATTGGCCGTTGGCCGTCCGCGCGTCGTCAAGAAGACGATCAACGGTGTTGAGTGCGAACCGTACGAAATGCTGACGGTCGACGTCGAAGAAGATACTCAGGGCGGCGTCATGGAAAGCCTCGGTCAGCGCAAGGGCGACCTGCAGGACATGGTGCCGGACGGTCGCGGTCGCGTTCGTATCGAATATCGCATCCCGGCGCGTGGCCTGATCGGTTTCCAGGGCGAATTCATGAACCTGACGCGTGGCAACGGCTTGATGAGCCACGTCTTCGACGAATACGCCCCGCTCAAGGAAGGCAATGTCGCGGAGCGCCGCAATGGCGTGCTGATTTCCCAAGATAACGGCGAAGCTGTCGCCTACGCCTTGTGGAAACTGCAGGATCGCGGCCGCATGTTCGTCGTGCCGGGCGACAAGTTGTACGAAGGCATGATCATCGGCATCCACAGCCGCGAGAATGACCTCGTGGTTAACCCGATCAAGGGCAAGCAGCTGACCAACGTCCGTGCTTCCGGTACCGACGAAGCGGTTCGCCTGGTACCGGCTGTCCAGCTGAGCCTGGAAGCGGCGGTCGAGTTCATCGAGGAAGATGAACTGGTCGAACTGACGCCGAAGTCGATTCGTCTGCGCAAGCGTTACCTGACCGAAATCGAGCGCAAGCGTGCACTTCGTGCCTGACCGGTAATTCTTGCCGGCCGCGTAAGTGGCGGGCATGGTGTCAAAAAAGGCAACCTCCGGGTTGCCTTTTTGCTGCGGTCGACTACTAAAAAAGCAGCAAATTCAACCGCCGGTCATCGACATGAAGCGTACCACCTGCGGCGCATCCATCTGCGTCGTGAAATCGTGGCCGAAGGGCTTGATGCCCATGCTGTCGATGATCGCCTGCCGTAGCGGTGCATCTTCACCCGGATGTTCGCGCAGGATGGGCATCAGGTGCAGGGCATCGTTCTGCCCGAGGCACGGGTAAAGTTCGCCCTTGGCGGTAATCCGGACGCGGTTGCAGGTGTCGCAGAAATTGTGGCTGTGCGGTGAAATAAAGCCGATCCGCGATTCCGAGCCGGGAATGCGCCAGTAGCGCGCCGGGCCACCGGAGGATTCGGTCGACGGAATCAGTTCGAAGCGCTTGGCCAGAAGCTCCCGCGTTTCCTCGGATGAGATATAGGTATTGCTGCGCCCGTGAATTTCACCGAGCGGCATCTCCTCGATGAAGGAAAGATCAAGCTCGTGGTCGAGGGCGAACTGGACGAGGTCGCCGAATTCATCGTCATTGGTACCCCGCATCATTACCGCATTCAGCTTGGTGCGCCTGAAGCCCGCCGCCTGCGCTGCCTTGATGCCGTTGAGCACCTTGGCGAGATCGCCAATCCGCGTGATGGCCTTGAAGCGCTCTGTCTTGAGGGTGTCGAGGCTGATGTTGATGCGCTTGACCCCGGCGGTTTTCAGCGCGCCGGCAAAACGGTCAAGTTGCGAGCCGTTGGTCGTGATGACCAGATTATCGAGGCCGGGGAGGGCGCCCAGGCGCTCGATCAGCCACATCGCATCCTTGCGCACTAGCGGTTCGCCACCGGTAATACGCAACTTATTGACGCCAAGGCTGACAAACACCGTAGCAAGCTGCAGACACTCTTCGAGACTCATCACTTCGTGGCGCGGCAGGAAGGTCATTTCCTCCGCCATGCAGTAGGTGCAGCGGAAGTCGCAACGATCGGTGATCGACAGGCGGACATAGGTAACGTGGCGTCCATACTTGTCGACCAGCGTGTCGGGCGCATGGGCCAGCTGACTGGTATCGATGAGTGGCCTGAAATTAGCCAGTCCGCTCGGGGTTGATTCGGGCCGCAGTGTTTCGTTTTGCATCGCTTGCCAAGTAAGGTGATGGGACTCAGAATGAAAAACGGCTGTCGAGTCACGCCGCCGATTATGAGTATTCAATGACTCACAAACAAGTGGAGGCATCAAAAATGCAGAAGTTCATTCTGGTTGGGGCGCTGGTATCGGCTGGTCTGCTGTCAGCTTGTGCCGGTGGCATAACGGGGGGCAAGGCGGAGAGCGCAACAGCACAGCTGGCGGCGACGCAGGGCAACCGGGTGAGTGGTGTCGTCACCTTTACCCAGTCCGGCGACAAGCTTCTCGTGCTCGCGGAAATCAGCGGCCTGACGCCGGGCCTGCATGGCTTCCATATCCATGAAAAAGGCGACTGCAGTGCGCCGGACGGCACCAGCGCCGGCGGTCACTTCAATCCGTCGGGCAAGATGCACGGGAGCCCCGAGTATGACAACCATCATGCCGGCGACATGCTGCAGCTGGTGGCTGATGCCAATGGCAACGCCCGCCAGGGGGTTTATATCGAAGGCGTGACACTCAGCGACGGGGCGAACGGCATCATCGGCCGCAGCGTCATCGTCCATGCCGCACCGGATGATTTCAAGACCCAGCCGACCGGCAATTCCGGGGCACGTCAGGCGTGCGGGGTCATCGTCCGGAAATAGCCGGTTTCAGGCGGTCGACCGCAACAGGCTTGTCCTCTCTCATTGGGGTCTCGGCCCCTGTGCGGGTGCATTCACGAGCGGCAATCCGGAAGAAAGGATGAGAAAATTCCCCGATTCCGTCATTTCAGGAACTGACGAAGCAAATCACATGGCTGTTCGAAGCATTCTTCGCATGGGCGATCCACGCCTTCTGGAACCCGCCGCGCCGGTATGCCTTTTTTCAAGCCCGGAACTGCAGGCGCTGATCGAGGATCTTCAGGACACCATGCGCGCCGCCGATGGCGCCGGACTAGCCGCGCCACAAATTGGTGTCGGTTTGCAGGTGGTCGTTTTTGGTTTTGAAAGCAGTCCACGCTATCCGAATGCCGAGGCGGTTCCGGAAACAATCCTCATCAATCCGTTGATCACGTTGCTGGACGAGGAGATCGAGGATGGCTGGGAAGGCTGTCTGTCCGTTCCGGGAATGCGTGGCATCGTCCCGCGCCACAGGCACATCCGCTATCGCGGCTTCGACGAGCGTGGCCACCTGATCGACCGTACGGTCAGCGGTTTCCATGCGCGGGTCGTGCAGCACGAGTGCGATCACCTCCAGGGGGTGCTCTACCCAATGCGCGTGCGCGATTTCACCCGATTCGGCTTCACCGACGAACTGTTTCCTGGCCTTGAATAGGGAGCGGGCAAGTATCCCAAGACCTTGTTATTTGGTGAAATGGTGCAGTGCAACAAAGTTGTTGACATTGCGAATAGGCGGGGTAGAATAAAGTTATGTTGCAGCGCAGCAATTTTGTGCGGCGGGCAACGAAGCTATTCAAACCTGCACCACCCTTTCGGAGAAAACACCATGAACTTCAAGCCCCAGGATCTCGCCAACGCCGGTATCGGTTCCATTTCCCTTCTGGCCAACGCCACCATTGACGGCATCGAGCGTCTCGCCGCGTTGAATCTGAGCGCCGGCCGTTCCTTCGTCGAAGCTTCCTTCGCCAACGTCAACGCGCTGTTCGGTGTGACCGATGTCCAGTCCTTTGTCAATCTGCAGCAGAAGCTTGCCGCGCCGGTCCTCGAGAAGGGCATGGAGTACTCGCGCAACGTCATCGCCATCACCAGCGAGACCAAGGACAAGATCGCCAAGGAAGTCGAAACCCAGGTTGCTGCTGTCAATGCCAACGTTTCCGGTCTCGTCGAGAAGGCCCTGGCCTCCGCGCCGGCTGGTTCGGAAGTGGCAGTTGCCGCCGTCAAGACCGCGATCAAGTCCGCCAACGAAGCCTACGAAGGCCTCAACAAGGCTGCCAAGCAGGCTGTCGAAGTTGCCGAAGCCAACGTTGCCGCCGCAACCCAGGCGACCATGAAGGCTGCCAACGTGGCTGCCCCGAAGGCTGCTGCCAAGAAGGCTGCTTAAGCGTTAATCGCTTCTCGCAGCAAAAAAGCCGGAGCTTGCCTCCGGCTTTTTTTATGTCACCGGCCTGGCCGGTGACGGCGGCGTGGCCTTGGGCCATATCCCTTGCGGATAACGTAGCCTTCCTATTTCCGGCTGGCCTTCAATGGCTTGCCCTTGCCGCCGCGGTTGCCGCGACAGTTTTCCAGCCGTTCGCCCTTCAGCTTGCCGGCAGCACCGTCGATCACCGGCAGAATTTCCTCCAGCGCTGTCTTGCCGGGCGCCGCGTCGATCAGCTTGAGGCCGCGCCCCTTGGGTAGCAGGCGGATTTCCTCGACATTGAAGACCAGGCCGCGCCCGTCGCGGGTGATGCAGGCGACTTCGCCCTCGGGCGCCGGCGCGAAGACCACTGGCGTTTCACCTTCCGGCAGCGTCATGAAGGCTTTGCCGGCCTTGCCGCGCGAGTGCAGGTCCTCGCTCCGACAGCGGAAGCCGTAGCCGCCGCTGGCGGCAACCAGATAGAGCTTCTCGCCCTGCACGGCGAGCGCCAGGCAGGGCTTGGCGCCGGCGACAAAATCAACCAGCGAGGTGGCGGGAATGCCGTCGCCCTTACCGCCGGGAATGTCGGACGCCGGGATCGAATAGGCGCGTCCCCTGGAATCGAGCAGGATCAGGCTATCCACCGTGCGGCAGGGGAGGCAGGCTAACAGGCTGTCGCCGGAGCGGAAAGTCAGTTGGGTCGGGTCGATGTTGTGGCCCTGACGCGAGCGCAGCCAGCCGTGTTTGGAGACGATCAGCGTGGTCGGTTCATCGACGATGGAGACGGTCTTGGCGTCCGACATCGTCACCTTGGCATCAGCCTCGATAAAAGTGCGGCGGTCGTCGCCGTATTTCTTGGAATCGGCCTCGATTTCGGCCGCGACACAAGCACGCAGAGTTTCTTCCGAGTCGAGCAGCTTGTTCAGGCCGGCCGCTTCTTCGCGCAGCTTGGCCAGTTCCTCGCCGATCTTGATGCCTTCCAGCCGCGCCAACTGGCGCAGGCGGATTTCGAGAATGTCTTCGGCCTGAATCTCGGACAGCTTGAAGTGCGCCATCAGATCGACCTTGGGGTCGTCCGATTCGCGGATGACCTTGATCACCTTGTCGATGTCGAGCAATACCGCCAAACGGCCTTCCAGTATATGGATGCGCTTTTCGGCTGCGGTCAGGCGATGGCGGGTGCGCCGCTCGACGGTGGCCAGCCGGAAGCGGCACCACTCGGCAATCATGCTGTACAGCGAGGCCTGACGCGGGGTGCCATTGACGCCGAGAACCGTCAGGTTGATCGAGGCATTGGTTTCGAGGCTGGTGTGGGCGAGCAGCATGCGGACCAGATCATCCTGACCCTGACGCGATGAGGCGGGCTCGATGACGAGACGAACGGCGTGTTCCTTGCCCGATTCGTCGCGCACGCCGCTTTCCGAAATCGACGACAGGAAAGCCGCCTTCAGATTGAGCTGTTCCGGCGTGAACACCTTCTTGCCGGCTTTTTCCTTAGCCACCGGGTTGGAGCAGGCCTCAATTTCCGAGAGTACCGTGGCGGTCGAAACGCCCGGCGGCAGTTCGGTGATGACCAGCTTCCATTGCCCGCGGGCCAGGTTTTCGATCTTCCATTTGGCGCGCACGCGCAGGCTGCCGCGGCCGCTGCGGTAGGTGGCGGCGATCTCCTCGGGCGTCGAAATGATCTGCGCACCACCCGGGTAATCCGGGCCGGGGATCAGCGCCAGCACCTGGTCTTCCGTGAAATTTGGGTCTTTTATCAGGTTGACCGCAGCATTCGCCACTTCGCGCAGGTTGTGGGCCGGAATTTCGGTGGCCATGCCGACGGCGATGCCGGACGCGCCGTTGAGCAGACAGAAGGGCAGGCGGGCCGGGAGCAGCGCCGGCTCGTCATTGGCGCCGTCGTAATTCGGCTTCCAGTCGACCGTGCCTTCGTCGAGTTCGGCCAGCAACAGTTCGGCAATCGGTGTCAGGCGGGCTTCGGTGTAGCGCATGGCGGCGGCGTTGTCGCCGTCGCGCGAGCCGAAGTTGCCCTGACCATCGACGATGGGGTAACGCAGGCTCCAGTCCTGCGCCATGCGGACCATGGCGTCGTAGACCGACGAATCGCCGTGCGGGTGGTATTTACCGATCACGTCGCCGACGACGCGCGCCGATTTGACGTGGCGCGGGCTCTTGTACAGGCCCATCCGGTGCATGGCGTAGAGAATGCGGCGCTGCACGGGTTTCTGGCCATCGGCGGCCGAGGGCAGGGCGCGGCCGGTAACGACGCTCATGGCGTATTCGAGATAGCGGCGGGCGGCGTAGTCGGCCGGCGAGGGGATGTCCCCGGCCGGGCCGCTGGCCGCGGGCGGCAGATCCGGCGGCAGAGCGGCCGAGACTTCGTGCGGCAGGGCCGGTGCTGCCGGCTCGGCAGCTACCGGTTTGGCGTTCGGGTCGAAGAGATTGAGCTGGTCGGTCATGGGCTTGCGTCTGAATCCTGAATCAAGTCGGCGGCAAATCTATCATGGGAGCGGCTATTTCGGCTCGAAGACAGGAAATTCGATCAGAACAATGAATTCTGCTTATCGTCGATCAGTGGCTCGGCCTTCGTCTTGATGGCGGGTTTGGCCGGTAGCTTGATTCCCGCACCCCATTTCAGTGCGCCGCTAGCGCGCCAGAGTTCGAGATGGTGTTTGCGGTATTCGTATGCTTCGTCAGCGCCACCCACGGTGATGCCATGTGGATTGATGCGTGGCGCCTTGGGATTGGCGGCGTGCAGCATCTTCCAGACTTTGGGCGAGCGGGCGGCAGCCGCTTTCAGCGCCGCCTCCGCCTCGTCGAGCCGGCCGGCTGCGAATAGCGCCAACACCCGCCCGTATTCCGTCGAGGCGAAATCGTCCGGATAACGGCCGGCAATGACAATCGCCTCGTCGGCCTGGCCGGCGGCAACCAAGGCATGAATCAGGATTTCGCGCAGCCCGGTATTGTCGGTCGGGTTGGCGATATTGACGCTCCAGCGCATCAGTTCCAGCGTTTCCTTGGCTCGGGTTTCAAGAAACTCCTCAACGTAATAGCTGACCATCGTCAGCATCGGCCGGTTGTCGAGAAAGCCCCAGGGCAGTTCCTTATTGAGCGCATTGACGCGGGCAAGGACGAGGCGACGCAAGGCTTCGCCACGTTCGAGTACCTGCCGGGCCAAGGCATCGGCGCTGCCGGGCAGGATTTCGGGCAGGGCGCCGATCATTTGCGAAACGTCGCGCAAAATACGGAAGGATTGGCCGGCCAGTGCTTCTTCACCGAGAAAGCGAATAGCCATATCGAGGTCACGCTCTTCGGCAAGCCCCTTCCAATCCAGCTCCAGTTCGTACAAGTCTTTTTTCGGTGTCAGTTCGGCACCGCCGCTCAATTGGTAATAACACGCTGGCTCGGGCCAGTGCGCGACGACCTCGGCCAGATCGGTCAGTGGGCCGCGCCCGAGCGGCAGGGTGCGCAGCAGACTGTTGTCGCTGCCATCCGCCAGATCGTGCAGCAGCTTGATCAGGTCGCTATGGTCATATTCCTTGTCGCGGCTCAGCCGAGCCGCCCAGAACTTGGCGCGCGCCTGCGCCTCGGCGCGGCGGCCTTCGGAAACCAGCACCAGCACCTCCAGGTGTGACAGTGCCGGCTCGTTCGGCGTCAATCGTTGCGCCTCGCGGAAAGCTGCCCAGGCTTTGGCGTACTCGCCGCGGTCGCTAAGCACCACGGTCTGGCGCTGCCAGCCAGTCGAGGCCAGCATCTTGTCCGGCGCAGCTTTCAGATCCTCGATGAATTTCTGCTTCTTGCGCGGCGCATTGACTTCCATATAGGCGTTGAGCAAGACATCAGCCGCCCATTCCGCCCGTTCATCCAGTTCCGGCAAATGCACAAACAGCTTTTCCAGCACGGCCACCGCATCCTTCGCCCGGCCGCTTTCCAGCCAGTCGTGTGCCACCCCGGCCAAGGCATGCGGCGACAATTCCAGCAGCGGCAGTTCGAGCAGGCGCTTGCGCGAAAAGGTGGACAGCACCTTGCTCAACATCAGTTCCTCGGAAATGCCCAGTTCCGGGCCGTCGACCGCAGCACAACACTGCTTGAACTTCTTTCCGGAACCGCACAGGCAGGGCGCATTGCGCTCCGGCTTGGGCTGTTTGCGCGGGCGAAAGCGGTTTTTCGGGACCGGTGTGACATTCCAGATTTCCAGCGCCACCATGGTCGCCATGCCGCGCAGCATTTCCGGCTGCTGCGCCTCCTTGGGCACGCCCCCGGCCTTCAGCAAAATGCCGACCAAGCTTTCCATGCGGTCGCGGAATTCGGCGAATGAAACACCTGCGAGAATCTGGCGGGCGGCGGAGAAACACAGCAGGTCGACGGTTTCCTGCCAGTCGAGTTGGTCGAGAGTGGTCATGGTGTTGGGCTAGTCAATGGGATGAATGAATCAGGCTGCGGACCGGCCACGTTTGGCCTTTGGCGCCGCCGCACGCTGGGCGGCGAGGCGCTTGAGCAATTCGGCCGCCGGCTCGTCGGCCGGGTCTTGTGGAACGAGTTGACCGCGAAAAGCCTTGGCCAGTAGGGCCGGGGTCAGTTGGCCGACTTGCTGGCGGGCGGTGGTGAGACGGGCTTCGAGGCGGTCGGCGAAGGCGAAGAGGATTTCGACGCGGCGGACGATTTCGGTTTGTTCTTCAAGCTCAGGAATCTCAACTAAATACTGTCTAAGTTGTTTGAGGTTTATGCGTGGCCGGGTTGCACCATGAACAAGTTCTTTGAGTTCGACGTAGGTGGCCCGGCTGGCCAAGCGGTAGCTGAGGTAGGTTGGTATGCACTTGGAGGCATCCGGCCGAAGACAGAAACAATCAGCCTTGTTGATTGCTGCTGTAGGCAGCTTTGCCGGGTAAAGGCACACACGCACTTCTTCATCGACAAACGATGAAAAGAGAATGTCGTCGGGCTGTAGGCTATGTTTTACCAATCCTTGGTACTTTTCGTCGGAAATGTAGGTTTCTTTGCTGGCCTCAAAATTTAGATGGCCAATATTTTCGAGGCGTACTACGCGGACGCCGCTGCTGGTGTAATCGTCTGACTTCAGGTTTGAGCCGAATGGACCATCAAAAACTGCCTCACATAGGCTCTCAAGTTTGGTCGCGTTCCAAGTTCGTTTTGCGAGGTTTGCTTCGCGCCAGTCCTCGGTTAGTTGCCCCGAGGTGGCGGCGGCGAGGATGGACTGGCGGAAGCGTTTGAGCAGGGCAGGGAGGCGGTCGAGGCGGTCGCGGCAGGCATCCACCCGCGCCAGCACGCTGTCGAGTTTGTTTGCGATGCGTTTTTGTTCGAGGAGCGGCGGTACTAAAACCGGGTAATTCAGCAAAGACGCCCTTGGCAAATGTTTGATCGTGGAGCCGGTGCAGTAATTTGCTATTCGGGTGGAAAGCGAGTCAAGGCGCATTTGCCAAACGAATAAGTTCGGAACAAGCGTTTTGCCGAGCCGCACACGGTGCAGTGCCTTTTGGTACGCGATTTTTTTGTCACCTAAGTTCCACACTGCGCACCGGCCGGGTTCGCCGCCCTCACATACGAGAATGTCGCCATTTTTGATGCTGTAGAAGTTGGTTTCTTCCGGTGTCATTTGCATCTCTTGGAGATCAGAGATGTTAAAAGCGAACCAGCGGACGTTGATGTTCCCGATGTAGCGGTATGGCTCACCGACATTTTTTGCACGGTCGAGCATTTTGCCAAGTTGTACATCGGCTATTTCGCCGAGCTTTACAACGCTCCAACCCGAGGGTTGCGAAGTCATTCCACTACCTCACCCAACTCCGCCAATATCGCCTGCAGTTCCGCCAGCGCTCCTTCCAGTTCCCCCATCGCTTCCTGCGCCAGCACGGCGGGTTCCGGCAGGTCGGCGGCGTCTTCGGCGTTGTCGTCTTTCAGCCAGGCGATGTCGAGGCTGTCAGCGCGTTCCCTGATCCATTCGCGGCTGAAGCTGCGGTAGCGGCTGGTTTCATTTTTGGGCGTATTTTCCGGTTGACCGCGACCGTCAGGAAGTGCCCTGGCGGCATAGCAGGCTTCGAATTCGGCGAAATGCTCGCGCGTCAGCGGCGTGCGTTTGCCGAAGCGCGGCATGTTGGCGCGCAGGTCAAATACCCGGACTTCTTTGGTGCTGCCGGTGGCGTGCTGGCTGACTTTGTCGAAGAACAGCACATTGGTCTTGACGCCCTGGGCGTAGAAGATGCCGGTGGGCAGTCGCAGCAGGGTGTGCAGGTTGCATTTGTCCATCAGGTCGCGCCGGATGTCGGCGCCGACGCCGGCTTCGAAGAGGACGTTGTCGGGGAGGACGACGGCGGCACGGCCGCCATCCTTGAGGTGCCGGTAAATGTGCTGGACGAAGGCGAGTTGCTTGTTGCTGGTGCTGTGCGTGAAGTCGTCGCGGGTCGGGCCACCGCCGCCCTTGGCGGTGCCGAAGGGTGGGTTGCTGAGAATGATGTCGCTTTTGGGCAGGCTGCTGCCGGCGCTGCCCAGCGTGTTGCCGAGGTGGATGACGCCCTGTTCGTCGCCTTCCATGCCGTGCAGCAGGCAGTTCATGAGCGCGAGGCGGCGGGTGCCGGGGACGAGTTCCATGCCGATGAAGGCTTGGTTGCGCTGGAATGTGCGCTGCTTTTCGTTGAGGTCGTAGAGGTTGTCAGTCTTGGCCTTGATCCAGGCGTCGGCGGCGATCAGGAAGCCGGCGGTGCCGGCGGCGGGGTCTTGCACGGTTTCGCCGGCTTGCGGGTTGATCAGGGCGACGATGCAATCAATCAAAGGGCGTGGCGTGAAGTATTGGCCGGCCCCCGACTTGGTTTCAGTGGCGTTCTTTTCGAGCAGGCCTTCGTAGAGGTCGCCGAGGCCGTCGCGCTGGGCGGAGTACCAGTCGATGCTGTCGATGGCGCTGATCAGTTGCCTGAGGTGGCGCGGCTCTTTCATGCGGGTCTGCGCGTCGGCGTAGATGGCGGAAATAAGCGGGTCGGTGCTTTGCGAGAGGCCGAGCAGCGTGGCCTTTTAGTAGGTGAGCAGGTTGGGGCCGTCGAGTTTGGCGATGTCCGGCCAGCGGGCGCCTTCAGGCAACTTGTGGCCGAGCATGACGCCGCTCTGGGCGTTTTCGTGTTCCATCTTGATGAAGAGGAGCAGGACCAGTTCGGTGACGTAGTCGGCGTAGTTGATGCCGTCGTCGCGCAGGACGTCGCAGAGGTTCCAGAGTTTCTGGACGATTTCGTTGTTGCTCATGGGGTCGCTGTTTTTAAGTTGGGCCGGCGTTTGAAATTAGGGCCGGGGTTGCTTCAGGTTTGGGGTGGTCAGCCGAATAAGTCGGGGATTCGGCTCATGGGATGAGCCAATTGGTATTCAGGCCAGCGTTTCACAGCGGCTTGGTCATCCCTCGATCGCGCGCAAATTGGTTTCTAGATCGGGGAGCGCCAACTGAGCTGTATCCCAGACCACATCCATGTTCAGGTCGAAATAGCCATGGGCCATTCGATTCCGCATGCCCTTCATTTGCTGCCAGGGAATTTCCGGATGCTTGCAGGTGAATTCTTGATGTTCTTCCAGTAACCGGGCTGCCAATTCACCGATGACCAGCAATTTCATGATGACTGCATCTTGCGTTTTTGCGTCATCGAGGAAATCGGCTTTGCTCAATCCGTCGGTATAGGTTCTTGCCTGGGTGGCAGCATTGAGCATCAACTCAACGTAGTCGGTATGGCGATTTTGCTGATCTGTCATACGGGGAGAGCTTCACCAAGCACCTGATCACGGAATTTCCTGGGCAGATCTTTGGGTGTCAGGACATCCACCGAAATGCCGAGGGATTCTTCCAGTTCGATCTGGATTGCACCAAGGTCGAACAGGGTGACGCCCGGCAATGGGTCAACCAGCAAATCCAGATCGCTGGTGTCCGTATCTGTTCCGTGAATGACCGAGCCGAATACGCGGGGATTGTTGGAGCGATGACTGAGAACGACTTGCCGAATCAGCTCACGATTCTGGTTTAACACTGTCGATGGCTTCAGATTCACGCTTTTCTCCTTTGATTCGCAACCGCTGTTTATCCGATGTTATCAAACCTATCTTCAGTCTTCACGAAGTGAATCACGCTGCATCCGGCCACAGCCCGCCAGCCAGCGTTTCCAGCACATTCTCCAGTTTGCCGCCGAGCATGGCGTCGAGCCGCTTGGCGCCGCCGTCGGTGGCGAAGGCGCGGTTGACGAATTGCTGGTCGATGACGACTTCGTGGTGCAGTTGCTTGGCGAGGCGGTCGAGCCATTTGCGCTGCACTGGCGTCCAGGCGGTGAGGCTGAAAATGCGTTGCATGGCTTGGGCGACGCGCTGCTCGAAAGGGAGCAGGGCTTCGCCGAGCGCAGCCTGGCGGATGTAGCCGATGATGCTGGCGGCGATGTCCTGGTTGCTGCGGTTGCGCCAGGCGGTTTGCAGGCGGGCTTCGGAGTAGCCGTGTTCATCGAGGAGCAGGCGGACTTCGCGCAGTTGCTCGCGGCTCAGGTCTTTCGGGCGATTGACGACGACGGCGAGCGCGGCGGACTGGTTGAGCTGCTGGTGGATGAAGTGATTGAAACTGTCGAGATAGTCTTCGGGCTTGTGGTAGTCGCCGTAGCTTTGCTCGCGGGCGAGGAGTTCGTCCTTGTGGCCGGAGATGATGGGCTTGTAGGTGCTGCCGATCATCAGCCGGATGCCTTCGACCTGGGCGATTAGGGTTTTTTGCTGTTTTAGCCAGTCGACCGCAGCAGTTGGCCCCAGTTCGCGCAGGTGCTTGTGGAGGATGGCGGGGGCGACGCCCCAGTGTTGTTCGAGTTCGTCCAGCCGGGTTTTGAGATCGGGCTTTTTCTCGGCCTGGTGCGTGGCGCTGCGCAGGACGCGCATGAGCTTCTGGCTGATGGCGTCGAGGACATCGTGGGCGTGGTGGGTGCCGACACGGCTGCCGGGGGCGGTGAAGCTGGCCGGGTTGTCGAGTTCGCTGACCAGTTGTTCGAGCGTGATGTTCGGGTCTTTGACCAGCGGTTGCATGGTGTTGACCGCTTCGAGCGCCTGGTAGATATCGACCGGGTCGTAGATCTTGAATACGGTTTTGCCGATGTCGTCGCAGCGGCGGGTGGCGCGGCCGATCATTTGTTCGTAGAGGATGCGCGAGCGGACGCGGCGCATGAAGACGATGTGGCTGATGGCGGGAACGTCGATGCCGGTGGTCAGCAGGTCGACGGTGATTCCGATGCTCGGGTAGCGCTCGTTCTTGTAGCGGGCAATCAGTTGCTTGATTTTGTCGGACTGGCCGGTGATCTTGCGGACGGCGGCTTCGGCGTATTCGTCGCCGTATTTTTCCTGGAAGGCGATATCGAGCAGGCGCTTGACCATGTCGGCGTGGAGGTCGGTGGCGCAGAAGATCAGGGTTTTTTCTTCGCTGAACGGGTCGATTTCTTCGACCAGTTGCTCGCAGATGACGCGGTTGAAGTCTTCGTTGATGACGCGGCGGTTGAAGCTTTCGACGTCGAATTTCAGTTCGTCTTCGAGTTCGGATTGTTCGATTTCGCCGGTGCCGAGGTCGATGGCGCTGACCTGCTCGCCCTTGGCGAACTTGATGCCGTGTTTGCTGAGCAGGGTCTCGTAGCGGATCGGCGGTTCGTGGTCGATCAGCCAGTCGTCAGCGACGGCTTCGCGGTAGGAGTAGGTGTAGACCGGGCGGCCGAAAATGTCGCTGGTGTGCTTGGCCGGCGTGGCGGTCAGGGCGATTTTGGTGGCGTCGAAGTAGTCGAGGACGCGGCGGTAGGTGGACAGGTATTGAGCCTGGTCGCGGACCTGCAGTTCGCCTTCCGACATTTCCTGATCGAGCGTGTAGCCGCGGTGGGCTTCGTCGATGATGATGCAGTCGAATTCGTCGATGCCGGGCGGGGAGTCGCTCTGAAAGATGCGCTTGACCATGGCCTGCACGGTGGCAACCTGGATGCGAGTTTCGGCTTCGGCCGCCATGTCGCCCATTTCGGCGATGTTGTAGGCCTTGGACAGCGGCAGGTTCTGTTCCAGAGTCGCTTCGTCGAAGTTCTCCTGCGCCTGCTGGCCGAGGGCGCTACGGTCGACGAGAAACAGAATGCGGCGGAAGCGTTCGGCCTTCAGGAAGCGGTACATCAGGCCGATGATGGTGCGCGTCTTGCCGGTGCCGGTGGCCATCGCCAGCAGGCAGTTGGGCTGGCCGGCGGCCAGTGCGGTTTCGACGGCCTGAATGGCGCGTTCCTGATAGTTGCGCAGGTGGAGGTAGGCGAAACCTTCCTGCTGCAGCCTGGCTTCGGCGGCGGCTTTGCTGCGGGTGAGCTGGTCGAGCAGGCCGGCCGGGGTGTGGAAATCCATTAGCGGCTTGGCCAGGTTGGCCGGGCTGCGCACGTCGCGGAACCAGGTGCCGCTTTGTTCGGCGAGTTGCTGCAGGTAAGGGCGACTGTTGCTGGAATAGACGAAGGGGACTTCGAAGTGACCGCCCTGGCCGTCGGGCCAGCCGGCGGCTCGCCCTTCGCGTTGCCAGGCGGGTTGGGAGGCCGGCAACTGGCGGTAACCGCGTGAATAGCGTTCGGCCTGCGGAATCTTGCCGGCGACATTGGTATTTTCGCGCTTGGCTTCGACCACCGCGATCGGCGTCAGGCCGGCGAACAGCACGTAGTCGGCGGCTTCCTGGCCGAGCGACGGCCATTCCGCGATTGCCCGGTTTTTGCCTTTTTCCGGACGGCTGCCTTTGGCGTAAGCGAGTTCCTGCGTGTCGGCCTGCCAGCCGGCGGCGATCAGTTGCTGGTCGATCAGGATGCGGGTGAGTTCTTCGTTGAGCGTCAGTTGCTGGCTGGCATTCTGCGTGCGCTGCGTGACCTGCTGGGCGGCTTGTTTGTCGAGATGTTGCTGCAAGGCCTGCAGGCGTTGCTCGAACTCCTGTTTGACGCGATCCAGCGTGGCCGCCTGCTCTTCGGCCAAGCTCTGGTAGGTGCGGGCCTCTGCGTCCATTTGCCCGGCAAGGACGGAATACTCTTCCTTTTCGCGGGCGATCAGCGCAGCGAGTTGCTGGTTGTTTTCGAGGGCGGCGTTCTTGCTGCCCAGTTCGGCGCGCAGTTGTTCGATTTCGCCGTGCAACTCACGCAGCGCCTGGCTGGGGTCGCCGGGCGGCAGGAAGGGACCGGGCCGGAAGCCGGCGCCGGCCTTGCCGAACGATTGGTGAAACCAGACGGCGAGGGCACGGGCCAGCTTGAGGCCATCCATCGCTTCCTTGTGCCGGGTGCGGAACTGGTGCGTCGCCTTGTTGCCCTCGATGCGCAGCGTGTGGAACATCTCGCGCACCGTGGGGTCGAGGCGGATTTCGCGATTGAGCCTGAACAGCAGGTCGGCCTGGCTGGTTTCGCTGTCGAACTCGATGCCGGCGCGGGCCGCGATGTCCTGGGCCAGTGCTTCGCCGAGCTGGCGCAGCTTGATCAGCGTGGTGTTGGGGTCAGCCGCAAAGACCTGCTCGGCGGTGCCGGCCAGCTGCAGGAAGACAGGGTCATGCTCGGCGAGGAAGGCGAAATTTCCGGTGTTGGTCATGCCTTGGGGTGCTGGATTTTTCTTGCTGTTGGCATGAGGAGGAATTTAACGCGTTTTGCCGGGGCTAGGCCAGTGGATTCTCGTTTTGCACGGCGAGCCCGCTATCGAGCAGCCGCTCGCATTCCGCCATCAGCGACTCGGCAATTTCGGCGTGATGGTTGGGGTCGAGCGATTCCATCATTTCGTGGGTGGTGTACATGCCCGCTTCGCGTGACAGCGTTCCCGCGATCTGGCGGGCAAGTTGGTCGCTGAGGGCAGAGAGTTGGCGGCGTTCGTTGAGCGGCAGCTTGTTTTTCGAACGAGAAAGCCAGTCGGCGGCGAGGCTGGCGCCCTGGGTTTCGCTCATCCATTGTGAATGCTCGTAAAAAGTGCTCAGGCGCTCGGCGGCGAGGGCGAAAATCAGCGCGATGCGTATGCCGCGTTCGGTCATCGACGGGCTGGCAGCCTTCTCCCAAGTCATGTGTCACCATCTTTTGTTATCCTGCCGCACCTTATCACGCCTGCCCGACGCGCCAGGCGCTGGAACGACCCGAATGCCACTGAACACCCTTGAAGACCTGCGTGCCGGGAAGCTGGCCGGGAGCCGGCGCCTGAAACTGGCCTGCGGACTGACCGAATTTCCGCGTGAAATTTTCGATCTGGCCGATACGCTGGAGATTCTCGACCTCTCGGGAAATGCGCTGAATTGAAAGGCGGATTCAACTCTGAAGTGCAACGACGTTATGACGCGAGTGTAACTGCTCCATAAACACCTCGTGAGGCGTTCTGAAGCCAAGGCATTTCCGTGG
>Ga0209048_10000365_pt1 | contig 48434 bp, 45 predicted proteins | sample FrelakmetCRP12CR_FD_187146 | JGI IMG/M metagenome (GOLD analysis project Ga0209048, IMG submission 187146) | Freshwater lake sediment microbial communities from the University of Notre Dame, USA, for methane emissions studies - CRP12 CR (SPAdes)... | ecosystem: Environmental > Aquatic >...
GAAGCGGGCGGCGCGCTCTTCCTGCCGCTCACCGCCGTGCAGCTGCTGTGGATCAACGTAGTGGCCGACGGCCCGCCCGCGCTGGCGCTGGCGCTCGACCGCAATCCGGGCGTAATGCGAAAGCCACCGCGTGCGCTCAACGCGCCACTGCTCGATCGGCCGTCGCTGCGTTTCATTGCCGTCGGCGGTCTCGTCAAAGCAGGCGCCGGCGCGGGCGTGCTCTTTGGTCTGCCGCGCGCTGGCGTCGACGCCGACACCGCGCGCAGCGCGCTCTTCCTGCTCGAGTCACTGCTGCAGATCGTGTTCGCGTATCCGGCACGGCACGTGGGTGTCAGGCCGCTCGCGAATCGGACGCTGCACTGGGTGATTGCGCTCGGCGTCGGCCTGCAATTGCTCACGGTGCTGGTTCCGAGCCTGCGCGCGCTGCTCGCGCTGACGCCACTGCCGCCGATTGCGTGGACCGCGGCGCTCGCGGCTTTCTTCATCTGCTGGGCGATCGCCGAAGCAATGACGCGCGGCGCGGGTAACCGCGCATGACACGGCCGGCATGACGAGTCGTTCGGCGCGCGACCGGCTTCTATACTCGCGCGCTTGCCTGGCGCCCGCTGCTCGTGATTCCGCTTACAGTGATCGGGTCGCTGAATCTCTGTCGCCTCGGATGACCGCCGCTTGAACTTCAACGCACTGCTGCCGCTGCTGGCCTTGCTGCCATTCGCTGGCGGCGTGCTGCTGCTGGCGACCTCGAACGAACATCGCCGCCGCGCTGCCGCAACAGCGGGCGTGGTCGCGCTCGTCGGCTGCGCGATCGTGCTCGCGCTGTCGCCGGCGGTGTTCGCGGGCGAGATCGTGCGTTGGCGCGTCGACTGGCTGCCGCAGCTCGGGCTCGCGTTCGGATTCCGGCTCGACGGCCTCGCGTGGCTCTTCGCGCTGATCATCTGCGGCATCGGCGCGCTGATCGTGTTGTATGCGGCCTATTACCTACATCACGACGATCCCGCGGCGCGCTTCTTCGCCTTCCTGCTCTTCTTCATGGGCGCGATGCTCGGCATTGTGTTGGCCGACAACCTGATCCTACTGGTCGTGTTCTGGGAGCTGACCAGCCTCACCAGTTTCCTGCTGATCGGCTACTGGAGTCACCAGAGTGAAGCGCGCAACGGCGCGCGCACGGCGCTCGCGATTACCGGCGCGGGCGGGCTCGCGCTGTTGGCCGGCGTGCTGCTGCTCGGGCACATCGTCGGCGGTTACGACCTCGATCTGGTGCTGGTGTCGGGCAATGTGATCCATGCGCATCCGCTCTATCTGCCGGCACTGATACTGATCCTGCTCGGCGCGTTCACCAAGAGCGCGCAGTTTCCGTTCCACTTTTGGCTGCCGCAGGCAATGGCCGCACCGACTCCGGTGTCGGCGTATCTGCATTCGGCGACGATGGTCAAGGCCGGCGTGTTCCTGCTCGCGCGCATGTATCCGGCGCTGGGCGGCTCGGATGCCTGGTTCTGGATTGTGGCCCCGGTGGGGCTCGCCACACTGCTGATCGGCGCCTACATCGCCGTTTTCCAGCACGACCTGAAGGGGCTGCTCGCGTACTCGACCATCAGCCATCTCGGGCTGATCACGCTGCTGTTCGGCATCGACACGCGGCTCGGCGCGGTGGCGGGCGTGTTTCACATCCTCAATCACGCGACCTTCAAGGCGTCGCTCTTCATGGCCGCGGGCATCATCGATCACGAGTCCGGCTCGCGCGACATGCGCAAGCTGAACGGACTGTGGAAGTTCATGCCGGTGACCGGTGCGCTGGGCATGGTGGCGGCCGCGGCGATGGCCGGTGTGCCGCTGTTGAACGGCTTCCTGTCGAAGGAGATGTTCTTCGCCGAGGCGGTGGCCAAGGACGCGGTTGGCGCGATGGACTGGATCCTGCCGCTCGGCGCGACGGTGGCCGGCATCTTCAGCGTCGCGTACTCCACGCGCTTCATTCACGATGTGTTCTTCAACGGCGAACCGGCGGGGCTGCCGAAGACGCCGCACGAGCCGCCGCGCTTCATGCGCGCGCCGGTCGAGATCCTGGTCGTTCTGTGCATCGCAGTCGGACTGCTGCCGACGCTGACGATCGCACCGCTGCTCGCGGTCGGCGCACAGGCAGCCTTGTTTGGCGGTCCGTTCGCGCCGCTGCCGCCTTACACGCTGGCGATCTGGCACGGCTTCACGTTGCCGCTCGGAATGAGTCTGGCCGCGTTGGCCGGGGGGCTGGCGCTGTACTTCGGCTTGCAGCGCACGGTCAACCTGCATCGACTGGTGCAGTTGCCGCTGTGGATCGCGAGTGGCGGCCGCGAGGCGTTTGTGCGCTTCACGGAAGGCAAGTTGCACTTCGCGCGCGCGATCACGGCGGCGGTCCAGAACGGCAGTCTGCAGCGCTACCTGATGCTGCTGGCGCTGAGCGCCATCGGCGCGGGCGCTGCACCCTATGTCGAAGGCGGTTTCGGCCGGGCGCCCGCGGTCGCCGTGACGCCCGCGAATGCCGCTGCGATGGCCGTGTGGGCTATCGGCATCGCGGCAACGATCGCCACGGTGATCGCATTCCGCCGCCGCCTGATCGCGCTGGTGCTGCTCGGCGCGGTCGGCCTCGTGGTCAGCCTGACGTTCGTTTACATGTCGGCGCCCGACCTCGCGCTGACCCAACTGCTGGTCGAGATGGTGACCATCATCCTGATGATGCTGGCGTTGAAGCGGCTTCCCGCGGAAAGCGCGGCCGAAGCAGGCACCGCGCGCCAGTGGCGCGATGGTGCGATCGCGGCTGCCGGCGGACTCGGCATCGGCGCGCTCACCTATGCGCTGATCACGCGCCCGTTCGATTCGATCTCGCCATACTTTCTCGAGACCGCCGTCGAGCAAGGTGGCGGCGCCAATGCGGTCAACGTGATCATCGTCGACTATCGCGGCTACGACACGTTGGGCGAGATCACCGTGCTTGGCATCGCCGGCATCGTGATCTACACACTGCTTGCGGATTTCACGCCGCCCGCGAAAGATGCGACGCCGGCAGCGCACTCGCTGCTGCTCGCGCTTGCTGCGCGTCTGCTGCTGCCGCTTGCGGCGCTGGTATCGATCTACCTCTACCTGCGCGGGCACAACGCGCCTGGCGGCGGTTTCATTGCGGGACTGGTGCTGGCGATCGCGATGATCCTGCAGTTCGCCGCGCACGGCGAGCAGTGGATTGCCGCGCGCGTTGCGATCGATTACCGCGGGCTGATCGGCTGGGGATTGGCGGTCGCGGGTGCCACCGGCATTGCAAGCGGATTCTTCGGAGCGCCGTTTCTGACCAGCACATACGCTTACCTGACCTTGCCGGTCATCGGTGCGATTCCGCTCGCGAGCGCCGCACTGTTCGACCTCGGCGTCTTCCTGGCCGTGGTCGGTGCGACGCTCGTTGGCCTGGTGTCCATCGGGCACCCTGGCAGTGTCGTTCGTGCCGAGACCATGCGATGAGCCTGGAGCTGCTGCTCGCGACCATGATCGGCGCGTTGACGGCCGCCGGCCTCTGGCTTCTGCTGCGCGCGCGCACGTTCGATGTGATGCTCGGCCTGACGTTGCTTTCCTACGCGGCCAACCTGTTCATCTTCGCGATGGGGCGGCTGCGCGTGAATGCGGCACCGATCATCGGCCGGGCGCTCGCGCCGACGCTTGCGGACTATGCCGACCCGTTGCCGCAGGCTCTGGTACTGACTGCGATCGTGATCAGCTTCGCGATGACCGCGCTTGTCCTCGCAATCGCGCTGCGCGCGCATGCGGAGACTGGCTCCGATCACGTCGATGGCGTTGAACCCCCCGTGGGCGACGGATCATGATCGACGCGCCGCTGCCGCACTGGTTGATCGCCCCGGTCGCGCTGCCGCTGATCGTCGGCGCCGCGCTGCTGCTGATCGAGCGCCGCGCGCCGAGTTGGGCGGCGCCGGTTTCGCTCGCTGCGACCGCCGCGCTGCTGCTGATTGCCGTCGCGCTGCTGGGGCGTGCATCGGGCGGAGACATCGAGGCCTACCTGCTCGGCAACTGGCGTGCGCCGTTCGGCATCGCGCTGGCGCTCGACCGCCTCACCGCGCTGATGCTGACCCTGACCGCCATCGTCGCGCTGGCGAGCGTGCTGTATGCGCGCGGCGGCGACGATCAGCGCGGCGCGCACTTTCATGCGCTGTTCCAGTTCCAGTTGATGGGACTGAACGGTGCGTTCCTGACCGCGGACCTCTTCAACCTGTTCGTGTTCTTCGAGGTGTTGCTGATCGCCTCCTATGGTCTGCTGCTGCACGGCGTCGGCGCGGAGCGACTGAAGGCGGCGATCCACTACGTGAGCTTCAACCTCGCCGGTTCGGCGCTGTTCCTGATCGCGGTGGCATCGCTGTACGGACTGACCGGCACGCTGAACATGGCCGATCTGGCGCAGCGCGTACCGATGCTCGGCGCCGAGAGCGCGCAACTCGTGCGCGCCGCCGCGCTGATGTTGCTGGTCGTGTTCTGCGTCAAGGCCGCTCTTCTGCCGCTGTACTTCTGGCTGCCCGACACCTACGGCGCGGCGACCGCGCCGGTGGCGGCGCTCTTCGCGATCATGACCAAGGTCGGCGTGTACGCGGTCGCACGCATGTATACGCTGGTGTTCGGCGACGGCGGCGGTGCCGCGGCCAACGTCGCGCAACCATGGTTGCCCGTGCTGGCATTGGCGACCCTGCTGCTCGGCGCCCTGGGCGCGCTTGCCGCTGCGCGGCTGCGTACGTTGGCTGCCTATCTGGTGATCGCATCGGCGGGCACGCTGCTGCTCGGTCTGGGTCTCGGGCGTGCATCTACGGTCGCCGCGGTGTTGTTCTACCTCGTTAACAGCACGCTGGTGGCGGCAGTGTTCTTCCTCCTGAGCGATCGCATCAGCGCAATGCGCCCTGCGTGCGGCGACCGGCTGGCGCCGGCACGCTTCAACGGGGAGCGGGCGGTGCTCGGCGGCGCGTTCTTCTTTGCCGCCGTCGCCGTGGCGGGCATGCCGCCGCTGGCGGGCTTTCTGGGCAAGGCCTTGCTGCTCGACGCCGCCGCGCAGACGCCGTACGCGTCCTGGGTGTGGAGCGTCGTGTTGCTGTCGAGCTTCGGCGTGATCGTGGCGCTCGCGCGTGCCGGCAGCCTCGTGTTCTGGCGACCGGCGCTGCCCGATGCCGCCAGCGCCATGCCGATGACCGTCGCGGGTACCGCTCCGATGCAGGCCGTCGCGATCGGCGTGCTGTTCAGCACGCTGGTGGCGGCCGCGCTGTTGGCGCAACCGCTTGCCTCGTACACGGGCGCTGCGGCGCAGCAGTTGTTCGATCGACGCGCGTACATCGATGCGGTGCTCGGCGCCGAGCCGGTCGCGCCGGCGATTGCGATCCGCGAAATCGTCGGCGGCAAGCCATGAAGGCCTGGCTGCCCACGCCACTGCTGTCGGCGACGTTGTTCCTCATGTGGCTGCTGCTCAATGACACGCTCGATCCGGCGCACATCGTGCTCGCTGCTGTGCTCTCGATCGTCGTGCCGCGCTACACGGATCGCCTGCGCCCCGACAGGCCGTTGATCCGGAAGCCGGCGACGATCGTGCGCCTGGGTCTCATTGTGCTGTGGGACATCGTGCTGTGCAACATCGAGGTCGCGCGCCGCATCCTCGGGCCGGAGTCTGCGATCAAGCCGCGCTTCGTGTGGGTGCCGCTCGACATCCGCGACCCGCACGGCATCCTGGCACTTGCCGGCATCATCACGATGACACCGGGCACGTTGACCGCCGACGTGAGCGAGGACCGCGACTTCCTCCTTGTGCACGCGTTGAACGTCGACGATGAGGCCGCGCTGATCGCGCAGATCAAGTCGCGCTACGAGCAACCCCTGAGGGAGATCTTCGAATGATGGTCACCGTGCTGCCGTACGCCATCGGCGTATTCGTGATCGCGTTGCTGCTGACCGCTTGGCGCCTGCTGCGGGGCCCGAGTCTGCCCGACCGCATCCTCGCGCTCGATACGCTGTACGTCAACGCGATGGCACTGCTGATCCTGCTCGGACTGCGGTTCGGCACGATGCTTTACTTCGAAGCGGCGCTGGTGATCGCGCTGCTCGGCTTCGTCGGCACCATGGCACTGTCCAGGTTCGTCGTCGCCGGAGGCATCGTCGAATGAACTTCGCGCTGCCGCTCTGGATCGACGCGCTGGGCACGGTGTTGCTCGTGCTCGGCGCCGCGTCCGCACTGATCGGCGCCATCGGGCTCGCCAGGCTCAGCGACTTCTACGGGCGCCTGCACGGGCCCACCAAGGCGGTCACGCTGGGAGTCGGCTGCGTCTTGATCGCGTCGATGGTGGCTTCTAGTTTCGGCACTGGCCGCGTGAGCCTGCACGAGCTGCTGATCACGCTGTTCGTGTTCCTGACCGCGCCGATCTCGGCGCACCTGCTGGTCAAGGCGGCGCTGAAGCTCGATTCGCGGGTGCGGATTCCACCTGCGCCGCGGCGCTAGGCGCGGGATCGGAACCAGGCCCTCAATCCGATTTCGGGCGGCCCTGTGTGGTCTGCTGCTGGCCGATTTCCGCGCGCTTCATCTCGAGGTATTCGCGTTCGCTGAGCTCATGCAGCTGCAGCGGGTATCGCTCCGTGGCGGCAAACCAGTCGCGCAAGCGTCGTTCCAGCTGCTCGTGCTTCTGCAGTTCATAGGTTCCCAGGTAGGCATCGATCGCGAGGTAATAGCGCATGGTGTTGCGCTCGATCACGCCGCGCACATCACCCACATACACGGGGCGGCCCTCTGCGGTATGGCCGACGACGCTGAAACCGACCTTGTCGCGTCCGATCGTGCCGAGATAGGCCTGCATTGCCATGCGTGCCAACAGACCATAGCTGTACGAGTACGACAGGTGGATGAACGACCGGTCCGCACCCAGCGGAACTGCTTCCAGCATGATCCGGAAGTTGCGCGTCCCGAGCGGACCCGTGTCGGCGCGCAGCAGGATCTGCAGATACTGCGCAGTGTCCGACTGCACGCGGAAGTCAAAGTCGACCTGCTGGGCTGCTGCGAGCGCCTGCGTGTGCTTGGTACCGATGTGAACGACCAGAGTGCTGACCGGTGGCCCGTCTGCACTGCGGCACTGCTTGACGTTGAGGTGCAGGATGAGGACGTCGCACCACTGCGCGGCTTCGTCGAGCGCCGCATTGACCTTGGCGAATGAATGATTGACGATGGCATAGATGTCACCGATGAAGTCGCCCGATTTCTCCACCGAGTCGAGGTAAAGCGGGCGTCCGAACTCATTCTGAGCGAGCTCGCGCTGCAGGCTTTCATAGCGGGCCTGTAGATCCGCCCTTGCGGAGGTGTTCTGCGTCTGGGCCAGGGCAGCGCTGGTGAACAAGATCCAAAGCCCGGCTGCCAGGAACCGCAGCTCTGGCCGCACCCGGTTGCCAGCCGCTGCCTTCATCGCGTCACTGCTTCCGCCTGCCTCCATCCTATGCCCCTGCGCGCGGTACCTGCACGTCACTTACAAAGTCCACCGGCGCGCCCACCGCTATGATCGAGCGTCGGCTTTAAGAGATTCGCGTCGCTCGTGCAGGGAGCGGGCCGGCGATTTGGATATCGTTCAGCTTCAACTCATCATTCGTTTGGTTCGCGCGCACATGGCAACGTGAACCACAAAGAAACGAGAAGCGATGCGGTAACCTCAAACGTCTTCATTTCCGGATCGGGCTGATGGACGAGATCTGGCTCACCCTGCGGCTGCTTCTGCTTCTCGGCGTGGCGAACGGATCCCCCATTATCGCCAAGCGGCTCCTTGGCCGGCGGTGGGACATACCGCTTGACGGCGGGCTGCCCTTTGTCGATGGCCGACCGCTCCTCGGTCCGGGAAAGACGGTCCGAGGGGTAATTGCGGCCATCGTCGCGACGGCATTTGCTGCGTGGGCGCTGGGCATCACACCGTTGATCGGTGCCACGATTGGTGCTGTGTCGATGGCGGGCGATGCGCTGGCCAGTTTCACCAAGCGACGCCTTGGGGTAGCGCCCAGCGGTCGTGCTATTGGGCTCGATCAGGTTCCCGAGGCGCTGCTGCCGTTGCTGGTCGTACAAGGTGCGCTGGACCTCTCGGTGGCACAGATCCTCGGCATCACTGCAGCGTTCTTCGCGCTCGAACTGCCGTTCGCGCGACTGGCGTACCGGCTCGGGCTGCGTGATCGCCCTTATTGAGGCGCCCCGTCACGATCCGGCGTTGTCGCCCGCGGCGCGCAGCCGGTGCAGTGTGACCTCGGGAAGGCAGTTCAGACGAATGTCGACGATCGAGGCGCCACAACCGACCGACGTGTAGCCGACCAGGTTGCGGTAGCGCCACGGTCCCCGGGCATAGGCGCGTGGCGCGTCGGAATCCGTGAGGATTGGCACGCCGCCGGGCAGGCAGATCTGTCCGCCATGCGTGTGGCCACACAGCATGAGGTTGAAGTCGGCATGCGCGGCGTGACGATAGGGCTCGGGCGTATGCGACAGAAGGATGGCGCACGCGTCGTGAGGAATATCGTGTGCGGCCCGCTGGAAGTTGTGAGTGCGAAAGTAATGAGCGTCATCGATGCCGGCGAGATGAATCATGCTGCCCTCGCGTGCGATACGCACCGATTCGTTCAGCAGCACACGGATGCCGAGCGTTTCCATCGGCGGTACCATGCAGATACTGTCGTGATTGCCGAGAACGGCATACGCGGGGCTTCTGAGGTGCGGCCGCAAACGCGCCAGCGCCTCGAGCGCCGGCTGATGCGGTCCAAAGGTGCGAAATCGAAAGTCGCCGGTGAGCACGCAAGTGTCGTACTCGAGGTGCTGCACGCGTGCGACGAGGCTTTCGAGGTAAGCCTCGCTCAAGTCCAGATGCAGGTCGCTCAGATGCAGCAGCGTGTAGCCGTCGAAGGCGAGTGGCAGTGAATCGAGCACCACGTCGTTCCTGCGCAGCTGGATGCGCAACACGTTACGGCGCCCGCGCCCGTGCAGGCCAGCCAGCGTGAGCGCCGCGCGCATCAGCCCGTGGATCGAGTACCAGTTCTCGATGTGGAAGAAGTGGGTCCCTCTTCGGAACACATGCGCTTCGTACTCGCCCTCGAGCCCGAGGCGCTGGCGCAGGTGGATTCGGCCGATGCGGGCCTCCAGCGCTGCGAGCCCCTCGCGCTCTATCTGGCTGAGATCAGTGAGATTCATGCGGCCGGCTTCATCCCGTCGTGCATCGATGTTAGCCGCTTCGTCCATCGACGCTGCCGACGAGGCGTAGGAGAGCAAGAAAGCTCCGGCAAAGGGCGCAGTCGCGGCGCGTTCAAGAAGAGGTATTCCCGGAGGTCCCGCGTGACCGCCGCTGCGCGTCCGCTCAGCGACAAGCCGACTGCGTGCTCCGGGCGTCAGCCACGCCCGCGCCACCGCTGACTCTGCTTCCACATCAGGTCCGACAGCGACTCACTTGCGGCGTACTGCCCGCGCATCCAGCGCGCGTCGTTGGCGCGCGCCGCGGCCCATTGCGCGATCCGCGCGATCGCGGCGGTCGAATCCAGCGCCTGCGCGTGCGGCTCCAGCCGCTCGCAGGTTGACAGAATATCCGCGTGGATCGGCCGGTGTTCGTGGGAGTTTGGATCGATCAGCACGCCGTCGAGGCCGAAGCGGCACGCCTGGAAACGGTTATAGGTGTAGGCGAGGTACAGGTCGTCACGCACGTCGACCGGACGCTCCGAAAGCAGCAGTCGCGCGAGCGTCTGCGCGTACGCGGCCAGTGCGGCCGCCTTCTCGACCGTCAGCGGAGTGTCGAAGACGCGGATCTCGATCGTGCCGAACTCGGGCTTGGGGCGGATGTCCCAGTAGAAGTCCTTCATGCTCTCGATGACCCTGGCCGCGCGCATCTTCTCGAAGTACGCGACGAACCGGTCCCAGCGATCGGCCAGCGGCGCGCGTCCCGACAACGGAAACGCGTAAACCGAATTCAGCCGCGAGGAATCGAACGCGGTGTCCACGCCCTGGTGATAGGGCGAGGATGCCGCCAGCGCGATGAAGTGCGGGATGTAGCGGCTCATCGCATGCAGCAATTGCATGGCGGTGTCGCCGTCGGCGCAGCCGATGTGCACGTGTTGGCCGAAGATGGTGAACTGCTTGGCTAGATAGCCATACAGCGTCGAGACCTGGCGAAAGCGCGGCTTGTCGAAGATCTGCCGCTCGCTCCAGCGCTGGAAGGGATGCGCACCGCCGCCGGCGATCAGGAGATTGAGCCGGTCGGCAGCAGCAACCACGGCGTCGCGCATGCCGAGCAGTTCTTCGAGTGCGGTGGCGTAGCGCGTGTGGACGCCGGTCGAGATTTCCAGCATGCTCTCGGTGATCTCCGGTTTCACGTCGCCGGGGTGCGCCTCGCGTTCGATCGCGCGCAGAAGATCGTTGGCGCCGAGCGTCAGATCACCGTCGTGCCGGCTCAGGATCTGCAGCTCGAGTTCGATGCCGATGGTCAACGGCGCCGACGCCTTGAAGTCGAGCTCGCTCATTGTTCGACTGGGGCGTTGTCGGATGATTCGCCCGCAGCGCGCAGCCCGTAGTGCAGCATCAGCGGGCCGATGAAGGCGAGAATCGTGATGGCCAGGTGCATGCCGGTGGCAATCTCACGCGCGACGGCGGGCGCCTGTCGCGTCAGCTCACCGAGCATGGCGAGCGCGAGCGCCGACATGGGCATCAAACCGAAATTGATCAGCGACGCCTTGCGCATCGTGATGCTGCTCGGCCGTGCCAGCAGAAGAACGGGGAGCCACTTGCCGACAAAACGCGCGCCGCTGAAGCCGACGGCGAGGGGCAGCGCGGCGGCCCAGCCCGCGAACTCGAGGTTCGCGCCAGTCAGCGCGAACAGCAGCACGACGAACAGCATGGCGGTCTCGGGAAAGCGCAGCGACACGAAGTGGCGGTCGCGATCGAGCAGTCGCGCGAGCACGCCGAGCGCTAGCAGGGTCAGCGGCACCAGCAGCTTGAACATGCCCGCGATGGCGACTGTCAACAGCACCATCGCCAGCGTCATCGCAAACTGGAACGGCGCCCGTCGTCCGAATGCGCGCAGCAGCCTGATCAACGCCCAGGCCAGCACGGCTGCGAGCAGCAGCGATCCGGTCAGCAGATACAAGGGGTGCAGAAGCATGGTCGCAATTGGGCTGGCTTCTTCGAAGTGCAGCCAGCCGAACATCAGCGTGAGTCCCACGACCGCGTAGGCGGTGTTGAGCGCCGTGAACAACAGCACCCGCTCGGTGACCTGTCCCTGCGCGCGCAGGTCCTTGACGCCCGTGATCACGACCGCCGCCGACGTAGCCATCGCGATCACGCCGGCGGCGGCGGCGGCGATCGGACGCACGCCGAAGAGCGACATCAAAAGGAACACTGCAAAGAAGCTGAGCAGCGCCTCAAGCAGGCTCGTGACGAGCAGCCACGGATTGCGCCGCAGCCAGGTCAGATCGACACGCTGGCCCAACTCGAACAGCAGGAGCCCGAAGGCGATATCGGCCACGATGCGCAGTTGCGCCAGTGTCGCGTGATCGATCACGCCGACCAGTTGCGGCCCGAGTAGGCAGCCGACCGCGAGGTAGCCGAGCACGCGCGAGGTGTTCAGCCAGCGGCGCACGGCTTCGCCGGCCAGGATTGCGGCCAGCAGCAGCACCGCCACCCAGGCGAGCGGTCCGATCGCGGGCGGCCACGCGGGCAGGAATGGAAGATCGCTCACCGTGGCCGCTCCATGGCTCGCACCGTATGTGAAGGCACCGCTTCGCGCGCAATCGGGCAGGATGTTCCTGACGGCCCGAAGCTGGCGCTGGACGCCGCTCTGATGGCGCTTGCCGATCGCCGCGACGCAGGCGGGCGCGCGCAGTCTAACGGCAACGTCGCACCGCCCCGGTGACGGCGAAACGTGAGTGTTGCGAGTACGCGTTACCGCGTATGTGACATTGAACGGCCCGGTGGCGGCGCAACCGACCTGTTAGTTATCGAGTGATCAGCCGATCGACCTCGACTTCGGCCTCGAGCCAATCCTGCAGTTCGCTGCCGGGCTCGAAGCCCCGTATTTGCGCGCGGAAATAGGCCGCGGTAGCAATCATCTGCTCGCGATCCTGCGGTGTGATACGGGTCGCGCGGTCTCCGTTCGATCCCGCCGCTGGCTTGCGGGAGTGGGTGTCAGAAACAGTGCGCCCGGCTGGGCGTTTCGCCGGCGCATTGACAGATGTTGACGGCGTAGCTTGCAGTCTGTGTCTCATAACCACCTGCTCCTCCTGAAAGCACCAGAAGAAAAAGACTAGACCCCGCGCATGATCGAAAGTTGCGCACCATCACGGATCGCGACGCGTTCGATACCGTGATTGCGCCGGGCCAGTATGTTGACCCGTGACAGCGTAAGGAAGACACGCGCGTGCACATGCGCTTCGATCGGCCGACAATCAATAGCGGAGTGAGAGACGAGATCAGGACAAACCGTGAGCCTTCAGTCATGAAGTTCGCGCGTGCCAAAACAGCGCTGGTGATTGCGTCCGCGGTGTTTTCGGCGACGGTGATGGCGGCGAGCGCGGGACAGACTGCACGCGGGGGCGCGTTTGTTTCGGGCGGGATTGGCGAAGGCGAAATCGTCGCGCTCGATGCGCAACGTGAAAAGTACAGCCTGTGGGTAATCACGGCCGCCAAGGTTTCGGGCGCCTATCTGGCCGACGTGCGAGTTCGCATCACCGATGAGAACAAGGCACTGGTGCTCGAACACACGATGGCCGGCCCTTGGATGCTGGTCGACCTGCCGCTCGGCCGCTTCACGGTCGAGGCGTCCTATGGCGGCCAGGCATTCTCCCGCGCCACCACGATTCATCCCGGTGACCGGCATCAGATGGTCTTCTACTTCGACGTCGCCGCCGACGTGCTGCCGACGACCGCCGAGGGCGCGAAGAAATAATGCGATGACGCGTCGGGCCGGGCGATAATCGCCGGATGATGAGCGCGCCGACCGCATCGCAGCCAGCCTTCGACGTCGCGGTCGTCGGCGCCGGTGTCGCTGGCCTGGCCACGGCGCTCGGTGCAGCGCAGCTCGGGCTGGAGGTGGCGCTCGTCGGCCCCGATGCGCGCAGTTTCATGCCGAGCGAGGGCGCGCCGTTCGACGCCCGTATCTACGCGCTGGCACCGTCCTCGGTCAGCCTGCTCGAGCGGTTGAAGGTGTGGCCGCGGATGACTGCCGGGCGTGTGCAGGTGGTGGCGCGCATGCGCGTATTCGGCGATGCCGGAAATGAACTGACCTTTGATGCCTATCAGGCGGCACTCGAACGACTCGCGTCGATCGTGGAAGAAGGCGAGCTCGCTCGCGTGCTCGCCGCCGCCTGCAGCTATGCGCCGGGCATCGCGCGCATGCGGGCTTCGTTCACGCGCCTGCAGCGCGATGCCGAGGGCGCCCGCATTGATCTCGATGATGGCAGTGCGATCGGTGCGCGCCTCGTCGTCGGTGCCGACGGCGCGCGTTCGGCGCTGCGCGCGGCGGCAGGCATCAATGCCGATGAGATCCCGTACCGGCAGACGGCGCTGGTCGCGAATTTCTCCTGCCGTGAGCCGCATCAGGGCGTGGCATTCCAGTGGTTCTGCGACGAGGGCGTGGTGGCCTTGCTGCCGCTGCCCGGTGATCATGTGTCGCTCGTGTGGTCGGCGCCGGAGTCGTTGGCGACTGAACTGCGGGCCCTTGAGCCCGTCGCATTTGCGCTGCGCGTCACCGCGCGCACGCAGGCGATCGTCGGCGATCTGACGCTGCGCGGCGACGTGCAGGCGTTCCCGTTGCGGGTCATCCGCGTCGACCGGCTGGTCGAAGACCGCATCGCGCTGGTCGGCGACGCTGCGCATGTCGTGCATCCGCTGGCTGGCCAGGGATTGAACCTTGGACTTCAGGACGTGTCAGAACTGCTGCGCGTTCTGGCGGCGCGCGAGGAGTTCCGGGACCCGGGCGACATCGTGCTGCTGCGACGCTATGCGCGGGTGCGGGCCGAGGCGATCGGCCTGATGCGGTTCACAACGGATGGCTTGGCACGGTTGTTCGGCACCGATGATGCGTTGGTGCGCAGGCTTCGCAATGCCGGTTTGTCGATCGTCGACCGCCTCACGCCGCTGAAGAATGCGCTGATTCGCCACGCGGCGACGCGCTAGCCTGGCGCTAAGCCGTTCGGCGCGGACGACGGTCGGCGGTGGAAAATTCACGGTCGGCGCGCTCCGCTCGCTAGAATCGCGGTCGCTGAAAGGATTTCCATGATTCGGGTGTTGGTAGCGTTGCTCGTGATCACGGCCGCGATGATGGCCTCGGCGCAGACGACCAAGCCTGCGGCCAGGGCGACATCGGTCGAGGACACGATCCGCGCGCGTGTTGAAGAGCGTTTCGGTGCCAAGCCGACCTCGGTCCGGTTGATGCCGTTCGGGCTGTATGAAGTCACGATCGGCACCGAGATCGCGTATGTCGACAAGGAGGTCGCGTACCTGTTCGTTGGTCGCGTCGTTGACTCGAAATCGAAGGAAGACCTGACCCAGGCGCGGCGCGACGAACTGATGATCGTCGACTACAAGGCGCTGCCGTTCGATCAGGCTGTCAAGATCGTGCGCGGCGACGGTTCGCGCCAGTTTGCCGTGTTCGCAGATCCGAATTGCCCGTACTGCAAGAGGTTCGAGAAGGATCTGGTGAACATGAAGAACGTGACGATCTACACGTTCCTCTATCCGATCCTGTCACAGGATTCGTTTGAGCGAGCGCGCGGGATCTGGTGCGCCAAGGATCGCGCCGCGTCCTGGAACGAGCTGATGCTCGACGGCAAGGTACCGGCCGCCGCCGCCGCGGACTGCAAGCATCCGCTGCAACAGAACTTGGCACTCGGCCAATCGCTGGAGGTGAGCGGCACGCCGACGATCATCTTCACCGATGGTCGTCGCCTGCCCGGTGCCGTCGGCGTTGACCGCATCGAAGCCGGCCTGTCGCGGGCGGCCGCAAAGAAATAGGACTCAGCGCGCCAGCAGCTGCTCCGGCGCCGCTCCCTTCGGCAAAAGCAACCAGGCCTGCACGTCGTGACGCTGGCGGCCGGCGTTTTCGCCGGCTTCGCGTCCAAAGCCCCAGAAGAAGTCAAAGCGCAACGGCCCGCGGATCGCGCCGCCGACATCCTGGGCCATCATCAGGCGCGCAAGCGGCGAACCATTGCGCGGATGCTCCGTGCGCATCACGAGCGGGCTGCCGAGCGGAACGAACTGCGGATCGACCGCGACGGAGTAGCCGGGCGTGAGCGCAACACTCATGGCACCGACGGGTCCGGCGTTCGGATCGCCAAGCGGCAGCTCACGAAAGAAAACGAAGCTCGGATTCTGGTTCAGCAGTTCCGTCACGCGCTGCGGATTGGTGAGCGCCCAGGCGCGAATGCCCTGCAGCGATGCTTCTTCGAGCTTGAGTTCACCGCGCTCGACCAGGATGCGCCCGATTGATTGGTACGGATGACCGTTGGTGTCGGCGTAGCCGACGCGCACTGTGCCGCCGTCGGCAAAGCGTACGCGGCCGGAGCCCTGCACCTGCAGAAAGAACGCCTCGATCGCATCGTCGACCCAAAGCAGTTCCGCCCCGGCGAGCCGGGTGCCGCTCTCGATGTCGGCGCGCGACCAGTAGGGCAGCACGTGCTTGCCATCGAGCCGGCCGCGCACGCGCTTGCCGGCCAGTTCCGGATACATCGAGCCGAGCTCGATTGTCAGCAGATCATCGGGAACCCGATACAGGGGATGGACGAACGACGCGACGCGCGTGCGGCTGCCGGCAAGCTGCGGCTCGTAGTAGCCGGTGATGCGGCCGCGGTCCGTCGCGGCGATCTCGCGCGGCTCGCTCTTCGTGTCGGCGCCAAGATCCTCGCGCGTGATGCTCAGCACGCGCCATGCCTGCAGGTGCCTCACCAGCAGCGCTCGCATGTCGCGGGCGCTGGCGGAATCAACCTGCACCGCGGTGCTGCACAGCGGCGCCCAGACCGTGCGCCGTGCGCCGCGCTCGAGGATGCGGCATGAGGCCAGCAACGCTGGCCAGGCCGCGACGAGATCCGCGTCCGCGAGCGGCGGCAGTGCATCAAACGCGACCGCCTCGTAGCGTGCCAGCGTGACGGTCTTTACTGCGGGCGTGACAACCGGTTTTGGCGGCGTGACGCAGGCGGCGAGCAGAGCAGCCGTCGCCACGATCGCCGCCGTCCTAAAATGACTGCCGACTGCCGAGTTCATTCATGTGGCTCCTCGTGCTCGAAGCGCTGCTCGCGCTGGGACTGCTCCTCTTCATCGTCTGGTGGACGATGCTTCACGGCCGCAAGAAACCGCCCGATGACGACACATAGTCAATGCAGCCGGCGCGGCATCGACAGCACGAACTCGGGAATTTCGGCCTCAAATCGCGTGCCGTCTTCAGCCACGCAGTAGTAGGTGCCACGCATCGAGCCGACGGGTGTTTCCAGCGGACAGCCGCTGGTGTACTCGAACGCTTCGCCGGGTCGCAGCACGGGCTGCTCGCCCACCACGCCATCACCGCGCACGTTCTCGACCTGCCCTGCGGCGTTGGTGATGATCCAGTGGCGTGACAGCAGCTTGGCCGTGACTTCGCCTGTATTGCGCACCGTCACCGTATAGGCGAAGACGTACTTGTTTTCCTCCGGATCCGAGTGTTCCGGCAGGTACTGGGGCCGCACGCTGACGTGGAATTCGTACTTTGCCATTCAAATCAGTCTCGAGTTGCGAGTCGCTGGTCTCAAATGTGAACCAGTAGTGACGTGCGACTTGTCACTCGGGACGGTCTGTTACGTAGAATCTGCCCGGCCCTCAATGAACCGGACCGCTTTCATGGATTCTCGCATTGCGCCCAGCATTCTGTCCGCCGACTTCGCGCGTCTGGGCGAGGAGGTGCGCAACGTGGTGAGCGCCGGCGCGGACTGGATCCACTTCGACGTGATGGACAACCACTACGTTCCCAACCTCACTATCGGCCCGCTCGTCTGTGAAGCGATCCGGCCGCATGCGCAGGTGCCGATCGACGTGCACCTGATGGTCGAACCGGTCGACGCGCTGATTCCGATGTTCGCCAAGGCTGGCGCCAACGTGATCACGTTCCATCCTGAAGCGTCGCGCCACGTCGATCGATCGCTTGCGCTGATCCGTGACCAGGGCTGCAAGGCCGGGCTGGTCTTCAATCCTGCGACGCCGCTCGACTACATGGACCATGTGATGGAAAAACTCGACCTCGTGCTGCTGATGTCGGTCAACCCCGGATTCGGCGGCCAGGCGTTCATTCCCGAGGTCCTCACCAAACTGAGCCGGGCGCGCGCACGGATCGACGCATGGAAGCGCGCGGCCGGAAGGACCATCCTGCTCGAAATCGACGGCGGCGTTAAAGTCGACAACATCCGCGCCATTGCCGCCGCGGGCGCAGACACCTTTGTCGCCGGCAGCGCGATCTTCGGGTCGAAGGACTACAAGGCGACCATCGACGCCATGCGAGGCGAGATCGGCGTAGCACAGCGCCTCATCGCGCAGCAGGTCGCCGAAGAAGAAAACCTGCATCGCGGCGCGTGAATCCGATCCAGTTTCACATGGTCGGCGGCGCGCCGACGCCGGTCGCGCCGTTCTCCCACGCGACCGAAGTCGACGGCTGGGTGTTCGTCACCGGCCAGATGCCGACGCGGCCCGGCGCGCCGGATGCACCGCTGCCAGCCGGCATAGAGGCGCAGACGCGGCGCGTGATGGACAACCTTGTCATCGTGCTGGCCGGCATTGGCCTTGGATTGCGGCATGCGGTCTCAGCGCGAGCTTACCTGACGCATTTCGACGAAGATTATGCGTGCTTCAATGCGGTGTATGCGAGCTACTTCGCGACCGGACGCCTGCCGGCGCGCACCTGCATCGGCGTGACCGCGCTCGCCAAGGGTGCGCGCGTCGAGGTCGACCTGCTGGCGCACCGTTCCGAATGATTCGCGCAGTCCTGATCGATCTCGACGGCACACTGATGGATACCGCGCCGGACCTGGCCGAAGCGGCAAACCGGATGCGCGCCGACGCTGGCCTCACGCCCTTGGCGCTGGAACGCATTGCTGCGTTTGTCGGCAGAGGTGCGGACGTGCTGGTGCATCGCGCGCTGACGGATGACCTGAACGGGCAAGCGGCAGCGGACGACTTCGCGCGTGGACGCGCGGCGTTTTATCGCCACTATCACGCGACCAACGGCGAGATGGCCGTCGTCTTCCACCACGTGCCCGACGCGCTGCAATTGCTGCGCGCATGCCGACTCAAGCTGGGCTGCGTGACCAACAAGCCGCGCGAGTTCACCGTTCCGCTGCTCGATCGCGTGCACCTGGCGCCGTGGTTCGACGCGGTCGTGGCCGGCGATGACGTGCCGGAAAAGAAACCGCACCCGGCCTTGCTGTTGGCCGCCTGCGAAGGGCTCGGCGTGGCGCCGGCCGACGCCGTCATGATCGGCGACTCGATTAACGACGCGCTCGCCGCGCGTGCGGCCGGCTGCCGCGCCGTGCTGGTCGAAACCGGATACAACGAGGGCGAGCACGTGCGCACGCTCACGGGTCAGCCGGGTATCTTTGCTATAGTGCCAACGCTGCTCGATGCAGCGCAGACGATTCAACGCCTACATCGATAATCATCACGACGCCATGCGTCACCTCGACAAACGGATTGACCTCGATCTCTGGGCGGCGCGCCGCGGCTGGCACGCTCAGGGGGTCTGGTTTTGGCGTAGCTAGCGCTGCGCTGCCGTGCTTCGCACGGCTTGTTTCCTTGTCGATGTTCCCCAGCGCACTTTCCCGTTGCGCGATGTTCCCAGGTGACGCATGACCGAACTTGAATTCAAGGCCCTCGCGGCCCAGGGCTTCAACCGCGTCCCGCTGATTGCGGAAAGCTTTGCCGATCTCGACACCCCGCTGTCGCTATACCTGAAGCTCGTCAAGAGTCAGGTACAGAGCGCGAACTCGTATCTTCTCGAGTCGGTGGTCGGCGGCGAGCGCTTCGGGCGCTATTCATTCATCGGGCTGCCGGCGCGCACGGCGATCAAGAGCTTCATCGGCGTTGGCGACATCGCGGGCCGGCATCGCACCGAAGTCGTCATCGACGGTCGCGTCGTGCAGGAAGATCACGGCGATCCGCTCGCGTTCATCGAGAAGTTCCTCGCGCAGTTCAGGGTCGCGCTGCGGCCGGGGCTGCCGCGCTTCTGCGGCGGGCTGGCCGGCTACTTCGGCTACGACACGGTGCGCCTGATCGAGAAAAAACTCGCGCGGCCGAAGCCGGACGATCTCGGGCTGCCCGACATCCATCTGCTGTTGACCGAAGAGCTCGCCGTCATTGACAACCTGAGCGGGCGCGCCTACCTGATGGTGTACGCGGATGCCACGCATCCCGAGGGTTTTCAGCGCGCCCGTGAACGGCTACGCGAACTCAGGGCTCGCCTGCATAGGCACGTCGAACCGCCGCACACGCGCGCCAGCGTGCGCCGGCCCGAAGCGCGCGAATTCAGCAAGGAGGACTATCTTGCCGCCGTGGCGAAGAGCAAGGAATACATTGCCGCGGGCGACGTGATGCAGGTGCAGATCGGCCAGCGCATCAGCAAGCAGTTCGCCGATGCGCCTCTGTCGCTGTATCGCGCACTGCGCACGCTCAATCCATCGCCGTACATGTACTTCTACGACCTCGGCGCGGCGCATATCGTCGGCGCCTCACCGGAGATCCTCGTGCGCAGCGAAGAACGCGATGACGGGCGCTACGTCGCGATCCGTCCGATCGCCGGCACGCGCCCGCGCGGAACGACCCCGGAGAAGGATGTCGCGCTAGCGGCCGAACTGGCGGCCGATCCCAAGGAACGTGCCGAGCATTTGATGCTGATCGATCTCGCGCGCAATGACATCGGTCGCATCGCCGAGATCGGCAGCGTCAAGGTGACGGAGCAGTACGTGATCGAGAAGTACTCGCACGTGATGCACCTGGTCAGCCACGTCGAGGGGAAACTCAAGGCCGGCATGACCAACCTCGATGTGCTGCGCGCGACATTCCCCGCCGGCACGCTCTCCGGTGCGCCCAAGGTGCGCGCGATGGAGATCATCGACGAGCTGGAACCGGTCAAGCGCGGCATCTACGGCGGCGCGGTCGGGTATCTCTCGTTCGCCGGCGACATGGATCTGGCGATCGCGATCCGCACTGGCGTGATCAAGGGCAACGTGCTGTACGCGCAGGCGGCGGCTGGAATCGTCGCTGACTCGGTGCCCGAGATGGAGTGGCGCGAGACGGAAGCGAAGGCGAGAGCAGTCTTGCGTGCCGCTGAACAGGTGGAGGATGGGTTTGATGTCGAGTGACGCCATCGCCGGCGAACCTGGTGTCGCGCTCCTGACCGGCCTGCGTCCCACCGGTTCGCTGACCCTGGCGAATGTCGTCGGCGCGGTGCAGCCGATCCTGCGGCTGCAGGCTGCAAGCGAGCGGCCGATCCTGCTGTTCGTGGCGGACCTGCATGCGCTGACCGATAACGAACCCCAGGCGGTTGCGCGGCAGGTGCGCACAACCGTGCGCGATCTGCTCGCGCTGGGCATCGACACCACGCAGGTACAGGTCTTTGTGCAGTCGGCACTGACGCATGAAGTCAACGAACTGGCGGGTTATCTGGCGCGTGAAGTGCGCGTGTCCGAGTTGCTGCGGCAACCCAGCCTGAAGGAGAAGCTGCGATCGGGGCAGCAGCCCGAGAACGCCACCGCCGCGCTCATGATGTACCCGGTACTGATGGCTGCCGACATCCTGATCCATCGCGCCGCGCAGGTTCCCGTCGGGCAGGATCAACTCGCGCATCTGGAACTGGCGCGGCTGATCGCGCGCCGCTTCAACGCCGACTATGGTGCCGCGCTGGTGGAGCCGCAGCCATTGCGAGCCGACGCGTTGCGCATCCTTGCGCTGCGCGGCGGCGCGAAGATGAGCAAGAGCGATCCGGAAACGGCGCTGCTACTGTCCGACCGGGATTCCGAAATCGAGCGCAAGATTTCCGGTTGCCAGACGGCAGCGGAAGGCGAAATGTCGCTGCACCTGGAAAGCCACGTCAAACTCATTGATGCGCTCGACCCCAGTGCGACGGCGCGGGTGCGGCTGCTGGTGGACGCGCATCTGCGCGGCGAACGGGTCATGGTGGAATTCAAACGGCACTTTGCGCAGGTCGCGGCCCAGTTCGTGCGCGGCGTGGGAGCGCGACGCGCAGCGCTGGAAGACGCCGCGATCGATCGGGTCCTGCGCGCCGGGACGGCGTTTGCGCGAAGCAGCGCGGCACGCACGCTGGACGACGTGCGCACTGCGCTGGGATTTCGTGCCTTTGCGTAGAGGGTCTGGAGCGCGACTGATGACGATCGATCTGCGCAGCGACACCGTCACGCGGCCGTCGCCCGGCATGCGCCGGGCGATGCATGACGCCGACCTCGGCGACGACGTGCTCGGCGACGATCCGACGGTCAACCGCCTGCAGGCGGTTCTCGGCGAACGCCTCGGCTTTGAGGCGGGGCTCTTCATGCCGAGCGGCACGCAGAGCAATCTCACCGCGCTGATGACGCACTGCCAGCGCGGCGACGAAGTCATCGTCGGGCAGAGCGCGCACACCTACCGCTACGAGGGAGGTGGCGCCGCGGTGCTGGGCTCGATCCAGCCGCAGCCGCTGGACAACGCGGCCGACGGGTCGATTCCGCTCGAAAAGATTGCCGCCGCAATCAAGCCCGACGATCCGCACTTTGCGCGCACACGACTGCTGGCGCTGGAGAACACGATTGGTGGCAAGGCGGTGCCGCTCGCGTATTGCCGGCAGGCGACCGAGCTCGCGCATTCGCGGGGGCTCGCCACGCATCTGGACGGTGCCCGTTACTTCAATGCGGTGACCGCGCTTGGTTGCGGCGAGCGCGCGCTGGCCGCGGGCTTCGACAGCGCTTCGATCTGCCTGAGCAAGGGACTGGGCGCGCCGGTCGGTTCGATGCTTCTTGGCGCGCGCGACTTCATCGCGCGCGCCCGGCGTGCGCGAAAGTTGCTGGGCGGCGGCCTGCGGCAGGCGGGCGTTCTCGCCGCAGCGGGTCTGTACGCGCTCGAACACCACGTGGCGCGACTGGCCGAGGATCATGCCAATGCGCAACGCCTCGCCGACGGCCTGCGCCGCATCGAGGCAATCCAAGTCGATGGGCCGCACACCAACATGGTCTTCGTCCATATGAAGAACGAACAGGCGGAAGCGCTCGGCGCGTGGTTGTGCGAGCGCGGCATCCTCGTGCTGCCGAATGCATCGATGCGGCTCGTCACGCACCTGGATGTCGATGCAGCCGGAGTCGATCGCGCGGTGCGGGCATTCGGGGAGTTTTTCGCCGGCCGCGGCTGAGGAGCCGTCATGCTGCTGATGATCGACAACTACGACAGCTTCACCTACAACCTGGTGCAGTACTTCGGCGAGCTGGGTGAAGAGGTGCGCGTGGCGCGCAACGACGAGATCACGCTCGACGAGATCGCGGCGATGAAGCCGCAGCGCATCTGTATTTCGCCGGGGCCGTGCTCGCCGACGGAAGCAGGTATCTCGGTCGATTTGCTGAAACGCTTCAGCGGCGAGGTTCCGATCCTCGGCGTGTGCCTCGGCCACCAGGCCATCGGTCACGCGTTTGGGGGCCGGATCATTCGCGCGCAAACACTGATGCACGGCAAGACAGCGCCGGTCGAACACACCGGCACGGGCGTGTTCAGTGGGTTGCCGTCACCGTTCATCGCAACGCGTTACCACTCGCTCGCGGTCGAGCGGGCGTCGCTGCCCGATTGCCTTGAGATCACTGCATGGACGGCGGATGGGGAGATCATGGGGTTGCGGCACAAGCGGCTGGCGGTCGAAGGCGTGCAGTTCCATCCGGAGTCGATCGCGACCGAGCATGGACACGAATTGCTGAAGAACTTCCTGCAATCGACTTGAGCGAGGAGAGCGCACGTGGCCATCAGTCCTACCGAAGCACTGGTCCGCTGCATCGAGCATCGCGAGATCTTTCATGACGAGATGCTGTCGCTGTGGCGCAAGTTAATGAGCGGCGAGCTAACGCCGGTGCAGATCGCCGCGGTCACGATGGGCCTGCGCGTGAAGAAGGAGACCATTGGCGAGATCGCCGCGGCGGCGCAGATCATGCGCGAGTTCGCGACCAAGGTCGATGTCGCCGACCATGCGAACCTCGTCGACATCGTCGGCACCGGTGGCGATGCGGCGCACACATTCAACATCTCGACTGCGGCGATGTTCGTCGCCGCCGCTGCGGGGGCGCGGGTGGCCAAGCACGGCGGGCGCAGTGTGTCATCGAGCTCCGGCAGCGCCGATGTGCTCGAAGCGTTCGGCGCCCACATCAACCTTTCTCCGGAGAGAGTCGCCAGTTGCCTTGCCGAGACCGGCATCGGCTTCATGTTTGCGCCCAACCATCACGCGGCGATGAAGCACGCCGCGCCGGTGCGCAAGGAGCTCGGCGTGCGCACGATCTTCAACATCCTCGGCCCGCTCACGAATCCGGCCAGTGCGCCGAACCAGTTGATGGGCGTGTTCCATCCCGACCTGGTCGGCATCCAGGTGCGCGTGCTGCAGCAGCTTGGCAGCCGGCATGTTGTGGTGGTGCACGGCAAGGACGGCATGGATGAGGTGTCGCTCGGCGCCGCCACGCTGGTCGGGGAGCTGAAGAACGGCGACGTGCGCGAGTACGAAATCCATCCCGAGGACTTCGGCCTCTCGATGGTCTCGAACCGCGGGCTGAAGGTGACCAACGCGAACGAATCGCGTGCGATGGTGCTCGAGGCGCTCGAAAACGTCCAGGGCACGCCGCGCGAGATCGTGACGCTGAATGCCGCCGTTGCACTCTACGCCGCCGATATTGCCGGATCGATCGACGACGGCATCCGCATGAGCCGCGAGGCGATCGCCAGCGGCGCCGCGAAGCGCAAGCTTGATCACTTCGTTGCGACCACGCAGAAGCTCGCCGCATGAGGCTCAAACGAGGCTCGCCTGATGTCCAGGGCACGCGAGTCATCGTGCGGCGGGCGCGGCACGCCGATCTGCCCCGTCTGGTCGCGATGATGGGCGCGGCCAGCGACACGGAGCGCGGCCTGTCGCCCGATCTCGTCACGCGTCAATTCGACTGGCGCCACAGTCATCGTTCGTTCCGGCGCGATCTGTCAAGCCGGCGCACGCACTGGTGGGTGGCCAGTGCCGGGCGCGCCTGTATTGGCATGCTTGGCATTGACCTGCACCGCGCGCGGCATCGCTACGTGGTGATCCGCCAGCACCTCCATATGCATTCACTGTTCATTGAACCGGGCTGGCGCCGCGCCGGCGTGGCGCGACGCCTGATTCGCCGTGGTCTCGCCTGGGGCCGGCGCCATGGTGCGCAGCAGGTGCGACTCGAAATGGCGCTCGGCAATCGCGGCGCGCGGCGGCTATACGAATCGTTTGGTTTCGAAGCGCGCGAAATGATGTTCACGCGCGCGCTCAAGGCTGACACATGAGCGATGTCCTGCGCCGGATTCTCGCCGTCAAGCGCGAAGAAATCGCGCGCGCCCGGCAACACGAGTCGCTCACCGCGCTGCGCGCGCGGGCCGAGGCGCGAAGCGATGTGCGGTCGTTCGAGAGCGCGCTGCGGGCGAAGCTCGCCGCGGGTTTGCCCGCGGTGATCGCAGAGATCAAGAAGGCCTCGCCGTCAAAGGGCGTGCTGCGCGAACATTTCGATCCGGCCGCGATCGCTGCGAGCTACGCGCATCACGGCGCGGCCTGCCTGTCGGTGCTGACCGACGCGCAGTTCTTCCAGGGCGCACCCGAGTATCTCGGCGAGGCGCGGCAGGCGAGCGGACTCCCGGCGCTGCGCAAGGACTTCGTCATCGACGAATACCAGGTTGCGGAGTCGCGCGCTCTCGGCGCCGACTGCATTCTTCTGATCGTCGCTGCGCTCGATGTGACACAGTTGCGCGAACTGGAGGCGGCGGCGCAAGGTTTCGGCATGGACGTGCTGGTCGAGGTGCACGACGCGCAGGAACTCGAGGGCGCCTTGAAGCTCGAGACGCCGCTCATTGGCATCAACAATCGCAACCTGCACACGTTCGAGGTCACGCTGCAGACCACGACCGGTTTGCTGCCACACATTCCAAGCGGCAGGCTGGTGATCACCGAGAGCGGGATCTTGCACCCAATTGATGTCGCGGCGCTTCGGGCCGCGGGCGTCAACGCGTTTCTGGTCGGCGAAGCCCTTATGCGCGCGCCCGATCCGGGGGTGGAGCTGGCGCGATTGTTTTCGTAGGCGCGGCTGCGGGCCTCCAGGCCTGCCCCGCATCGCCTTGTGGACGAACCAAGAATGACAACGGGCCGGCATCGCCGGCCCGCCTGTGGTCCGTTGAGTGGCGCCTCAGAGCGCGTCGCCCTACGCGCGATCGACGCTCGATTCGTGCGTCCCGTCGCCGTTCGCGTCGAGTTCGATGCGCAGGGTCGTGGTCGAGATCGCGGTCAAACGCAACTTGCTGCTCGCTGCGCCGGTGACCCGATCTGACCTTCGCGCGGGTAGGGGTCGGTTTCGCACTCCGTCACCGGCGTTACGGTGTTGATCACGATCGTGCCGACCGCCACCGCTTGATCACCGGTGCCGAGCGGCACGGACAGCGAGACCGAGTTGGCGCCAAAAGCGGCGTTCAAAGCCGCCGACGCAACCGCGTCCTGATTGGCGGCCAAGATTGTCACGCTCGCCCGTGAAGACGTCGGCGCGGGTGACCCACCGCTGCTACCGCATGCGGCGAGCCGCAGCGCGGCGACAACCGCGCTGATTTGTGACTTTGAGCCGGTGACGATCTTGGGCTCTTCTTTCCTATGTGCTCGCGGCAAAGCGTGGGCAGTCGACAGATAGCGCCGCTGGCGGTGCGCACGCAAGGGTCCGATTGAATGTCGCTTGGATCAGGCACCGATTCATTGCCGGACCCTGGTCGCGCTCTTGCCGTCGTCGGCAGGGATGTCGCCATGCAGCGCCTGCCTCAACGTGCCGGATGAACGGTGTTGCGACGAAAAGCCGGTGGACGTGACCGCCGGGGATATTGAGAGAGGTTGGCGGCCTGTAACAGTCAAATCTGAGCGGGAAAGGCGAACCAGTGCGAGCCGGGTGCGCGAAGCGCACCGCGTCGGGTAGCCGGCGTCGATCTATTCCTCGTCGGCGAAGCGTTCTTGCGCGCGCCCGATCCGGGCTTGGAACCGGCGCGGCTCTTCAACTAACGATGCGCAACCGCCGGCAGCCAGGCCGCGGCCAACACGGTTATGCACGAGATCGCCGCCATCAGCAGCAACAGGAAATCGAAGCCCGCCGCCTTAACGAGCGGACCGAGCAGGTACACGGCGGCCGAACTGATCCCGAATGAAATCGTGAGCCGCATGCCGGCTGCGCGCGAGCGCATGCGGTCGTCGACAAAGCGCACGATCATCGCGTCGGTGAACGGGATCGCGCCGAACACGAACACCATGAAGGCGATCGCCAGCAGGTAGAAGCCCCACCCTTGCGCATTTGAGGCGGCGATGAACAACGGAATCTGCGCCGCCGCAATCAAGAGCAGCAGTCGCTTGATCGGATAACGATCGATCAGTCGCCCGACGATCATCTGCGCGAAGGACGCGACCACGTACACGCCCGCCAGCAGCAGGCCGAGCGTGGCCGGATCGGCGACGACGGCGGTCATCCGGTCGCGCAGCAGTTCACCGTTGCCGTTGGTGGTGAAGTTGAAGAGCAGGTTGCCGGTGGTCGCCGTCAGTGTGATCACCGCGAACGCGCGTGCCAGCGCGCCCATCGGCAACGCCGCCTTGGTGGACGCTCGGTTTGCCGGTGGTTCGCTCTCGACGGCGATGCGCGCGAACGCGACGCCGCACAGAATCGACAGAACACCCGGCAGCACGAAAGCGCTGCGCCAGCCGAAGTACTTGACGAGCAGACCTGTCAGCACCGCCGCCAGCGCGATGCCGAGATTGCCGGCCAGGCCGTTGATGCCGATCGTGCGCCCCGGCGTCGTCGTCTTCTGCACCAGCATCGGAATGCCGACCGGGTGATAGATCGATGCAAACACACCGACCAGCGTCAGTGCAAGCGCCATTTGCCATGCGGTCGTGGTCAGCGCGACCAGCCACAGCGATACGCCGAGCCCAAAAAAGAAGATCAGCATCATTGGCCGCCGGCCCCAGCTGTCGCCGAGCTTGCCCGATGGCAGTGCGCCCAGACCGAACGCGAAGAACGCGCCGGTCGCATACGGCATCAGGTCTTCCCAGCGCGCAAAACCGAACTCCTGCGCGATCACGCCTACCGCAGCGGCAAAGATCAGCAGAACCAGGTGGTCGAGCGCGTGCGCGACATTCAGCAGTAGCGACTGCGGCAGTACCTGCGCCGGTGCGGCCGTGGTGACAGCGGTAGAGTGCATCATCGCGCATTGTCGGGCACGGCGGCGGTCGCGGGCAAGGCGCCTGCTAGCCTTTCTCGGTGCAGACGTCGAATCAGCGCTTTGCGGGACCATTGTTCGCACACTTCGAGGCGTTGCCCGCCGACTGGCGCGAGGCGACGCGAGCGTTCATCTCGTCGCCCGCGTGTGCGGCCTTGTGCGCGTTTGTCGACAGCCGTGTCGCGACGGGCGCAACCGTGTTTCCGCCGCAGCCGTTCCGTGCGCTCGAGCTGACGCAGTTCGAAGCCGCGCGCGTCATGATCCTCGGCCAGGATCCGTATCACGGTGCCGGCCAGGCGCACGGTCTCGCGTTCTCCGTGTCCGATGGCGTGCGCATGCCGCCAAGCCTGCGCAACATCTTTTTCGAACTGCAGGGCGATCTCGGCGTCGCGCCGCCGCGCTCGGGCAACCTCGAACGCTGGGCGCGGCAGGGTGTGTTGCTGCTCAATGCGGTGCTGACGGTCCAAGAGGGGAAGCCGGCCAGCCACGCCGGCATGGGTTGGGAGCCGTTCACCGACCTGATCGTCGAGCAAGTCGCGCGCGACGGGGCGCCGAAGGTCTTCCTGCTGTGGGGCGCGCATGCACAGGCCAAGGCGCCGGCGATTGCTGCGCTCGGTCGAGAGCATCTCGTGCTGACCGCGAATCATCCATCGCCGCTGTCGGCACGGCGCCCGCCGCGACCGTTCCTCGGTTGCCGGCACTTCTCCCGGGCCAACGCGTTTCTCGCCGCGCATGGCCGCGGGCAGATCGAGTGGTGACTGCGCGGTCGACGCGAAACTTGCGTGATGCAGTGAGTACGACGGGCCCGGTGCGCGGAACTGCGTCAGCGGCTCGGCGATGATCGTGAGGCTCAACGCCGTGTCGCCGACCATCAGTACCGTCAGCGGCACGCTCGCCAGCGTCGCACGCCGGCGGCCGGCGATTGCGGCAAGCGACCGTCTGTGCGCGATTCGGACCGCGAGTAAATGGCCGATCACGATCGCGCCGATGGCCACCAACCGCGTCAGCCGTGCATCGACGATGCCGAACACCACCGGGTCGTCCGTGGTGCCGAAGAGATTCCAGCCGCGCCCCAGCGGATCGGACAGCAGCGGCGCGATCCAGCGCGACTGCTCGACCAAGTACGAAAAGTTGTGCGCGAAGTTGTAGCCGATCGCGATCGGCACCAGGCTCGGCGCAAACAGTTGCGCGACCGCTGAAACATCACGCTCGGCCAGCAGGCGCGCGGTGAAGACGCAGGCCAGCACGTACGCCGCGAGCAGGGCGCCCCAGGTCGGGAGCAGGCTCAGCGTGCCGAGCAGCAGCTCGTCACCGTCGGTCAGGAATGGCGCCCCATCGCTTACCCAGCGCTCGACGGCGCGCCACGGCGCCGCGCCGAGTAATCCATCGAAGAGCACGGTAGCGAGCATGGCGAGGATGAACGCGACGACCGCATTCGGGACGCGGGGCATCGCGATTAATCCGCTGCCGGGCGCGCGCAGCGCTAGCGAACGCGAGTCGGCAGCGGCGATCGGGGCAAATTGCCCCAGCGGCCCGAAGTAGATCGCGAATACGTCGGCATGGCGCTGCCACGGCTTGCGCCCGAAGCACACCATGCCCGCGAGCATCACTAGCGTCCATGCCGCCGCCCATGCGGCGCTGCGCGCCGGCATGTCCGCCTGCGGAAACACCACCTCGATGCAGGCAACGCCAAGCAGCAGAAGAATCGCCAGCCACGCGCCGAGCGCGGCCGGATATGGCTTGCGCAGTGAGGCGCCATGTGCGGCACCGAAGCGCCGCGCCAGCGCATCGAACCCGTCGAAGAGCGCGCGCCAGGGATCGAGTGCCGGCCCGACGTTGCCGACGCACGCGACGAAGAGCGCCAGCCCCACCCGCCACACGACCCACACCAGCGTCGGCGCGATGTTCTCGCCAGCAAACGCATTGCCGAACGCGCCGGCGGTGATCACGAGCAGCAGCAGGGCAATCGCGATCGCGTGCAGCAGGCGGCGTGCGAAGGGTAGCAGCGCGTCCAGCGCGATCGTTCGGTTGCGCGACGCGCGTAGTTCCCCAACTCCGCGCGTGGCCCGCGCGATGACGGCGAACGACAGCGTCACCGTCAGCGCGGCGCCGGCCACGAAGTACGGGAGCGGCGCTGGCAGTTCGTAGCGCTCGCCAAACGCGTGTGCATTGCAGAGCGCGGGTAATGCCGTCAGTGCGACCGCGGACCAGCGTGCCGACCTCACCTGGGATGCACTTCGAGAACTGCCAGCGGCGGATCGCGGTGCGACGAAGACTGCGCTCCGCTGACGTGCCACTAAATCCGGTAGCGCCCCGTCGCATGCGCGTTGAAATCGAGTTCAGCAACTCTTCCCGGTGATACGCGCGCATCGAGCCGGTAGCCGTGCAGGTGGGTCTCACCCGCGGTGTCGCTGGCAATGCGCAGGCGCACCCCATCTTCCTGCACCACACGCAGCAACCGCGGCTCGGCATGGCGGGCTGCCGCCGAGTCGCGCGGCACGGCGAGTTCAATCATCCTCTCCGTGGCCGCCGAATTGCTGGCCGCAGAGCAAATGATCAACAACCAGGCGGCGCGCCTGCCAAATCTCATCGTCGCCACCCGTGTCCTAGTGGTCTGCAGCAGTCGATTCCAAAGGCAAAGGCGCGTCTGCGCGAGCCGAGTGTGCGAAGCGAGCCGTATCGCGTAGCCGACGCTGACGCGCACGGCGCGCGCCATAGCAATCAGCCACGCTGGCGCGCAGGGCACTAGACTCGCACCTTCTTCATGTCGGGGTCATACATTGATTTCAACGATGCCCGTGCCGGATAGCGCGTGCCGGCAATGTCGACTTCCCATCGTTGCGCGTCCAACCAGGCCTGATCGATCGGCGCGTCGGCGTCGATCATTGCCAGCCCGACCGCACCGCCGAGGGTGAAGCCGTACGACGCCGCGCGCACATAGCCAACCGGCTTGCCGTTGCGGACCACCACCTCGGCGCGAAACATCAGCGGCTCAGGGTCCTGCACCAGCACCTGCACGAGGCGGCGCTTGAGCGGGCCGGCGGCCTTCTTCGCCCGCACCGCGTCGCGGCCGATGAATCCGCCGGGCTTCTTCAGGTCAACCGCGAAGCCGAGCCCGGCCTCGAGCACCGAGTCGGTGTTGTCGATGTCGTGGCCGTAGTCGCGGTAACCCTTTTCCATCCTCAGGCTCGCCAGCGCTTGCAGACCGGCGTGCTTCATTCCCAAGGCTTCGCCGGCCTGCACGAGTCGTTCGTACACACGCGTGGCCTGCTCGATCGGCACGTAGAGCTCGTAGCCCAGTTCGCCGAGATAGGTGATGCGCACACAGAGCACGCGGGCGAGCCCGATATCAATCTCTTTTGCACCACGAAACGGAAATTCCTCGTTCGACATGTTCGCGCTCGTCACCGGCCGCAACAGCTCGCGCGAGCGCGGTCCCTGGATATTGATCTGCGCGTAGGCGGCCGTGACATCGTTCGCGAACGCGTGCGCGCCTTCGCAGTGTCGCCGCAGGCGCGTCAACGCGTGGCGGTGCGCGTTATCGGACGCGACCACCATGAAGTGGTCCTCACTGAACTTGGTCACGGTAACGTCGGCCTCGATCGTGCCGCGCTCGTTCAGCCACTGCGTATAGGTGATGCGGCCCGCTTCGCTGTCGACATCGTTGGCCGACAGACTGTTCAGCACGCGCCCCGCGTCGCGCCCGTGCACGAAGAACTTGGACATGAACGACATGTCCATTAGGATCACGCCGGAGCGCGCGGCTTCATGCTCGGCGCGCCAGTACGGAAACCAGTTCTGCCGCCCCCATGACAGCCGATCGATCTTCGCTTCGGCACCGATCGGCGCGTACCAGTCGGCGCCCTCCCAGCCGCTCACGTCCTTGAAGTACGCGCCGCGCGCGGCGAGCCGGTCGTGCAGCGGCGAGCGCTTGGCGTTGCGCGCGCTTTGCATCGAGCGCGTCGGGTAGTGGCACTGATAGACCATGCCGAGCGATTCAACCGTGCGCGTGCGGCGGTACTCGGGGTTCGACTGATAGGGCTGCAGGCGATCGATGTTGATGCCGGTGATGTCGGTGTCGGGCGCGCCGGTAAGGATCCAGTGCGCAAGCAGGCGCCCGATGCCGGCGCCGGACAGGATGCCGATCGAATTCAGCCCGGCGGCGACGAAGTAGTTTCTCATTTCCGGCGCTTCGCCGACGATCGGTTTCAGATCCGGGGTGAAGCTCTCCGGGCCGCAGAAGAATTTCTTAATGCCCGCGCCCAGTGCTGCCGGCACGCGCGCCATCGCGGTTTCGAGATAGGGCGTCATCCGCTCCCAGTCGGGCGCGATCTCGCCGAACGAGAAGTCCTTCGGCACACCGTCGACCTTCCACGGCGCGCACACCGGTTCGAAGAGGCCGATCATCAGCCCGCCGCCCTCTTCGCGGAAGTAGCCGTACGAGCCCGGGTCTTCGAGCACCGGCCAGTCGCGACCGATGCCGGCGAGCGGGCCGGTGATCAGGTAGTAGTGCTCGGCCGCCTGCAGCGGGATGCTGACGCCGCTCAGTTCGCCCAGCTCGCGCGCCCACATGCCCGCGCAGTTGACCACCGTTTCGCATTGGATCGTGCCGTGCGAGGTCTGCGCGCCGGCGACTGCGCCGCGCTGCTGCAGCACGCCGTTGACCGAAACACCTTCGACAATCTTTGCGCCCTTCAGTCGCGCGCCCTTGGCGAGCGCCATCGTCACATCGACTGGATTGGCGCGGCCGTCGTCCTTGACGTAGAAGCCGGCGAGGATGTCGTCAGCGCGCGCGAGCGGAAACAGGTTCTTCACCTCGCGCGGCAGTAGTTCGTGCACGTCCACGCCGCAATAGCGGTTGAATGCCGATACGCGGCGATATTCTTCGAGCCGATCGGCATCGGTCGCGACCCCGATGAACCCGACCGGTTTGAATCCCGTCGCCTGCCCGGTCTCCGCTTCCAGGCGCGCATAAAGATCACGCGAGTACTTCCGCATCTCGGTCGACGTTTCCGACGTCGAGCCGAAAGTCACGATCAGTCCCGCCGCGTGCCACGTGGTGCCCGATGTCAGCCGGTCTCGTTCGAGCAGAACCACGTCGCTGCAGCCCATGTGCGCAAGGTGATAGGCGACCGAGCAGCCGATGATTCCACCGCCAATGACGACGATACGGGCGCTCTGCGGCACGATGGGTTCAGTCATCACTGCGCCTCACTCCTGCCCCCTTGAGGGGGAAATGGGGAGGGGCGTGGGGTAGATGCGGATGCGACCCATTCCCGCCCTGGCCCTCCCCTTGAAGGGGAGGGGATTCAATTGCACAGCCAGCCCCGTCGCAGCACCAACGCTGACTTCGGCGCCTTGGTTGTGGGCTTCAGCCTGAACTTCGGCGGCGGCTGCGTGCCAAGCTTGACCCCGAAGCGCATCAGTTCGTCGCGGCGGAATGCGAGCAGTTCGACTGTGTCGCCGGGGTGATAGCGCGTGAGCAGCGGATCGAGATTGCCCGGCGTGATGCGCAGCCCATCGAGCGCCACCAGCGCATCGCCGCCCGATATGCCGGCCTCCTGCGCCGCGCTGCCATCAAAGACGTTCGTCACCCGGCACTCGGCGGTTCCGGCGGTCTTGATGCCCATTAGCGCAAAATGCGGTTGGTCGAGGGCGGCGCGGCGCTCGCACGTGATGCCGAAAGGCGCCAGCAAGGCGGCGAAGTCGGGGTCGCGCGTGCCTTCGGTCCACTCGCGGATCGCACGCGCGAGCTTAAGATCCGTTGCCGTCTCCGCCGCTTCGACGATGCCGTCTTCATCGACGCCGGGGTACGAGGCGGGCGAGTTGCGCCAGCGTGCCCACAGGAGGCGCATCACGTCGTCGAGCGACTTGCGTCCTTTCGTCGACGCGCGAATCGTCAGGTCGAGCGCGAGCCCGACCAGCGCGCCCTTCTGGTAGTAGCTCACGACGCTGTTCGGCGCGTTTTCATCCTGGCGGTAGTACTTGATCCAGGCGTCGAACGAACTGTCGGCCAGGCTTTGCTTAAGCCGGCTCGAACGCTGCATCACCGTGGTCATCGTCTGCCCCAGTACGTCGAGGTACTGAGGTTCGGTCAGCAGCCCGGCGCGCGCCAGCAGCAAGTCGTCGTAGTAAGACGTGAAGCCCTCGAACGCCCACAGCAGGCGCGTGTAATTCTCCTGCATCAGATCGTAAGGGACGAACGCGGCGGGACGGATGCGCTTGACGTTCCAGCTGTGAAAGTACTCGTGGCTTGCGAGCCCGAGGAAGTTGCGGTAGCCCTCGGTCGTGTCTTTCATTCCTGCGAAGGGCAGGCCGTCGCGCTTGCACATCAGCGCGGTCGAATTGCGGTGCTCGAGCCCGCCGCGGCCGTCGGCGAGTGCCGTGGTGAGAAAGGCATAGTGGTCGAACGGTGCCTTCTTCGTGCGTGGTTCGAACAGACGCACCTGCGTCTCGCACAGTTTCGCCAGATCCGTCGTCAGGCGATTCAGATCGAGCTTCGGCACATGGCCGGTGATCGCAATCTCGTGCGGTGTTCCGAGCACGTTGAAGCGCGCGTGCGCAAAGGTGCCCATCTGGACCGGGCAATCGATCAGTTCGTCGTAGTCACGTGCGACATAGGTACCGAAATCACCCCGCTGCGTGCCGCGCGCCGGTGCGAGACCCGTGATCACTTTCCAGTCGACGAACTTGCGGCCGGCCGGCGGCAGGATGTCGACGTGGCACGCGTTCTTTTCCTGACCGAGCGCCAACAGGAACACGCACGTCCCGTTGAAGAATCCATGTGTCTCGTCCAGGTGCGCAGCACGCACCGACGGGTCCCACGCATAGACCTCGTAGGCGACCGTCAGCGGCCCGTCGGCACGTGCGCAGCGCCAAGTGTGCTTGTCCAACTTTTCGATGCGCACCTTGCGATCGGAGGCCAAGGCGGTCAGCCGAACGATGTGGCGCGCGAACTCGCGAATCATGTAGCTGCCCGGAATCCATGCTGGCAGCATGAAGCGCTGGCCGGCAGGATCGGGTTGCGCCAGCGTGACGGTGACGTGATAGAGGTGCGCGCCCGGATGCGCCGGGCGAATCGCATAGCGAATGGCCATCTTCTCTCGCCGGGAAGGACGCGCGAGTTTACTGGGCATCGCTCACGCCGAGCGCGGCGCGTGCCGCGTCAAGGCGTGCACGCGGCGCCGGCGTGCTTTCATGTCGCTCGCCACCACGCGTATACAGCACGAGCCGTACGGTTTGCTCCTTCTCACCGCCGAGGCCGAGGGTCGCGCGTTCGATTTCGCCACGCGGCAACGTCAGCGAACGCTCCGGTAATGCGAAATGCAGTCGCACTCGTGTGCCGTCGACGTCGATGCGATGGAACGACAGCAGCTGCGCGCGCACGCCGATGATGACAAACGCCAGTGCGCCGGCCGCCGCGATCACGGCCGCAGTGGCACGCGACGGCGGATGGCGAAAAAACCCCTGCGGCATGTCGGGCCGGCGCGCCCACAGCCAGTACGCTGTTGCGAGCAGGCCACCGACCGCGACGCCGGTCACACAGTAAAGGATGAAGGCGCGGATGACCGCACTGGGCTCGGTCAGGACGAAGGACGCCACGTACGCGATCCGAGCCGCTATCTCGCGACCCGCAGCTTCACTTCCGCGGCCACCTTGGCGGCAAGTTTGCCATAGCCACGCTTGTTGGGATGAATCTCGTTCTCCCAGTCGTTCGATTCGCCTTGCGCACCCGGCGCCGCACGCTCGATCGTGTTGCGTGTGTCGACGACATGGAAATTCGGCAGCTGTGCGGGCAGCGCAAGCAAGGTCGCGGCAACGTGATCGAGCAGGAAATCGCTCACCGGCTGCCACGCCTCGTTCGGCAGGCGCCCGTTCACCTGCGGATAGATCCAGGGCCCGCCGATGCGGATGCCGAAAGCCAGCGCGGGCGCATTGTTCGGCGTCGGATAGTCGTAGGTGTGGACGATCATCGGCACATTCGCGTTCGGGCTTCCGGGCTGATCGCGGCACGCGACGAATCCACGGTAGCTCTCGACCAGGTAGCGCGCCAGTTGCGCCAATGCGGTCGCATCGACCAGGTCCTGTGGACGCGCCGGGTCGACGGCGGCCGGGTCGATGTCAGCGCGGAGCAGGTGGGGAAACGCAGCGATCAGATCGTTGCCGCCGCCGGAGATCAGAATGGCATCCCAGCGCCAGGTGCTGCGCATCGTCATCCAGTTGGCGAACTCTGCGCCGTAGTCCCACATGCGACGGAACATCGTGTTCACCTCCTCGCCCGGGTAGGCGAGGTCGAGCACGATCACACTTTTCTCGAACTCCAGCCCCATGAGCAAGTTATGCGGGGGGATTGAACCGAGCGAGAACCACGAATCGCCCTCGGCAAGAAAGCGAAACGCGAACGCGTTCAGGTCGACGTCGTCGGCGCCGTGCCCGCTGAGTCTTGCCGGACCGATGGTCTCAACGCGCTGCATGACGACCTCCGCACTCGTGTTAGAGCGGGCAGATTAGCGCCGCGTCAACGGCGGTCGCAGTCGCGCGATCACGGAGGGCGCGTGTCGATATCGCAAAGGCAACCCGGATCGTCAACGGCGATGCGCGTGGGTGGGTGCGCCAGCAGGACAGTGCGTGCGCCCTGGTCGGCCTGCAGCGCGGCGAGTTCCGCAAAGCAGGCGCGCGTAAAGCCGACTGGATGGCCGCGCTGACCATCGAAGTAGGGCGCGGCGCTCACCGCGCCGGTGTCGATCGCCGCGAGCACGGCAGCGATGGTGGAAGAGAGTACCGCCGGCATGTCGGCGAGCGCGACGATCCAGCCCGCCGCATCGGCGGTCGCGCGCACGCCGCACGCAAGTGATGCGCCCATGCCTTGATCGGCCTCCGGGCAGAGGAGAAGGCGGCAGCCTTCGGCAGCGAGCAGTGCATGCAACCGCTGCTGCAACGGCGTGTTAGCCGGCCGGACGACGGCGTGAACTTCGCGCATCACGCTGCGCAAGCTGCAGGCCGCGGCAACTGCCAGCGGCGCGCCGGCATGCGGGCCGATGGGGCTAGGTTCGAGCAGCTTGAGCCGCGTGCCGCTGGGATCGAAACGCTGCCCGATACCGGCCGCGAGCAGAAGGCCCACCACCCTTCTCATGGGTCGGCCAGGCGGCGGATCGTCGAGTGGCCCGGCTTCGCTGATTCGTACAGCAGCTCGAACAGGTGTTGCTCGAGTTCGTCCGGCGCTACGAACGGCGGAATCACCGATCTGCTGTCGCTGCATTTGCCGTCGCCACCAATGCGATACAAGGTCCAACGCCCCGTGCCGCACTCAGCGCCGATTCGTTCACCGGACACCTTGAGGCGGATGCGCGTCATGCGGTCTTCCGCAGCCGTGCGTACAGCCACGCCACGATGCCGGCGACCATCACGTAGATGGCGATCTGGATCGCCTTGTTCTCGAGCGTGAACAACAGGCTGCGGTACAGCAGGAACGCGCAAGTGCCGACGAAGGCGATGGGCAAGATCGGATACATCGGCACGGTAAACGGACGTGCGACGCGTGGCTCCTTGAAGCGCAGCACGAACAGCGCGACGCCGGTCAGCAGGAAGAAGAACCAGAACACCGGCGCGGTGAAATCGACCATGAACTTGACGCCGGACTGGTTGACGGCGGCGACCAGGACCAGCGCGACCGAGATGAGGCCGGTGATGACGAATGCGGCCACTGGCGCATCGCGTTCGCCGCTCCATTTGCCCATGAAGGCGAATGCCGGCCAGTCGTTGCCGACCGAGTAGTTGGTCCGTGCGGCGACGATCATGGTGGCGTTGATCGACGTCAGTGCCGCCAGCGCAACGACCGCGCCGATGGTTTTCTCGCCGAAGGTGCCGAGAGCCTTCTTCATCACGTCGGCTGCGACCTGCTGGCTTGCTTTCAGTCCCTCGAAGCCCAGTCCGGTGAGCAGCGCGGCGATGAAGAGCAGATACACCAGGGTGACCAGGCCCAGGGACAGCACAAGCACCTGGACGATCGCCCGGTTGCCGCCCTTGACCTCGGCCGAAATGTAGGCCGCCTCGTTCCAGCCGCCGAACGTGAACAGCACAAAGAGCAGCGCGGTGCCGAACAGCGCCGGCACACCGGACGAGGGGGTGGGCGCAGGCGCGGATTCCGCCGGTGAACTAAAGCCGGCGATCACAACCAGCAGCATGCCGGCTACGAGCAGGACCGACATCACGTTCTGCGTTCGCGCCGATTCCTTCAGTCCGACGATGTTGACGGCGGTCAGGGCCAGCACGACCAGGACCGCGTAGATGGTCGACGACTGCGCGCCGAGTGAAAACACGCGCGTCATGTAGTCGCCGAACACGAAGGCCAGCAGCGCGATCGCGCCGGTGGTGATCACCATCACGCGCGCCCACGCGAAGAAGAACGACAGGTCCCTGCCGTACGCGCGCGTCAGGAAGTGATAGTCGCCGCCGGTATGGGGAAAGGTGGTTGCAAGTTCCGCATAACACAGCGCGCCGATCAACGCGAGCGCGGCGCCGAACAACCAGGCGCCAAACATCCATTGCACCGAGCCCGTCATGCCAGCGACCAGCGGCGGAAATGCGAAGATGCCGCCACCGATCACGATGCCGGTGATGATCATCACCGCGTCGAAGATCGACAGCGCGGGTCTGGGTGCGGCAACGGTATTCATGTCGGAAGCTATCTCGGTATCCCCGGTGGTCGCGGCGGTGCCGCCTTGGGCGCAGGGCTAGGCGCGGCGAGGGGGCCATTGCACACTGCAATGACCCGAGCCGCAACAGCGCCATGTGCCCGTGGCGGCGCCGCCCTGAAGGGTTGCGACGATATGCCCGCGTCCGCGGCGCTCCTGGCGATAGGCCCAGCGACTGTCCTGCGACCGCGGCCCGGCATGCACCGGCTTCTTGTTGCAACGCGATTCATCGGAGATTCTGAGATAGGGTCCATTGGCGCGATGAAAAGAGCCCCGCATGCGCGGGGCTCAAATGCGCATTTGCGTGCGCTGCGTTACTTGCGCGCGCCGGTGACCTTGATCTCGCCACCGCCCGCCGTTTTCAGCGTGCCGGTGATTTCGCCGTCACGCACCTTGCCGGTCAATGTGCGCGTCACGCCCTTGTCGTCATTGAAGGCGAACTTGATATCTTCGCCGCGCAGCGTGGCGCCGACGATGGGCTGCTTGTTGGTGCCCATTGCTGCGTCCCCACTCACCTTCTGGTAATTCTGGTTCAGACTGACGCTGAACTGCGTGTTGCCGCCCTGTTCGCGGAAGGCCCACGTGCCTTCGACCTTCGCCGGCACGATCCACAGGTACGCCGAGCGGTATTCGATTTCGGCCGTTTCATCGGCTTCCCAGTCGCCCATCGCGAATTGGTGCGAGGTCACGCGCGTGCCCGGCTTCATATTGAGAATGATGGGTCGCAGCCGCAGATTGAGTTCCGGCAGCAGGTACATGGTGACCACGGTCGCCTTGGAGAAATCCTCCTTGAACACGTCGCCCTGGATGATCTCGGTCTTGTTCCCCACGCCCTCGACTTGCACCATGCACTGCGCGAGCTTGACCATGTCGGGGTTGTACTCGATGCCGAGCGACGTGGCCCCGAATTGCTTGGCGGCCGCGATGGCGATCTTGCCGTCGCCCGCGCCCAGATCGATCACATAGTCCTGCGCCGTCGTCTGCGCCATGCGCAGCATGCGCGTGACCAGTTCGTCCGGCGTCGGTACCCACACCACATCCTTGCCGCTCTGACCGACCTGCGGTTTGTAGTCCTTCTCGCAGTCGGCGCGCGTCTTGGGCTGCGCTCCGATGGACGCGGCCAGCACCAACATGGCCGCGGTCGCGGCAATTCGGGTGAAGCGGCGGGGCATCGATTCCTCCGGAGTTCTCGGTGTGGGTGCCGGATTCTGCCGCAAACGATCTCGTTCGGCTTACGCGGCCGAGAGGTCGAATGGCAGCCTGCGCAGCCGCTTGCCGGTCAGCGCGAAGACCGCGTTGGCGACGGCCGGGGCGATCGGTGGTGTTCCGGGTTCACCCACACCGGTGGGCGCGGCGCTGCTGGAGGCGATATGCACGGCCATCTCTGGCATTTCGTTGATTCTCAGCATCGGGTAGTCGTGGAAGTTGCTCTGTTCGACCTGCCCATTCTTCAGCGTAATCTTTCCGTACAGCGCGGCAGTCAGCCCGAACACCGTCGCAGACTGCACCTGCGCTTCGATGCCGAGGGGGTTCACCGCAGTGCCGCAGTCGATCGCCGAAGTGACGCGATGCACGCGGATGTCGTTCTTCTCGACCGAAACCTCCACCACGTGCGCGACCACAGAGCCAAAGCTTTCGTGCAGAGCCACTCCGCGCGCGCGCCCCTTGGCCGGCGGCTTGCCCCAGCCGGATTTGTCCCGTACCAGGTTCAGCACCGCGCGATGGCGTGTGTGCTTGGCGTCGAGCAACGCGAGCCGATACGCAATCGGGTCCTGCTTCGCAGCGACCGCCAGCTCGTCGATCAGCGTTTCCATAACATACGCCGTGTGCGTATTGCCGACCGAGCGCCACCACAGGACCGGCACGTTGACCTCAGGGTGATGCACGCTAACCTGAAAGTTCGGTAGCCGGTACCGCGTGTCGACCACGCCTTCGGTGGTCACGGAGTCCACCCCGTCCTTGACCAGGAACTTCTCGAACGCGGTGCCCTTGAGGATCGACTGGCCGACGATCATGTGCTGCCAGGCACTCGGCATGCCCTTAGCATCGGTACCGACGACGACGCGATGCACGTGTGCGGGACGGTAGTAACCGCCCTTGATGTCGTCCTCGCGCGACCAGATGACCTTAACCGGCGCATCGATGCCGGCGGTCTTCATCGCCTTCGCGACCTGAACCGCCTCGACCAGGTAGTCAGAGGTCGGGTTGGCGCGACGGCCGAAGCCGCCGCCGGCGAGCATCGTGACGAGTTCGACCTGCTCGGGTTTCAATCCAGCCGCCTGCGCGGTTAGCACCTGATCGATGGTCTGGAACTGCGAGCCGCACCAGACCGTCATCCTGTCGGCCTGCAGATCGATCACGCTGTTCAACGGTTCCATCGGTGCGTGGGCGAGATATGGGAACTCGAATTCCGCAGTGATGGTTCTCGCCGCGCTCTTCATCGCGTCCGCGTCGCCTTCGGCGCGCGCCGGCACTCCGGGCTGTTGCGCGAGCTGCCTGTACTGCGCGAGTTGATCCGCGGAGGTCGGACCAGCCGGCAGCGTCCATTCGATCTCGAGCGCATCACGGCCCTGTTTGGCGGGCCAGTAGCCATTGGCGATCACGGCGACGCCGGTGCCTCCGCGATCGACCGGCACTGGCACCACCGCTTCGATGCCCTTGATCGCCTTGGTCTGGTCGGCATTGAATTTCGCCACCTTGCCGCCGAAGACCGGCGGTCGGGCGACTAGGGCGACGCGCATGTTGGGCAGGCTCTGGTCGATGCCGAACTTGGCGCTGCCGTTGACCTTCTCGCGCGCGTCGATGCGGCGCGTCGGTTTGCCGATCAGTCGGAAGTCCCGCGGATCGGCCTTGATGCCGACGCGCGCTGGCACTGGTAGCTTCATCGCGGCTTCGGCCAGCGATCCGTAGCTGGCGCGTCGCTTTTGCCCGCCGATTTCAATGACGACTGAGTCTTTGGTGTCCAGTCGCTCGACCGGTACACCCCACTGCCGCGCGGCGGCCTGAAGCAACATCAAGCGCGCGGTGGCGCCGATCTGTCGATATTGCTGCCAGCTCGAGTTGATCGACTGCGAGCCGCCGGTCATCTGGATGCCGAAGCCGGGGTGCGCATAGATCTGCGCGGCCGGCGCGTGTTCGGCGCGCACCTTGTTCCAGTCGCAATCGAGTTCCTCGGCGATCAGCATCGCCATCGACGTGAAAACACCCTGGCCGAATTCGAGCTTGTTGATCAGCACCGTGACCGTGTCGTCAGGCGAGATCCGAATGAACGCCGCGGGCGGGTAGACAAATTTTTCGCCTGGCTGTTGCGCGTGCGCGAACCGTCCACCCGAACCCGGCAAGCCGATCGCGAGCATCAGCCCGCCGCTGGCCAACCCGGTGGCCTTGAGAAATGCGCGCCGATCGAGCTTGATCGGCGCGTCGGCGTTCAACACCGCTGCCAGGTCGGCGCCGACGCGTGCAAGCATGAGTCTGTGCATGGCGTCCTCCTAGCCGATCGCCTTGGCGGCGTCCTTGATTGCGGTCCGAACGCGCGCGTAGGTGCCGCAGCGGCACACGTTGCCAGACATTGCGTCGTCGATGTCCTTGTCGGTCGGATTGCGCTTGGACTTCAGCAGCGCGGTGGCGGCCATCACCTGGCCCGACTGACAGTAGCCGCACTGCACGACGTCATTGCGCAGCCAAGCGTCCTGGACGGCGCGGCCGACACGATCGGTCTCAATCGCCTCGATCGTCGTGATCTGCGCATTGGCGGCGGCCGAAATGGCCGTGACGCAGGCGCGCGTTGGCTGGCCGTTCATGTGTACGGTGCAGGCACCGCACACGGCCATGCCGCAGCCGAACTTCGTACCGGTCAAACCCAGGTGGTCACGCAAGGCCCACAGAAGCGGCGTGCTCGGATCCGCGTCGACGCTGACGACGCGGCCGTTGACATTCAATTGCACCATCGGAAGAAGGCTCCAGGGAAAAGATCGCAGGAAGGTTGCCGGGCGTGCACGCGGTCGGACCGGGATCCCGGCAGGGGGTTCAGACTAGCGGACGGGAAACACCGGTGGTTCACGTATTTACGTTAACCACGACACGGCCGCGAATCTTGCCGGCGATAATGTCGCGCGCAACATCGAAGCTGGCCGCCAGCGGCATTTCGCGCGTGATCGCATCGAGCTTGTCGCGGCCCAGATCGGTGGCGAGTCGTTGCCATGCCTTGACTCGACGAGCGGTCGGGCACATGACCGAGTCGACGCCGATCAATTTCACCGCGCGCAGGATGAAGGGTGCGACGGTCGCGGGGAGGTCCAACCCCTGGGCCAGACCGCAGGCGGTAACTACGCCGCCGTAGCGCGTCTGCGCGCAGGCATTGGCGAGCGTATGTGACCCGACCGCATCGACCACTGCGGCCCAGCGTTCCTTCTGCAACGGCTTGCCGGGGCTCGACAGTTCGGCGCGATCGATCACGTCGGCGGCACCCAGCGATTTCAGGAAATCCGACTCCGAGAGCTTGCCCGTCGACGCGACAACTCGGTAACCCCACTCGGCGAGAATCGCAATGGCGATCGAGCCGACGCCGCCCGAGGCGCCGGTGACAAGAACATCGCCGCTCGTCTTGGTGACCCCTTGGTCTTGCAGCGCCATGCAGCTCAGCATCGCTGTATAGCCGGCCGTGCCGATTGCCATCGCTTGGCGCGTGGAAAGCGCGTCAGGCAATGCAACCAGCCATTCGCCCTTGAACTTCGCCTTCTGCGCGAGGCCACCCCAGTGTGATTCGCCGACACCCCAGCCGTTCAGCACGAAGCGGTGGCCAGCCTTCCATTGCGGATGACTGCTGGCGATCACGGTGCCGGCCGCATCGATGCCCGGTATCAGCGGCCATTTGCGCACCACCGGCGACTTGTTGGTGAGCGCCAGGCCGTCCTTGTAGTTGATGGTCGAGTAGTCGACCGCGACGGTGACGTCCGCGCCGGCCGTGGCGGCGTCGAGCGTTTCGTCTGTGATCTCGCGCACGGCGGCAGAGAACTGATCGTTGTCCTTGGTGAGCAAAATGGCTTTGAACATGCGAGCCTCAGTGAAATGAAAACAGCGCGACAAGAAGGGCTGCGATCGCGCCAAGCGTCAGACGCGTGCGCAGGCACGGAAGCCAGGATGGAACATCGGGATACATCCGCAGCAGTTTGCGGTTCATCAGGCGGCAGAAAACGAGATCGCCGATCAGGAAGGTCAGCACCAGCCACATCTTGACGCCGGCCGCAGCAAGCAGCCGGGCGAGCCAGCCCGGCAGCGCAGGCACCACTCCCCACCCCAGCGCGTTCCAGGCCTGCGTGCATGTGAGGTGCGGCGTTCGCCGTACCCGGCCCCCGTGCACCGCGCCGTAGCCGACAAGCGCCGTGCCGACCGGTCGCTGCACCTGCGGACTGGTGCCCTCGAACGGGACCCAGGTCGCGGGCGCAGGTACGAAGAAAGGCGGAAGGCCAAAGCTCCCGAGCAACGTGGCGCTGCGACCGTGGATCACCGTCGACATGGGTCGAGCAATTCATACGGGGCGACGAGTGTAGCGATGATGAGCGCATCGCCGGCTGCCTGCCGGTATCCGTCAACCACGGCAAGGCCATGCGTGGCACAATCGAGGCCGTCGCAGTTCGGCGTGACCCGCGCGATCGCGCGGGCTGCGCTGCCCGCGCAGGAGACCGCTCCGGGTGTCAACCGTCATTCCGCTACGGCAGTCCGCCGTTGAATCGTCGCTCAAGCAGGCGGCTTTCGATCATCTTGCACTGCCGACCATCTGCTTCAACGCATCCGGGCAGATCCTGACAGCGAATGCGGCCGCCGCGGCCCTGATCGGCAAGCCGGTTGATATCGTGATTGGTCGGCATCTTGCCGAAGTCCTCGCTTTTCCGCGCTATCGCGATGCCACTCGCCGCTGGGTTGAATTCTGGGCCGAGGTCGAGCGCAACGGCCGTGCCACCGGACAGACCAAACTGCCGTTCGTTGATGGCCGCTGCGTTGCACTTCAGCTTGATGCCGAGTTACTGCGCTTCGAACAGGAAACGGTTGCTGCGGTCACGCTGAAGGACATCACCGAGCGGCGCGCGCAGGAGCGGAGCCGGCGACGCGAGTTGGCGCGAGCCGGGGCCATCGCGCAGGCATCGGGTGAGATCGGCATCCTGATCGGTGCTGATCGGCGCGTGATCTCGATAAGTTCGGCCGCCCAGTCGGCGACCGGCGTGCAGCCGGCGGATGCCATCGGCGTTCCCTTCGAGTACCTGCTCGACGACACGGCTGCAGCGGAATTCGCCGAGGCCGTCGAGCGCATGACGTCGGAACAGGACGCCGCACCAATGCGCTTCGAGTGGCGCCTGCGCCTGTCCGGGCAAGGCGGTGGTCGATGGATGCTCGGGACCCTGACCAACCGCCTGCACGATCCGATGGTCCAGGCCCTTGTCGTCTGCGCGCGCGATGTGACCGAGGCGCGCGAGACCAAGCGGCGCATGCGACTACTGGAGCGCCGCCTGCGTTCGTTCGCCGAGCACGCGGCCGACGCGCTGATGGTCCTCGATGGCGAGGGGGTGATTCGCTATCAGTCGGCAGCAATCCAGAAATCGCTCGACGTGAAGGCAGATTCGACGATCGGCAAGCCAGCCGTGTCGCTCTTTGTCGAAGAAGACCAGCCGGCGATGCGCGCGATCGTCAACGCCGCGGCGCGCGATGGACCGGCGCATCGAACGCACAGTTGCCTGGTTCGGTTTACGAGCGCGGATGGCAGCGTGCAGCGGCTGTGGGTGTCGGTGCGGAATCTGATGGCGGATTCGACGATCGGCGGCTTGCTCCTGACGGTGCGCAATGTCACGGCGGCGGCGCTGACGCGCGGCTCCGAAGCAGGGCGGCAGGCACGGCGCCTCGATTTTCGCGAACGGCTGCTTGAGCTGGCGATCCAGACGCGCGCCGACTTCTCCTATTCGCTGTCACGTGCATTACGCGTCGTCGCGGAGACCCTGCGCGCGAGCAGCGCGAGCTTTTGGGTGCACGAGCATTCGCCCGCGGCGTTGCGTTGCGAGTCGTATTTCGATGCGCGGCACGATCGCTTTGTGCGCGACTGGGTTGGCGCCGAATTCCCCGCGTCCGTTTTCCCGGACTACTTTGGCCAGATACGCGATCGTCAACCCGTGATCGTGGCGGACATTGAATCGTCGCCGCTGCTGGCGCCCCTGGCTGCCGATCCGCGCTGGGCCGAGGCCAGGGCGATGCTGGACGCGCCCGTGCTGCTCGACGGCGAAGTTCATGGCGTTCTGCGCGTGCAGAACGTGGAGCCGCGCAGCTGGGACGAGGATGAGGTGAATTTTGTCGCTACCGGCGCTCTGCTGATTGCGCTGGCGATGGAGGCATCGCAGCGGCAGGAGGCCGAGACGCGTATCGAGCAGCTTGCGTGGTACGACTCGCTGACCGGGCTGCCGAACCGCAATCTGCTGCGCGAGACGATGCGCGACATGATCATGACGGCGGCCAATCGGCGTCGGCGCATCGCGGTGATGCTGATCGACCTTGATCGCTTCAAGGACGTGAACGACACGTTGGGCCATCTGGTCGGCGATTCGCTGATCAAGTCGGCGGCCCAGATCATCAAGGACATCGTCGCTGAGCGCGGCATCGTTTCGCGCTTGGGAGGCGATGAATTCGTGGTCGTGCTGAACGACTTCGAGCATCGCCAGGAGGTCGCGCTGCTGGCGGCGCGCATTGCGCAGTCGCTGCATCGAACCGATCTCGTCCCCAACGTCGACACGCAGGTGTCGGCGTCGATCGGGATCGCGCTCTTCCCGGAGCACGGGCGCGAGATGAGCACGCTGCTGAAGAACGCCGACGCCGGCATGTATCAGGCCAAACGCGACGGGCGCAATCAGTTCAGCTTCTTCAACCCGATCCGTCACGAGACCGCAGCGCGCGAGGTGCAGCTCGGCATCCAGATGCTCAAGGCGCTGCAGTCCGAGCAGCCGCAGTTCATTCTCGAGTACCAGCCGCAGGTGCAGATGAACACCGGTCGCGTGGTCGGACTCGAGGCGCTGATCCGCTGGCAGCATCCGACTTATGGGCGGCTTACGCCGGATCGCTTCATCGGCGTGGCCGAGGTCAGCGGATTGTCGGAGCGCATCACCCGCTGGCTGGTCAACGATGTGTGCGCGCAAATCGTGCGCTGGCGCGCCAGGCAGCCCGGCTTCGATATCCCGATCTCAATCAACGTGGCCGGACGAGAGATGGGTTCGGCCAGCCTGCCGATCATCGTGCGCACGGCGCTCGCCAAGCACGGAATCGAGCCGCACATGATCACGCTCGAGATCACCGAACGCACTTTGGTGAAGGAAAGCGGGGTCAACAACGACGTGATGAACGAATTGGCCACGCTCGGCGTCGGCCTGGTGCTTGACGATTTCGGTACCGGCTATTCGATGCTTGCCTATCTGAAACGGATGCCGATCAAGGCGTTGAAGATCGATCAGTCATTCGTCGAAGGTGTGCCGAACGATGCGGACAGCTGTGCCATCGTGCACGCGATGCTGGCGGTCGCGCGCCACTTCAAGCTCAAGGTCGTGGCCGAGGGCATTGAAACTCCAGAACAGGTCGAGTATTTGCGCAATATCGGCTGCGAGTTTGCGCAGGGGTTCTATTACTCGCGCGCGCTGCCGCCGCAGACCATCCTCGAGTACATCGAGTTCGGACCCGGCGACACGGCGGCGTTGCCGTCCAGCGGCCAGCCCTGAGCGATACGAGGTCGCATCCAGCGAATGACCTACAAAAACATTCTCGTCGAGCAACGCGATCGGGTCGGGCTGATCACGCTGAACCGGCCCAACGCGCTCAATGCGCTCAATGACGCACTGATGGACGAACTTGGCGCGGCGATGCTGGCATTCGATGCCGACGAAGCGATCGGCGCAATGGTCGTCACTGGATCGGCGAAGGCCTTCGCCGCCGGCGCCGATATCGGCGCCATGCGCCAGTGGTCATACATGGATGTATTCAAGGGTGAATACATCACCCGCAACTGGGAAGCGATCAAGCGTGTGCGCAAGCCCGTGATCGCCGCGGTCGCAGGCTATGCGCTCGGGGGCGGCTGCGAGCTGGCGATGATGTGCGACATCATCATCGCCGCGGAAAGCGCGCGCTTCGGCCAGCCGGAGATCAAGCTCGGCATCATTCCCGGCGCCGGCGGCACGCAGCGCCTTCCGCGCGCCGTCGGCAAGGCCAAGGCCATGGATCTGGTGCTCACGGCGCGGATGATGGACGCCGCCGAGGCGGAGCGCGCGGGACTGGTCTCGCGCGTGGTCGCCGATGAAAGACTGCTCGACGAAGCGCTCGCCGCGGCCGCCACGATTGCGGGGTTCTCGTTGCCCGCCGTCATGATGGCCAAGGAGTGCATCAATCGCGCCTACGAAGCGCCGCTCGCCGAAGGAATTCTGTTCGAGCGACGCCTGTTTCACTCGCTGTTTGCCACCAGCGATCAGAAGGAGGGCATGTCAGCCTTCGTCGAAAAGCGCGCGGCGAACTTCAAGCATCGCTGATTGTGCCTGTTTTGGAACAACGGCTTATCGCTGTCGGAGGCGCGCCTCTAACTTCGCCGTGCCTCTCAACTTGACACGAAATCTGCGGGTCTTCATAATCTCACCTCTTCGCTACTTGCGGTTGTGCGCAGTGCACAAACCGGCAGGTTAGCCTGCTCTTTAACAAACGAAACAGCCGATAAGTGTGGGCGCTCGATGACGGCGCAACCACTTTCGCGGGTCTCACACCTGCGATCGTGGCAATGCTCAATACATCTTGTGTCTCACACGGAAGTAAGTAGGAAGTCTTACAAGATTTCCTTCAATTCCGCGAGTGAGCGAACGTGCACGGAAACGTGTGCGAAGGATTTGAACTGAAGAGTTTGATCCTGGCTCAGATTGAACGCTGGCGGCATGCCTTACACATGCAAGTCGAACGGCAGCACGGGGGCAACCCTGGTGGCGAGTGGCGAACGGGTGAGTAATACATCGGAACGTGCCCTGTAGTGGGGGATAGCCCGGCGAAAGCCGGATTAATACCGCATACGACCTATGGGTGAAAGCGGGGGACCGCAAGGCCTCGCGCTACTGGAGCGGCCGATGCCCGATTAGCTAGTTGGTGAGGTAAAGGCTCACCAAGGCAACGATCGGTAGCTGGTCTGAGAGGACGACCAGCCACACTGGGACTGAGACACGGCCCAGACTCCTACGGGAGGCAGCAGTGGGGAATTT
>Ga0209048_10000366_pt1 | contig 48395 bp, 43 predicted proteins | sample FrelakmetCRP12CR_FD_187146 | JGI IMG/M metagenome (GOLD analysis project Ga0209048, IMG submission 187146) | Freshwater lake sediment microbial communities from the University of Notre Dame, USA, for methane emissions studies - CRP12 CR (SPAdes)... | ecosystem: Environmental > Aquatic >...
CTCGATCAACGTAAAACCTTGTTGTACACGTTTCATTGCCGTCTCCGTATGTTAGTAAGAACTCCCAAACCCTTCGCATCTGGGGATGCTGATGGGTACATTGCAATTGATGTGCCACGCTGCGCGACCGGCTGGAGAATTCCCGGGTAGACCGCTCATAATCCAAAATCCACCCCTCGTCGACCTATGACATTGTCATGGAGGCGGGCGTCCGTGAAAGTAATCGCTGACTGACGAACCTCTACGGAGTGCCGTGCCGCGTCAAAATCGCTGACGCCACGCGTCACATGCTGACGCGCCCTGTCCTCTACCGGGAGGGCCCTGCGGCGACCTGCGGCCGATGTCGGCGCGCGACGCGAAATCCTTTGCTGCCAGCGACCGCCGCTTCCCGCGCAGCTCGGCGAAAACTGTGCGTCCTGTCCTGTGACGCACAGTCTGAAAGCAACTGTCGTGCCCGACGCGAAATCAGCCCGAATCGACCACCTGCGGCATCCCCAGGTACTCCAGCGTCGTGCCGGCGATCTCGATCCGGTCGCCCGGCATGAGCACGACGGCTTCGTCGGCGATGGCGTGGCCATTGACGAGCGCGGGGCGCTCGCCCTCGACCTGCTTCAGCTCGCAGGTGTCGCCCAACCTGCGGATGATGGCCACCTGGATGCCCGCCCGGCCGATGGTCGTCTCCGCCTTGGTGAGCGCAACGATGCGGCCGGCATTGGGTCCCGTGACGAGCTTGATGGCTTCCACCGGCGGCGAAGGAGGCGGCACCTTGCGGGCCGGAGTCGCGGCCGGTGCGGGCACGCTCGCTACCGCAGGGGAAATCGCCGTCGTTTCCAGGGTCCTGCCCGCAGCGGCGTTCTCGGCCTGCCGGTCGCGGCGCATGGCGCTGCCGCCTGCCCCGCGCGCCGTGCGCACGAATGGCTTCGCCGCCTCGACCTTTGCTTCCAGGTCGCCGACGGCGGCGCGGAGCGGGCTGCGCGCGATGTCCGGAGGCGCCAGCACCGCGTCGTCGTCGACGCAATAGACGAGGATATGCCGGCCGACGTCGATCTGGTCGCCGTCGCGCAGGAAGTGCTTGGCGATGGGTGCGCCATTGACCAGCGTACCGTTGGTGCTGCCCAGATCCTCGAGAAAGGAATCGTTACGTATGGTCACGACGGCGGCATGCTCGCCGCTCACCGCCAGGTTGGGCAGGCAGACGTCGTTGTCCGCGCGCCGGCCGATGGTCATGCGTTCCCGCTTGAGCGGGACGTCCAGCATCGTGCCATCCGCAAGGAGCAGGACCAGCTTGCTCATGCGTCGCCTCCGGACCGGTCGCGCCAGTATGTGGAGATGTCGGGAGTGTTTGCCATGTATTCCATCACCCAAAGCGAGCGGCGATAGGACCCGCCGCCTCGAGCAAGCCGATTCTATGCCGGCTTCTTGCTCATCCAGCGCTGCAGCCAGCCGCCAGTCGGCAGGAAGCTCTCCGGGACACGGATCAGGATCACGGATATGTTGTCGCGGCCGCCGTTCTGGTTCGCCACGTCGATCAGTTCGGCCGCGGCCTCGGCGAGGTCGCCGCGCTTGCTGGCGACGATTTCCTGCACCGCGGCCGGGTCGACCATGTCGGTCAGACCGTCCGAGCAAAGTATGTAGATGTCCTCGGCCTCGACGCGGTATTCGGAGATGTCCGGGGGAACCACCGCCTCGATCCCCAGCGCCCGGGTGACGAGGTTCTTGTTGAGCGAGTACTTCGCCTGTTCCGCCGTCAGCATGCCGCTGTCGATCTGTTCCTGCAGCAGCGAATGATCGTGCGTGAGCTGTTCGAAACGGTCGACGCGCAGCCGGTAGCAGCGCGAGTCGCCGATGTGACCGATGCTGACCCGGTTCTCGAAGAATACCGTCGCGACCAGCGTGGTGCCCATGCCGGCGCATTCCGGCCGGGCCTGCGCCGCCTCGTAGATGCCCTTGTTGGCGAGAGCGATCTGCTGCTGCAGCAGCAGCGCGGCATGCGTGAGTCCGCTGCCGACGTCGACCTTGGACAGCTCGCGTCCCGAATTGAGCTCCTGCAGCATGCCCGTGCTGATGACGTTGACGGCGATGCCGCTGGCGACTTCGCCGGCGCTGTAGCCGCCCATCCCGTCGGCGAGCACCGCAAGCCCGGCATCGCCGTCGACAAACACCGAGTCCTCGTTGTGCGTGCGGACCATCCCGGGATGCGAGAGGGTGGCCACGTCGAGCGGCGCGCGCGCACTCATCGGGAAACACCGGCACGGCGGCAGGAGCGGGTCAAACGGGGATCCAGGCTGATCATCATCGTCGGCGAGTTTACCTCGCACCGCGCCGGCAGGCGAGAACCGGACGCAATGGCATCAGGTCGCGCGCAAGCGCGCGTTGCGGCGGGTCAACCACACCCCTGCCACGACAACCAGCGCCAGCCCCGCGACCGGCGCAAGCCAGGTCAAGGCCGCCGCATTCGCCGCGACCCACGGCGCGACGGCCGGATCCTCGACCGCCAGGTCGCCGGCGATGTAGCCGAGCAACCCTCCACCCGCGATCATCAGCAGGGGAAAGCGTTGGATCAGGCGCATGATGACTTGGCTGCCAAGCACGACAATGGGAATGCTGACGATCAACCCGAAAATGATCAGCGGTACGCTGCCCTTGGCCGCCGCGGCGACGCCCATGACGTTGTCCAGACTCATGATCACGTCGGCGACGATGATCGTCCAGACCGCGGCGAGCAGGCGGTCGCTTGCCTTGACCTTGTGCTCCCCGTCGTCCTCCTCCGCGATGAGCTTGATGCCGATCCAGATCAGCAGCGCGCCGCCGACGAGCTTCAGATAGGGATTGCTCAGCAGGCTCATGGCGAAGAACGTCAGCACGATGCGCAGCGCGATCGCGCCCAGAACGCCCCAGAATATGCCCTGCCGCCGCTGCTTCGGAGCGAGGTTGCGGCAGGCCAGCGCGATCACCACCGCGTTGTCGCCCGACAACAGGATGTTGACCACGATGATCTGGACCACCGCAACCCAGAATTGGGGTTGACCCCATTCCGTCATCGCCCGCCTCCACGTTGGCTCAGCGCCCTGCCATCCGATGGCCCCGGCAGGCCACACGTCGGCGCGCAGCGCCCGACCTCAGGCGGAGTTCGGGCTAGATGACGCTCTTGAGCAGCTTTCCCATCTCCGCGGGATTGCGCGTCACCTTGATGCCGCACGCCTCCATGACCGCCAATTTCTCCTGCGCGGTGCCCTTGCCGCCGGAAATGATCGCGCCTGCGTGACCCATCCGCTTGCCCGGCGGCGCGGTGACGCCGGCGATGAATCCGACGATCGGCTTTTTCATGTTGACCTTGGCCCACTCGGCAGCGGCCTCCTCGTCGGTGCCGCCGATTTCGCCGATCATCACCACCGCATCGGTCTGCGGATCGTCGTTGAAGAGCTTGAGGATGTCGATGTGCTTGAGCCCGTTGACGGGGTCGCCGCCGATTCCCACCGCCGTCGATTGCCCGAGTCCCAGCTCGGTGATCTGGCCGACCGCTTCATAGGTCAGCGTGCCCGAGCGCGACACCACGCCGATGCGGCCCTTGCGATGGATGTGGCCGGGCATGATGCCGATCTTGATCTCTTCCGGCGTGATCACGCCCGGACAATTCGGCCCGAGCAGCAGCGTCTTCCGGCCCTGCATCCGGTAGCGGGTGCGGATCATGTCGCGCACCGGAATGCCCTCGGTAATGCAGATCACCAGGTCGAGCCCGGCGTCCACCGCCTCGTCGATTGCGGCAGCGGCGAACGGCGGCGGCACGTAGATCACGCTGACCGTCGCCCCCGTGGCCTGTTTCGCCTCGGCGACCGTCGCGTAGATGGGGATGCCCTCGAAGTCCTCGCCCGGCTTCTTCGGATTGACGCCGGCGACGAAGCACTGCTTGCCGTTCGCGTAGTCGCGACACATGCGGGTGTGGAATTGCCCGGTCTTGCCGGTGATGCCCTGCGTGATGACCTTCGTGTCACTGTTTATCAGGATACTCATGTTTCGCTCATTTGGTCACCGTGTTGCTCCGTCATTGCCGCGAACGCGGGGATGACGAAGATAAGAACTGGGCAAAAACCGCTAGATCCCCTTCACCGCCTTCACCACCTTCTGCGCCGCGTCGCCCATGTTGTCAGCGGTGATGATGGGCAAGCCCGAATCGGCGAGGATCTGCTTGCCCAGGTCCTCGTTGGTGCCCTTCATCCGCACCACCAGCGGCACCTTCAGGTTCACTTCCCTCACCGCGGTCACGACGCCGAGTGCGATCGTGTCGCACTTCATGATGCCGCCGAAGATGTTCACCAGGATCGCCTTGAGCCCCGGGTTCTTCAGCATGATCTTGAAGGCCTCGGTGACCTTGTCGGCGGTGGCGCCGCCGCCCACGTCGAGAAAGTTCGCCGGTTCGCCGCCGAACAGCTTGATCGTGTCCATCGTTGCCATCGCCAGGCCTGCGCCGTTGACCAGGCAGCCGATGTCGCCGTCCAGCGAAATATACGAGAGGTCGAACTTGGACGCTTCGATTTCCGCCGGGTCTTCTTCGTCGAGGTCGCGCATCTCGACGATGTCGGGATGGCGGAACAGGGCATTGGCATCGAAGTTGAGCTTGGCGTCGAGCGCGACGACCTGGCCGTCGCCGGTGACGATCAGCGGATTGATCTCGGCCAGCGACGCGTCGGTCTCGTCGAAGGCGCGATAGAGCCCCTGCAGAATCTTCCTGGCCTGCGCCACGCTCGCATCGGGCACGCCGATCTTGCGCGCGACGTCGTCGGCAGCGACGTCGGTGAGGCCTTGGCCCGGATCGATGAACACCTTGTGGATCTTCTCGGGCGTGCGCGCGGCGACTTCCTCGATGTCCATGCCGCCCTCGGAGCTTGCCATCAGCACGACGCGCTGCGTGGTGCGGTCGACGACCATGCCGACATAGAGCTCCTTCTTGATGTCGGCGCCTTCCTCGATGAGCAGCCGCCGGACCTTCTGCCCATGGGGTCCGGTCTGGTGGGTGACGAGCTGCATGCCGAGAATCCTGCCCGCGAGGTCGCGCACCTCGTCGATCGATTTGGCGACCTTGACGCCGCCGCCCTTGCCGCGGCCGCCGGCGTGGATCTGCGCCTTGACGACCCACACCTTGCCGCCGATGGTCTCGGCGGCCTTGACGGCTTCGTCGACCGAGAACGCGGGAATGCCGCGCGGAGTCGGCATGCCGAAGCGGCGAAAGATTTCCTTGCCCTGGTATTCGTGGACCTTCACGGGGATTTCCTTTGCGGCAGATCGCCTTTGTACCACTGCGGGTAGTAGCTGCGGACGCTGTCGGTTGTCGTTTCCAGCGCGTGGCAGCGATCGAGTTGAAATGGTTTCTCGTCGCCGGGCTCGATTTCTCTGCGCAGCCCGGCCTGCATCTGGATCGCGGCCGTAGGCGCCTGCGCCAGCAGTTCGGTCACGTGACTGCAGCCCCGCACGCCACCCATCGCATCGTAGAGCGCCTTGCGAAAGCCATGCAACAGACTCGCGCCGACGAGCTTGCCATACGCGGCGGCGATGCGGCTGCACGCCCCGGGATAGGGCATGTCGTCGAAGGTGACCTCGACACTGCGGACGGACAAATCGCCGGTCACGGTCACGCGCGCCCACATGTCGTGCACCGGCACGCCCGCGGGACGCAGCCCGGTGAGCAGAGCGTAATCGTGGTCCTTGACGTCGGTGAGATGGCCTTCGATGTCGTACATGCCGTCGGCGCGCTGGTAGCACTCGTAACTCACGCGCCGCGTGTGCAGGCGGGTGCGGCTCGACTGGCAGGGAGAAAGCGGCATGAACGTCAGAGCAAGCGGTGTCGTGGCGCGGCGATTCGATGCCGGCGCGCCATGCGCCGGCCGGTGCGAAGTGGCTACAATAGCAGGCGCGCCACCGAGCCGGCATTCTACGCGGCGGCGCCACAACAGACAACGAGGACGCAGGCCATGTCGTTCGTGCTCGCGCTGGACCAGGGAACCACCAGCTCACGCGCGATCGTGTTCGATCACGCCGGGACGATTCGCGCCGCCGCGCAGCAGGAGTTCGCCCAGATCTACCCGCAGCCCGGCTGGGTCGAGCACGACGCCACCGAAATCTGGGCCACGCAAGCCGGTGTGGTAACGCAGGCGCTCGCCAAGGCGCGCATCGCCGCGACCGATGTCGCCGCGATCGGCATCACCAACCAGCGCGAAACGACCGTCCTCTGGGACCGCAGCAACGGCAGGCCGGTGGCCAATGCGATCGTCTGGCAGGATCGGCGCACGGCGGGGCTGTGCGACGCGCTGCGCGCGGCCGGTCACGCCGATCTCATCCAGCGCAAGACCGGTCTCGTGCTCGACGCCTACTTCTCCGGGACCAAACTCAGGTGGCTGCTCGACAACGTGCCCGGCGCGCGGGACCGCGCCAATCGTGGTCAACTCGCGTTCGGTACCATCGACAGCTGGCTGGTATGGAACCTGACCGGCGGTGCCCGCCACGTCACCGACCCGTCGAACGCCAGCCGCACGCTGCTGTTCGACATTCATCGCGGCGACTGGGACGAGGAGTTGCTCGCGCTGCTCGACATCCCGCGCGCCGTGCTGCCGGCGATCGTCGCATCATCGGGGATTTGCGCAGAGGCCGCGCTGCGCGGCGCGACGGTACCCATCGCGGGCATCGCCGGGGACCAGCAGGCCGCCCTGTTCGGGCAGGCGTGCCACGCGCCGGGCCTGGCGAAGAACACCTACGGCACCGGCTGTTTCTTGCTGCTCAATACCGGGCGGCAAGCGGTTGCCTCCAGGCACCAGTTACTGTCGACCGTCGCCTGGCAACGCAATGGCGTCACCGACTATGCCCTGGAAGGCAGCGTGTTCATCGGCGGTGCCGTCGTCCAATGGCTTCGCGACGGCTTGCAGATCATCCGCACCGCCGCCGAGGTCGAGGCGCTCGCCGCAAGCGTGCCCGACAACGGCGGAGTCTATCTCGTGCCGGCGTTTGCCGGCCTGGGTGCACCGCACTGGGATGCGTACGCGCGCGGCGCGATGTTCGGCCTGACGCGCGGCTCGACCGGTGCGCACCTGGCGCGCGCCGCGCTGGAGGCGATCGCCTACCAGAGTGCCGACGTGCTTGCGGCGATGCAGGCTGACGCCGGCGTCGTGCTCGCCGAGCTGCGCGTCGACGGCGGCGCCGCGGCCAACAATCTGCTGCTGCAATTCCAGTCCGATCTGCTCGGCGTGCCGGTGGTGCGACCCACAGTGCTCGAGACCACGGCGCTCGGCGCCGCCTATCTCGCCGGGCTCGCCGTTGGTTACTGGAAGGATGCCATCGACGTGGCCGCCAACTGGCAGGTCGACCGGCGCTTCGAGCCCGCGATGTCGCGCGACCAGGCGAGCTCGCTCACCGCGGGTTGGCGCAAGGCCGTGGAGCGCGCGAAGCACTGGGCGTGAAATGGTGCGCCGTCCCCGCGACAGCGGGGACCCTGCGGCTTTCGAGTCGCATGAGACTGGATGGCCGTCCTCGAAACTTCGCCGCTTGCGCGGGAATGACGAAGCAGCGTGACGGTTGCACCGTGGCCAAAACGTGCATATACTCTGATTTGCGTGCATATGCACGCGCTTGCTCCTGCCGCCGCCCCATGCCTCCTGCCGCCACCGCCGCCCTGCCCGCCTGCACCTGCGGCCGCCTGCGCCGGGCAACGCGCGCGCTGACGCAGCTCTACGACGATCTGATGATTCCCTCGGGACTGCGGGTGACGCAGTTTTCGATGCTGCGCACGCTCGAACGCGAGGGCACCTCGACGCTGTCGGACCTGGCGCAGGCACTCCTGCTCGATCGCACCGCGCTGTCGCGCAACCTCGACCCGCTGGTCGAGCGAGGCCTGGTGAAGATCATCGCTGGCCGCGACGCGCGTACCCGCGAGGTGTCGCTGACCCGCTCCGGCGGGCAGGCGATCCGCGCCGCGCTGCCGCATTGGACGCGGGCGCAGGCGCAGGTGAGCGCGAGGGTCGGCGCCGCGAAATTGCAGGCGCTGGTCGCGACGCTCGGCGAGATCGAGACGCTGCACCCCGATCGCAACAACGACGCGCGTTGACGCCCGCCGAGGATCGCCGTGACCTCCGCTAAAACGCGCGCCGACTGGCGTACGCCGACGCTGGTGCTGGTGTGCTCGGGCCTCATCCTGACGCTGGCGATGGGCATAAGGCACGGCTTCGGGCTGTTTCTGCAGCCGATGAGCGCGGACCTGCATTGGGGGCGCGCGACCTTCGCGCTGGCGATCGCCGTCCAGAATCTGGTGTGGGGCGCCACGCAACCGTTCGCGGGCGCGGTGGCCGACAAGTACGGATCGGGCCGCATCGTCTTCGGCGGGGCGCTGCTCTATGCGCTCGGTCTGCTGCTGATGGCACACCCGGCAACGCCGCTGACCTTCGTCCTCTCGGCGGGCGTGCTGATCGGCGTGGGCCTGTCCGGTGTCACCTTCAGCGTCGTCGCCGGCGTTCTCGGGCGCGCGTTTCCGCCGGAAAGGCGCAGCATGGTGCTGGGCATTTCGGCGGCCGCCGGTTCGTTCGGGCAATTCGCGGTGCTGCCGCTCACCCAGACGCTGCTCACGCACATCGGCTGGTACGGCGCATTGCTGACGCTCGCCGCCATCGGCCTGCTGATGGCACCGCTCGCCGCCGCGATGGTCGAGCGCCGCGACGCAACCGCGCATGCCTTCAGACAATCCGCCGGCCAGGCGATCACCGAAGCGCTTGGACACCGCGGCTACGTCCTGCTGACGCTGGGCTTTTTCGTCTGCGGCTTCCAGGTCGTATTCGTCGGCGTACACCTGCCGTCATACCTGCTCGACAAGGGCCTGCCCGCCAACGTGGGAGTCACCGCGCTCGCGCTGATCGGACTGTTCAACATCATCGGCACCTACGTGGCCGGCTGGCTGGGCGCGAAGATGCCCAAGCGCTACATACTTTCGTTCATCTATTTCGCGCGCGCCGTCGTGATCGCGGTCTTCCTGTGGTTGCCGCTTTCGGCAGTGACCGTCTACGCATTCGCGATGGCTCTGGGACTGCTTTGGCTATCCACCGTACCGGCGACCAACGGGATCGTCGCGCAGATCTTTGGCGTCAGGTACCTGGCGATGCTGAGCGGCGTGACATTCTTCAGTCACCAGATCGGCAGTTTCCTGGGCGCGTGGCTGGGCGGCTTCATGTTCGATCGCACCGGCAGCTACGACCTGGTCTGGTACCTGTCGATCGCGCTCGGCGTCGTCGCCGGCCTGATCAACCTGCCGATCGACGAACGCGAAATCAAGCGGAGCGCCATCGCCAGCGCATAGAAATCGCCGTCCACGTGGTATTGACGACGTTGTGGACCAGTGTTCCTTCGCCCGACGCGCCTTCGCGCGCCGGCCTCGCCCCGATGCAGGCTGGACCCCGAGTCACGCCGGCTTCAGCACATCGATCGCGTCGGTGATGATGGCGTCGACGTGCCACGTCACCAGTCTCGCGACCACGGCAGGGTCGTTGGGCGTGTAGGCGAGAACCTTGAAGCCGGCACGATGCGCCGCAGCCACGAACTTTTCGTCGAGCACGCGATAATCGGTATCGATCGCGACGCATTCGAGGCGCGACATGCGCGCCTCCCAATCTGCCGGAATGCGCTCGAGCAGCAGGGCCCGCGGCAATTCCGGAACGACGTCGCGGGCGGCCGCGAGCGCCTCCTCGGAAAATGACGACAGCAGCGGCGCAACGCTCGCCTGGCTCCACAGCGCGCGCGCATCGAGCGCGACCGCGGCGCCGGTTTCGCGCTCGCGTCCCGGCATCGGCTTGATCTCGACGTTGCACATGACACCGTTGGCGATCGCCCAGTGCGCGACCGCCGCGAGCGTCGGCAGCGTTTCACCGGCGTACTCCGCCGAGTGCCAGCTGCCGGCATCCAATTTCGCAAGTTCGGTCCAGTTCAGCGCGTCGGCGCGTCCGCGCCCGCTCGTGGTGCGATCGAGCGTGTCGTCGTGCAGCAGGAACGGCACGCCGTCGCCGGAGAGCTTGACGTCGAATTCGACCATGCGGTACCCGTGCGCGTGGCCCGCGCGCATCGCTGCAAGGGTGTTTTCGGGTGCCAGCTTGCCCGCGCCACGGTGCGCCACCAACGCCGGATAGGGCCACGCGCTCATGGCGCGATCCTGCCACCGGCATCGGCGTCGAAGACGTACACGCGTTCGCGCGCCACGGCGAGCGTCATCGGTTCGCCGACGGCGGCAGGTGTGCCTTGCTGCATGCGGACGACGATCATTCGTCCGGCGACGGCGACGTGAATCAGCGTGTCGGCGCCGAGTGCCTCGACCAATTCGACGTTGCCAGCCAGGCTGGCGTCGCCGGGACCCGACGCCAGCAGATGCTCCGGCCGGATGCCGATCGTGACCCGGCGGTCCGCATCGAGTTTGGTGTTCGTTTGCACGCTGCCGCCGCCCTCGAGCCTGACGCGCCCGGCGCCGTCGGCCTTGCCCTCGAGGAAATTCATCGCCGGCGAGCCGATGAATCCCGCGACGAAGGCCGTTGCCGGATTCTGGTAGACCTCCATCGGCGTGCCGATCTGCTCGGCGCGACCGGCATTCATCACAATCATGCGCTGCGCCAGCGTCATCGCCTCGACCTGGTCATGGGTGACGTAGAGGCTGGTCGTGCCGAGCCGGCGGTGCAGCTTCTGTATTTCGAAGCGCATCTGCACGCGCAGCTTGGCGTCGAGATTCGACAGCGGCTCGTCGAACAGGAACACCGCTGGCTCGCGCACGATCGCGCGTCCCATCGCGACGCGTTGTCGCTGCCCGCCGGACAACTGGCGCGGCTTGCGGTCGAGCAGCGGACCGAGCTCGAGGATCTCCGCGGCGCGCCTGACCTGGGCGTCGATGTCGCTGCGCGAAATCTTGCGAATCTTCAGGCCATACGCCATGTTGTCGAACACGCTCATGTGCGGATAGAGGGCGTAGTTCTGAAACACCATGGCGATATCGCGGTCCTTGGGCTCGAGCGTGTTGACAACGCGATCGCCGATGACGATGTCACCGCCGCTGATCGCCTCGAGTCCCGCCACCATGCGCAGCAGCGTCGACTTGCCGCAACCCGACGGTCCGACGATGACGATGAATTCGCCGTCGGCGACGTCGACGCTGACCCCGTGGATCACCTCGTTGTTCGCGTAACTCTTGCGCACGTCGCGAAGCTGGACTTTAGCCATGTTCCTGTTTCAAGTGTCGGCAAAGAACCTATCGTGGTTCCCGCGCAAGCGGGAGCCCAGTGTCTTTGCCGCGAACGCCACTGGATCGCCGCTTTCGCGGGGATGACGCGGTTGCTTCCAATCGCGGCGCCGCCACCCGTCTTGCTCTTGGGCACCCGCATCACTTCTCAGTGTCGACCAAACCTTTCACGAACCATTTCTGCATCAGGATCACGACCAGCGCGGGCGGCACCATGGCCAGCATCGCGGTCGCCATGACCAGATTCCATTCGGTCGCAGCGTCGCCCCCGGTAATCATGCGCTTGATACCGATCACCGCCGTGTACATCTCCTCCTGCGTCGTCACCAACAGCGGCCACAGGTACTGGTTCCAGCCGTAGATGAACAGGATCACGAACAGCGCGGCGATGTTCGGGCGCGACAGGGGTATCACGACGTCCCACAGGAAGCGCATCGGCCCCGCGCCATCGATGCGCGCCGCCTCCGCGAGCTCTTCGGGGATCGTGAGAAAGAACTGGCGGAACAGGAATGTCGCGGTCGCCGACGCGATCAGCGGTATCGTAAGGCCAGCGTAACTGTCGAGCATGCGCAGGTCGGACACGACCTTGTAGGTAGGCAGGATGCGCACCTCGACCGGCAGCATCAGCGTAACGAAAATCATCCAGAAGAAGAACGTCCGCAAGGGGAACCGGAAGTACACGATGGCGAACGCTGACAACAGCGAGATCGCTATCTTGCCGACGGCGATGACCAGCGCCGAAATCAGGCTGTTGAGCATCATGCGGCCCACGCCCGCGCTCGATTCCCCCGCACCTTGCGAGAGCGCGGTCAGGTAATTGTCGACGAAATGCGAGCCAGGCAAGAGCGACATCGGCGCCTGCAGGACCTCGTCTGCGGTATGCGTTGACGCGATGAAGGTCACGAAGACGGGGAATGCCACAATCGCCACGCCAAGAATGAGAACGGCGTGGGTGACGAACGTCAGGAAGGGACGATTCTCGATCATGCCGTCACGGCCGCCTCGTCTCCAAGTACGGGGAAGGGGAAGGTTCATGAGTGCCGGCAGGCGCACGCCACCAGCTTTTCGACGGCCAGAGATCGAGTTCATCAGTACTGCACCTTGCGTTCGACATAACGAAACTGGACCACCGTCAGCGTGATGACGATCACCATCAGGATCACCGACTGCGCCGCAGACCCGCCCAAGTCCAGGCCCTTGAAGCCGTCCTTGTAGACCTTGTAGACCAGGATCTCGGTTGCCTGCCCGGGCCCGCCGCTGGTCGCCGCGTCGATGATGCCGAAGGTGTCGAAGAATGCATATACGATGTTGACAACCAGCAGGAAAAACGTGGTCGGGGAGAGCAATGGAAATATGATCGTGAAGAACCGCTTGACCGGCCCGGCGCCGTCGATCGCTGCGGCTTCGATCAGCGATTTCGGGATCGACTGCAAGCCGGCGAGAAAGAACAGGAAGTTGTAACTGATCTGTTTCCACACCGCCGCGGTAACGACCAGCGTCAGTGCCTGGCCATCGTAGACGAGATAGTTCCAGTCGATGCCCCACTGCTTGAGCCAGTACGCGACAATTCCCAGCGTTGGATTCAACAGGAACATCCACAGCACCGCCGCGACGACCGGCGCCACGGCATAGGGCCAGATCAGCAGCGTCTTATATGCGTTCGCGCCGCGCAATACGCGATCGGCGAACACTGCGAGGACCAGCGATATCCCCAAGCCAAGCACGGCGACCAGCAGGGAAAAGACGGCGGTCACCTTGAACGAAGACAGGTACAGCGGGTCGTTGAACAGCTCCTTGAAATTGTCTAGGCCGACGAATTGCAGGTTCGTGCCAAAGGCATCCTGGATCATCAGCGAGTAATAAACCGCCTGCCCGGCCGGCCAGAAGAAGAACACCACCGTGATCGCAACCTGCGGCAGCAGTAGCGCATAAGGCAACCACGACGACTGGAACAGGGCGCGCTTTTCGAAAGCCACGAATGGTCCCGCGTCAGCCGCGCATATGATTGAATTGCCAGACTACGTCCGAATCAACGAGCAGGCCGCTGGCCCGCATGCGTCAATGCGGACGGATCGTCAATCTGGGCTGCCGACCTGATTGCCAAGCAACGACGAATCTTGGCCAGCAGCACTGGCGCACCATCACTCTTTCGCGGTCTTGGCGAACTTGGCGACCTGCTCGTTACTGCGCGCGACCGCCGTATCCAGCGCCTCCTTGGAGGTCTTCTTGCCGCTCCACACGGCCTCGAGCTCCTCGTCGATGATGTCGCGGATCTGCACGAAATTGCCCAGGCGGATACCGCGCGACTTGTCGGTGGTCTTGACGATCATCTGCTTGACCGACACATCGGTGCCGGGATTTTTTTCGTAGAACCCGGATTTCTTAGTCAGCTCGTACGCCGCCATGGTGATCGGCAGGTAGCCGGTGGTCTGGTGCCATTCCGCCTGCACGTCCGGGCGCGAAAGGAACGTCAGGAACTTGGCAACGGCTTTGTACTCATCCTTCGACTTGCCGCCCATCACCCACAGGCTCGCGCCGCCGATGATGGTGTTTTGCGGGGCGCCTTCGACATCGGCGTAATACGGCAGCGGGCCGACCCCGAAGTCGAACTTCGCGGTCTGCTTCACGGTGCCGTACGCGGCCGACGACGTCGTCATCATCGCGCATTCCCCGCTGTAGAACTTCGCTTCTGGCTCGTTCTTGCGCCCTGCGTAGATGAAGTATCCCTTTTTCACCCAGTCCTGCATGTCGGCGATGTGCCGGACCTGAATCGGCCCGTTGAACAGCAACTTCGGATCATTGCCCGCAAAACCGTTCTGCTCGGTGGCAAAGGGCTGGTTGTGCCACGCGCTGAAGCTCTCGAGTTGCGTCCACGACTGCCAGCCGGTGGTGAACGCACAGGGCGTCGCCCCGGAGGCCTTGATTTTCGCCGCTGCAGCGACCACTGCCTGCCAGGTCAACGGCGGCCGGTCCGGGTCGAGTCCGGCCTTTCTGAATGCATCCTTGTTGTACCAGAACACCGTGGTCGAGCTGTTGAACGGGAACGACAGCATCTGCCCTTTGGGGTTGGTGTAATAGCCCGCCACCGCCGGGATGTAGCTCTTGACGTCGAAGGGCTCACCCGCGTCGGCCATCACCTGGTACACCGGCTTGATCGCACCCTTGGCCGACATCATAGTCGCCGTACCGACTTCGAAGACCTGCAGCAATGCCGGCGCATTCCCGGACCGATAGGCGGCGATCGCAGCGGCCATCGCCTCGGGATAGCTACCCTTGAAGACCGCCGTAACCTTGTAGTCGCCCTGGCCTTCGTTGAAACGCTTGGCCAGCGCGTTGACGCGGTCGTTGTTGGCACCGGTCATCGCGTGCCACCACTGAATCTCGGTTACCGCCTGTGCCTGTGCAGCGACCGCCAGCAGAGCGCCGGCAAGTGCGACGCGCAGGAAGCGCGTTGTGTGACTGGTCATGATTGAGTCCTCCGGGACAGATGACTAATTATTGGGTACTGGGTGACGATTCTATTGCAAATGGCGCGGCGCGTCAGTCCGCGGCGCCGGGGTGAGGTTTAGGCACGCTGTGCGCGGCGGCGGCCCCCGCCTCCTTCGGCAACTTGCGGCCCCTGGCGATCAGCGTGTACGCGGTCGGCACCACGAACAGCGTGAGCAGCGTTCCGAAGCTCATGCCGCCGACGATGACCCAGCCGATCTGCGTGCGCGACTCGGCGCCGGCGCCGCTCGCGAGCGCCAGCGGGAGCGAGCCGAGCACCATCGCCCCGGTGGTCATCAGGATCGGGCGCAGCCGCAGCGTGGCCGCGTCGATGACGGCATCGAACAGCGGCTCGCCCTTGGCGCGCAGCTGATTGGAGAATTCGACGATCAGGATGCCGTGCTTGGTGATCAGCCCGACCAGCGTGACCAGGCCAACCTGGCTGTAGATGTTGAGCGTCCCTCCGGTGAGCCACAGCACGAACAGCGCGCCGGTCATCGACAGCGGCACCGACAGCATGATCACGAACGGGTTGCCGAAGCTCTCGAACTGCGCCGACAGCACCAGGTAGATGAACGCCAGCGCCAGCACGAAGGTGAAGTAGATCTCGCCGCCGGATTTGCGAAACTCGCGCGATTGCCCATCGAGATCGGTCTGCGCGGTCGGCGGCAGCGCGCGTTTGGCGGCGTCGTCCATCGCCGCCAGCGCTTCGCCGACGGCATAACCGGGCGCCAGCGTGCCCGTCACCTTGACCGCGCGCAGGCGATTGAAGTGGTTGAGCGACTGTGGCGCGACGCCCTCGCGCACGTCGACCAGGTTCGACAGCTGGACCATGCTGCCGTCGCGCGCCCGCACGTAGGTGTCGCTGATGTCGGCGGGGCTCGCGCGATCCACCGGGGCGACCTGCACGATGACGTCGTACTGCTCGCCGTCCTTCTTGAAGCGGGTCACCTGGCGGCCGCCAAGCATCGTCTCGAGCGTGCGGCCGACCGTGTCGACGGCCACGCCGACGTCGGAGAGCTTGTCGCGGTTGATCGTCACCCGCACCTCGGGCGTGTTGAGCCGCAAGTCGATGTTCAGGTTCTGCACGCCCGGGTACTTGCGCGCCTCGTCGACGAAGCGGTCGACCACCCGCTGCAGCTCGGCGTAGGGAACCTGCGACATGATGACGTACTCGATCGGCGTCGAGCGGAACGGCTGCCCAAGCGACGGCGGATTCACCGCGAACGCCAGCGCGCCAGGGATGCCTGCCATCTTCGGACGCAGTTCGTCGGTGATCTGCTGCTGGCGCTTCGCACGTTCTTCCCAGTTCTTGAGGCGCAGCACCGCGATGCCGTCGACGACGGTCGGAAATCCGGCGATCGCGGTATACGCAGCAGCCTCCGGGATCGTCGCATAGAAGGCTTCGATGGACTGCAACTGGTCGGCGGTGTACTGCGGGGTCGAACCCTGCGGACCGGACACGATGCCGAGGATCACACCGCGATCCTCCAGCGGCGCCAGCTCGGACTTGAGCAGGGTGAAGAAGAGCGCGCCCAGTCCGGCGACCACGAACCAGACGATGACCATCACCCAGCGCGCGTGCAGGATGGCGGTAAGCAGGCGGCGGTACGCCCGCGTCAGGCCCTCGATCCAGCCTTCGATGCGGTTGTAGATCCACGAATGCTTCGCCTCGTGGCGCAGCAGCAGCGAGCACATCATCGGCGTGAGCGTCAGCGCGACGAAGCCGGACACCAGCACGGCGCCCGCCAGCGTCAGCGCGAACTCGATGAACAGGCGCCCGGTGCGCCCGGTGGCGAAGGCCAGTGGTGCGAACACGGAAGTCAGCGTCAGCGTCATGGCGATGATCGCGAAGCCGATCTCGCGCGCGCCCTGGATCGCTGCTTCCTTGCGCGGCATGCCCGACTCGACATGCCGGAAGATGTTCTCCAGCATCACGATCGCGTCGTCGACGACCAGGCCGATGGCGAGCACCATGGCTAGCAGCGTCAGCGTGTTGATCGTGAAGCCGAAGGCGTACATCAGGCCGAAGGCGCCGATCAGCGACACGGGAATCGTCACGATCGGGATCAGCGTCGCCCGCAGGCTGCGCAGGAAGAAGAAGATGACCAGAACGACCAGCACGATCGCTTCGACGACGGTCTCGAACACCGAGCCGATCGAGCGCTCGATGAACACCGAGGTGTCGTAGGCGACAATCAGGCGCATTCCGGGGGGCAGCGTCGGATTGATCCGGTCGACTTCGGCGCGCACCGCCTTGGACAATTCCAGCGGATTGGCGACCGCCTGCTTGATCACGCCGATGTTGAGCGACGGCTTGCCGTTGAACCGCGACACGGTGCGCTCGTCGACCGCGCCGATCGCGGTGGTTCCCAGATCGCGGATGCGCACGGGATAACCGCCGACGTTGGCCACGATGATGTTGGCGAACTGCTCGGCGGTCTGCACATCGGTCTCGGCCACCACGGTGAATTCGCGGGCGGTCGACTCGATGCGGCCAGCGGGAATCTCCGCATTCTGGCGGCGTATCGCGTCCTCGACGTCCTGCACGGTGAGCTTGTACCCGGCCAGGCGCGTACGATCGATGTTGATGCGCATCGACACGCGCCGCTCGCCGAAGATGCGCACGTCGGCGGCGCCAGGCAGCACCGAGAGCCGCGGCTGTACGTAGCGCTTGACGTAATCCGAAGCCTCGAGCGTCGACTGCGCGCCCGCCTCGACCGCGATGTAGATTATGGGATTCGAATCGGCCTCGACCTTGGCGATGATCGGCTCGTCGATCGTGTCCGGCAATTTGCCGCGGGCGCGCGCCACTTTGTCACGGACGTCGGCGGCCGCCGAATCGGGATCGCGCTTGAGCGTGAAGCGGACGTTGATCTGGCTGGTCTCGGAGCGGCTCTGCGAGGTCATGATCTCGACGCCCTCGATGCCGGCCAGCGAATCTTCCAGCGGCTTGGTGACCTGCGACTCGACCACTTCGGCCGACGCACCGCGATAGGTGGTCTGCACGCTGACCACGGGTTCGTCGATGCGCGGGTACTCGCGCACCGACAGCCGCGTGTACGAAATCAGCCCGACCAGGACGATGATCAGCGACAGCACCGTCGCAAACACCGGGCGCTTGACGCAGATTTGCGGCAGCTGCATGGACCGCGGGTCAGGATTTCGGCGCGGCCGGCGGCGCCGCGGCGTCGACCTTCGGCGGCGTGCCGGCGGGTGCAGGAGCCGTCGCCGCGCTCGTCGGCGCGGAGGGCCCGATCACCTGTACGGGCACGCCTTCGCGCAGCTTGAGCTGGCCCGCTGTGACGACGACGTCGTTGTCCTGCAGGCCCTTGACGATTTCGGTCTTGCCGTCGCGACGCTGGCCGATTTCGACCTTGGCGCGCTGCGCCTTGCCGTCGGCGACGCGGTAGACGTACCACTCGTCGCCCTGCGGCACGATCGCCTGCTCGGGGACGACCAGCGCGTCCTGGACCTCGCGAGTCAGCAGCCGCACCCGCGTGAACATGCCCGGGCGCAGCGTCGCATCCTGGTTTTGCACCTGCGCGCGAATGACCACGGCGCGGCCCGCGGCGTCGATCAGCGGATTGATCGCGAACACCTTGCCCTCGTAGTTCTTGCCGGGCATCGCGTCGAGCGTCAGCTGCAGTGACTGCCCGACGCGCACCTGTGAGAGATAGATTTCCGGGACGCGAAAATCGACCTTGAGCGGGTCGACGGCCTCGAGATTGACCATGTCGGCGCCTTCCTTGACATAGTCGCCGACGCTCACCGAGCGCAACCCGATGAGACCCGAAAACGGCGCGCGGATGGTGAGCTTGGCGAGCTTCGCCTCGGCCAGCGCCACGGCCGCCTCGGCGACCTTGAGATTGTTCTCGGCTTCATCCCTGGCCTGTCCGGACAGGAAGCCCTTCTTCTCGAGGTCGATCGCGCGCGCATATTTCTGGCTGGCGAGCGTCAGGTTGGCGCGGGCCTGCTGCACTTCGGCCGCGGTCACCGAAGTGTCGAGCAGGACCAGCGGCGCTCCCTTGGCCACGCGCTCGCCTTCGCGAAACTGGATCGCGCTGATCCGCCCGGCCACTTCGGGTCGCAAGGTGATCGATTCGTCCGAGCGCAGGCTGCCGACCGCAGTGATGCCCTGCGGCAACGCGACGCGGGCGACCTTGGACGCCTCGACCGCGACGCCCCCGCCCTGCCCGGCAGGCGCGCCGGCGGGTGCCACGGCCGCTTTGGCCGCTTCGCCGCCGCCCGGACTGCGCTGCTGACCGAACCAGAATCCACCGGCAGCAACTGCGGCGAGCAAGAGTACGGCGATGCCGCTGATGACCATTCTATTCATGCGGAGATTGCCCGAATCTATGCCACAAAGGATAACTAATCATTATGCGCCGGCTGCTCGAACGCGGCAAATCGGCCCAGGGCGATGCTGCTAGAATTCACGCGTAGCAGACCGGCACGCATCTTGGAGGTTCCTTGACTCGCACGCTGTTCGCCATTGGTCTCGCCGCGAGCTGCCTGAGCGGTGCGACGCTGCTGTTTGCCAACGCGGCGTTCGCTCAAGCCTATCCGAGCAAGCCCGTCCGCCTGGTCGTGCCGTTTCCGCCCGGCGGATCGCTGGATGTCGTCGCGCGCGCCATCGGCCAGAAGCTCAGCGAAGCGTGGGGTCAGCCCGTTGTCATCGACAACCGGCCCGGCGCCGGCGGCAACATCGGCGCGGACCTCGTCGCCAAGAGTCCTCCCGACGGCTACACGATTCTCGAAGGCGCACTGTCGACGCACGCGGTCAACGTCACGCTCTATGGCAAGCTCCCGTACGACCCGATCAAGGACTTCGCACCGATAACGCTGGTCGCGATCACACCCAACGTCCTGGTGGTCAATTCGACGGCGCCCTTCAATACCGTTCCCGATCTGATCGCGTACGCCAGGGCCAATCCCGGCAAGCTTGCCTTTGGCTCGGGCAGCAACGGCAGCGCCGGCCACCTTGCCGGCGAACTGTTCAAGGCCGAGGCGCACGTCGACATGGTGCACATCCCCTACAAGGGCGGCGCGCCGGCACTGCAGGCGCTGCTCGCCGGCGACACGCAGCTCATGTTCGACAACCTGGCCAACTCGATGCAGCAGGTGCGTGCCGGCAAGCTGAAGGCCGTCGCGGTGACGACCGCGAAGCGCTCGTCGCTGGTGCCGGAGCTGCCGACGCTGGCGGAGGCAGGGCTACCGGGCTTCGACATCTACACCTGGTGGGGCTTCATGGCGCCGGCGGGAACGCCCAAGGAGATCGTCGCCAAGTGGAATGCGGAAGTCACGCGCATCCTCAACACGGCCGACATGAAGGCGTTCTTCGCGCAACAGGGTGCCGAGCCGGCGCCGACGACCCCCGAGCAGTTCGAGGCACTGATCAAGAGCGAGATTCCCAAGTACGCCAAGATCATCAAGGAGTCGGGCGCCAAGGTCGATTGACGCGTCAGCGCCCTTGCTGGGCACGCCGTTGCAAGGGGAACCTTGGGCCGTTTGTGCGGTCAGACCGCTCGAACCGTCAGGTAGACAGAGGAGCAAACATGAGAATAGTTCAGCGCATGGCGCTGACAGGGTTCGCCGCAATGGCGGCGCTGGTCCTGCAAGCCGCGAACGCGGCAGACTTCACCGACATCGCGCCGGTGGTTGCGAGCACGCCGATATTCGAGCATGTCAACGCGCCGAAGCAGGAGTGCTGGAACGAGCAGGTCACCACCCAGACGCAAGGCAGCGGCGGCTCGCCGCTCGGCGCGATCGTGGGCGGCATCGCCGGCGGCGTGATCGGACATCAGATCGGCAGCGGCCGCGGCAATGCGGTTGCGACCGGCGTCGGCGCGGTCACCGGTGCGGTGATCGGCGACAAGGTCGATCCCAATGGCGGCGTGCTTGGCGGCAGCGCCAATGCGCAGACCCGCGAGCAGGTCGTGCAACGTTGCCGCACCGTCGACAACTGGCAGGAAGTCGTGCGCGGCTACAACGTGACGTATCGCTACAATGGGCGCGACGTCACCGTTCGCCTGCCCTATGATCCGGGCCCCAACGTGCGCGTCGCGGTCAGCGTGATCCCACCCGACCGGCGCCCGCCGGTGTCCTACAACGGGCCGGCGCCCTACAACGCGCCTCCGCCTTACTGAACGCGTCCATTGCGGCAGAGGACGGCCGGCGACGCGAGTTGGCGGCCGTTTTGTTTCGTATTTCGGTTCCGCCGTTCAATCTGCAAACGGCCTTGCCATCACCCGATGCAGCGACGCGCATCGCATCCCGACAGCGCGTCGCACTCGGTGCCCGCCTCACTGGCAGACGGTCCCCGGGGCGACCAGGATTTCCCGCGTGATCGCCTTGGTCTGGGTGATCCCGTTGACGGTATACGCGAAAGTTCCGGTCTGACCATCGGCGAAACCGAGGCTGACCCTGCCGACTGCGGTGGCCACCACCCTCGCCGGGTCGAACGATACCGCGTTGAACGGCGGTCCTGTGGTGCGATAAAGCGTTCCCGCATACGCGCCGAGCGCGATCTTCGGCGCCGTCGCGGACAACCACAGCGGCGTGCCGTCGACGTCGTAGGTGAACCAGGTCAGGAACATGGTATCGCCCTGCTGCGTCGAGTAGAGGCCCCATCCCGCTTCCACGCCTGCCGGGCTCGCCCACCAGAGATCCTGGTAGTTGTAGGCAACTGACAAATCGGTCAACAGGTTGAACGTACAGGTCGGCAACCGCCCGAAAACCTGGCGCGTGATGGTCTTCGTCTGACTGATGCCGTTGACCGTGTAAGCGAATATCGCGTTGTCGGCGTCGGTGAACGTGAGCGTGCCGGTACCGACCGCGAATCTGCGCACCAGTCCCGGGTTGAATGGGACTGCGCTGAATGCCGGCCCGGTCGACTGCTGCAGGGTACCCGTATACACGCCAGGCGAGGTCAGCACCGAGGTCATCGACAGCCACAGGCCCTTGCCGGTCGCGTCATACGTGAACCAGGTGGCGAAGATCGTGCCGGCCTGATGGGCGAGGTTGATGCCCCAGCCGGATTCCGAACCGGCGGGACTGTTCCACCACAGCCCGCCGTAGTTCGGGGCACCCGCCGCCACGACCTGCACAACGGTCGCCGGTGAAACATCGCCGAAAGGCGTGCCTTGCGGCGAACTCATCTGCCAGCGGAAGTTGAACGCACCCGGAGTCGTCGGCGCCACGACAAAAAAGCTGAACGTCACGTTGGCTCCCGCTGCGACGGATGCCGGCAAGGGAACGCTGCTCGTTCCCCAGATTGTATTGCCGGTCGGCGAGGCTGACGTCAACGTGTACCCATCCGCCGGCGCCCAGGTCGCGTTCGTCGTATTCTTGAACGTCACCGTGACCTGGATCGTGGCGCCCGCTGGCACCTTGGCCGGCACCTGCTGCGACACGAATGCGGCGGCATTCGACACGGCGACCTTGGGATCGGGAGTCTCGTCGCCGAAGGTGCCATAGGTCTGCGACAGCATGCGAAAGCGCAGCGGTGCCGGTGCGGAGAACCTGCAACCGAGCGGCTTGACGACGAAATTGAACGTCACCTGCGCGTTGGGGGCGACGTCGTTGGGCAGCAGCACCCTGTTGCCGCTTTGGCCGCCGTACACGTTGCCCTGGATACACCAGTAGTAGTTGTCCTGGGGTTCCTGGGTGGCGAGAAAGACATCGCCCTGCGACTGCACCCACGTCGCCGTGCCGGTGTTGCGCATCGTCACCGACACATTCGCGGTTGTCCCTTCCTCGATGAACGAAGGCGCCGTTTGCGCGACGAACGCAGCCGAGTACACCGGCTGGGCGCGAACGCCGGCAGGTATAGCCGCCAGCATTATTGCGCCGACGAAGATGCCCAGGAGGACGCGCTCGGTGCGAACGCCGCAGCCCGCGAGTCGGGGCAATGAGATGAGAGGCGCTACCGTCACCATTACGATAATACGGCATCTACCACGGCGCCCCAACGAGCACGATTGGTGGCGCTGCAATGCCCCGTCCGCCGTTGTGGCGAGAAGAGCACAAGCGGTGTGCAGCGGCTCGCCATGCCGCAAGACCGCCGTTGTCCGTTACCAGATCTATGGTGTCAGCGCTTGAGCGCGATCCATGCAATCAGCAACCACGCGGCGATGAAAGCTCCGCCCCCCAACGGCGTTATTGCGCCGAGCCAGCGTTCGCCGCTGACGGCAAGCAGGTACAGGCTGCCCGAAAACAGCAACAGGCCCGCGATCAGCAGCCATGCCGACGCCGCGAGCGCCCGGGCCGCGGCCCAGCGTTCCATCAGAATCCCCACGGCCAGCAGTCCCAGCCCGTGCCAGAAGTGGTACTGGACGGCGGTCTGGTAGATCGCCAGCGCGTCGGGCGCAAGGCGTCCGCGCAGCGCATGCGCGCCGAACGCGCCGAGCGCGACCGCGGAGGCGAGCGCCATCGCGGCGGCGAAAACACAGCGTCGGGCAGTCATTGGGAAGGCGCCATTTCGTCTACAATGGTGACAACTCGATTCAAGGATAGCACCGTGGCTCTCGAACCCATTCAGCGCATCAATCCCGGCAAACGCCTGTCCGACGCGGTCGTCCACGGCTCGACCATCTACCTGGCCGGTCAGGTCGCGAGCGATCCGGGGCAGGACATCCGCGGCCAGGCGCGCGACATCCTGGCGCAGATCGATCGCCTGCTCGCCGGGCTCGGCAGCAGCAAGCAGCGCATCCTATCGGCGACGATCTATCTCGCCGACATGGCCGACTACGCCGCGATGAACGAAGTCTGGGATGCGTGGGTGCCGCAGGGCGCGCTGCCCGCGCGGGCGACGGTCGAAGCGAAGCTCGCCCGCCCCGAATACAGGATCGAGATCCAGGCCATCGCCGCGACATAGCGGAGTCCATCATGTCCGTTCCCCCGCCCGCATCCTCTGTCGCCACCCGCACCGCGGCGGTTACCGAAACCCCTGCGCAGCAGCCGGTCACGCGCGCCATGTTCGACGAGTACATGGTGCCGTGCTTCGCGCCGGCGCAATTCATTCCGGTGCGCGGCGAAGGTTCGCGCATGTGGGACCAGCAGGGCCGCATGTACATCGATTTCGCCGGCGGTGTCGCGGTGACCGCGCTCGGGCACTGCCACCCGGCGATGGTGCGCGCGTTGCACGAACAGGCCCGCACGATCTGGCACGTCTCCAACTGGATGACCAACGAGCCGGCGCTGCGCCTGGCCAAGAAACTCGTCGACGCGACCTTCGCCGAGCGCGTGTTCTTCTGCAACTCCGGCGCGGAAGCCAACGAGGCGGCGCTCAAGCTCGCGCGCCGCTACGCGCACGATCACTTCGGCGCCGAGAAGGTGCGCATCGTCTCGACGCTCAACTCGTTCCACGGCCGCACGCTGTTCACCGTCACCGCGGGCGGCCAGGCGAAGTACGCCAGCGGCTTCGGCCCGCAGCCGACCGGCTTCACGCACATCCGCTACAACGACATCGCGGGGCTCGAAGCCGCCTTCGCCGAAGAGGGCGGCGACGACGTCTGCGCGGTCATCCTCGAGCCGATGCAGGGCGAAGGCGGCATGATTCCCGGCACGCCCGAATTCCTGGCCGCCGCACGCCGGCTGTGCGACGAGCACGACGCGCTGCTGATCTTCGACGAAATCCAGAGCGGCATGGGTCGCACCGGGGCGCTCTTCTCGTACATGCAGAAGGGCGTCGTGCCCGACATCCTGACCTCGGCCAAGGGGCTGGGCGGAGGCTTCCCGATCGGCGCGATGCTGACGACCACCGAAATCGCCTGCGCCTTCGGCGTCGGCGTGCACGGCACGACTTATGGCGGCAATCCGCTGGCGTGCGCGGTCGCCGGTGCCGTGTTCGACGTCATAAACACCACCGAAGTCCTCGACGGCGTACGCGCGCGCCACGCGCTGTTCATGGAGGGCCTGCGCACGATGAACGAGCGGCGCGAAGTCTTCGCCGACATTCGCGGCGAAGGTGTCTGGCTGGGGTGCGAGCTGAAGGCGCCCTGGCAGGGCAAGGCCGCGGACGTGATGAAAGCGGCCAGCGACGCCGGGCTGATCGTGCTCATGGCCGGGCCCGACGTCGTGCGCATCGCGCCGTCGCTGATCATCAGCCTCGACGAAATCCTCGAGGGCCTCGCGCGCCTCGAGATCGCGCTGGGCAAGGCGCTGACCTAGTCGCTGGCCGGCGCCGGCAGTCGACGATGGCGCCGCACCGGCGACCACAGCACCGCGGCCGCCGAGAGCACCAATCCGAGCACACCGACGGCCAGCAGCGTCGAGCGCAGTCCGATCACCGTCGCCAGCGCGCCGCCGACGAGTGAGCCCAGCGGCGCTGCCGACACGCCGAAAAAACGCATCGTCGCGGTCATGCGCCCGAGCAGGCGGTCGGGCGTGATCGCCTGACGCAGCGCGAGGTAGTTGATGCCCCACAGGATCGCGCCGAAGTCGAAGACCAGCATGGTCACGCCGAGCACGAGCGCGGCGAGCCACGGCGCGCCGCCGATGAGCCCGAAGGCCTGCCACGCGAACGCGGTCATGATCAGCCCGTTGATGAGCATCGGCCCGATGCCGTACCTCGCCGAAAGGCGCTGCGCGAGCGCCGAAGCGAGCACGCAGCCGAGCCCGCCCAGCGCGTAGGCGAAACCGATCGCGCCGGCGGACAGCGACAGCTCGCGCGTCGCGAACAGGATCAGCACCGCGATCTGCATGTGGTGCAGGAACTGCCATGTGCCCGCCAGCCACGCGAGCCCCCACAGCGTGCGATTGCCCCACACCAGCCTGAGGCCTTCGCCGATCTCGTGCCAGATGCCCGCGCGAGCGCCGCTGTGCGGCACGTCGTTGCGGCCCTCGACGCGGCGCAGCAGCAGCGCCGAGACGAAGAACGCAACCGCATCGAGCGCGATCGCGAACGGCGCCGTGAGCAACTGGATCAGGCCGCCCGCGATGCCCGGCGCGATCAGCGCCGCCGAGGTCTCGCCGAGCGCGGTCTTGGCGTTGGCTTCGACCAGGCGCTTGCGCCCCGCCATTTGCGCGAGCAGCACCTGATACGCCGCGCCGCCGACGACATTCTGGATGCCGCACAGGAAGCCGACGGCGAAGAGTATCTCGATCGACAGCACGCCCAGCCACGCGGTCAGCGGTATGGCAAGCAGCGCGACGCCTCGCCCGATATCGGTGACGATCACCACCGGCAGCTTGCGCACGCGATCGAGCAGCACGCCCGCGTGCAGGCTGAACAGCGCGAAGGGCAGCGTCTCCAGCGCGACGAGAATGCCCATCTGCATCGGCGTCGCGTTGAGCAGCAGCGCGGCCGTCAGCGGCAGCGCCAGATTGGTGATCTGCGCACCGAAGGCCGTGATCGTGAGCGAGGTCCACAGCTTCCGGAAGTCACGCGAAAGCCACAGGCCGCGAAAGCGGCGTCGCACCGATTTTTTCGTCTCAAGTATCGTGTTCATAGCTGTTTCCTCCGGCCGCCGCGTCAAGCGCGCGGCCGCCGTGATCCGGCACCGGCGGGAAACGAACTCGGGAAATGCGCCCGGAAGTCGGTCCCCGCCAAACCTGGCGGGAGCCCGCTCAGGCGGCTAAGGCAACTGCGGCGAAACCCGCGGCGCCCCGCTAGGGGAGCCGCAGTAGTGCGCGTCGATGGCAATGTCCCACGCGAACGCGCGCGCCGCGATTGCATTCGCGGTGACGATGATCGTCGGCGTTCTGGTCATGGTGGGAGCATCCTTGGTGAGGGTTAGGCGTTGCTTGAATTGTAGGCAGAGCCGGCCGCCTGAAGCAAGCACCGAGCGCTGTCCGGCGCTGCGCGCGCACGGCGCTGTTGCAGGCGCGCCACGCGCGCCTGTAGCGTTGGCTACTTCTGGCGGAGCATCGCATCGCGCATCCCGGGGTCGAGATCCCAATAGCGCCAGGGATTCCAATTGAACGGCGTGTACTTGTAGCCGACCATCCATGGCTGCAACAGCACGTTGTCGTAGCGGTACGCCGTCAGCTTCATTGGCGCGTAAATGCTCACCAATTCGGAGAGTCGGCGGATGACCTGGTCGCGCTCGGGGCCGTCTTTCATGCGCTTGCCCTGTTCGTACAGCGCATTGAATTGCGGCAGATTGAAGCGCGGCAGGTTCGAAAGGCCCGCATTGGGGCCGTAGAGCAGACCAAAAAACCCAAAGCCTTCGGGAGAGGCGGCGGTATTGCCAAGACCCCACATCTGAAGTTGCCCGGCGCGCGCCTGCTTGAGCAGGTCGGGGAACTTCTGCTTCAGGAAATCGACGCGGATCCCGATCGAGGACATGCTCTTCTTCCACAGTTCGTCGAACTGCCGGTCGACCGCGGATGGCACGCTCGCAATGGTCAGCGACAACGGCCGGCCGTCGGGCAGCTTGCGCCAGCCCTCGCGGTCGCGCTCGCCATAACCCATCCTGTCGAGCAGGGCGTTCGCCGTCACCGGGTCGAACTTCGACCGATCGACGAAATTCGGATCGTGCCCGATAGACGGCGGTGGCAGGAACTGGGTCGCCGGCACGCCCTGCCCCTGGCGCACGATCGCGACCTCGGCCTCGACGTTGTAGGCCATGCTGATCGCGCGGCGCAACGCTATCCGCTCGCGCGAGTAGCCGCCGACCACCGGGTCCTCCATATTGAAATATTCAAAGGTGATCGACGGCATGAACTGCCGGATGTGGCGAATGCCACGCTTGGCGAGTTCCGGCTTGAGCTTGCCATTGGCGTCGAGCACGTTGTAGATCAGGTCGGCGGGGACCGGATTGGACACGTCGAGTTCGCCGTTGATGAAGGACAGCAACCGCGGGTTCGACTCCTCGATGACGACGATCTCGATGCGTCCGATCATCGGGATGCGCTTTCCCTTCATGACTGCCATGATGGGGGCATCGGCCGGGTCGTCGCTCGCCGGGAAATATTGCTCACGGAAGGTCGGGCTGGCTTCCAGCGTGATCTTCTGTGCACGGCGCCAATCCTTGAGCAGGTAAGGGCCGGTACCGACCGGATTGGCCATGGCCCGATGCGACGCGTCGCCATACGCCTCGATCACCTCCCGGGCGACCGCGGCGGTGGGGTTGGACGCAAGGTCGTCGAGGAGATCGTAGTCCGGTTGCTTGAGCTTGAGCTGAATGGTGTAGCGGTCTATCGCCTTCATCCCCTCTAGCTCGAGGTCGTAGACGTTGGCGCCGCCTTGCACCGCCTTGATGAACTCGGTGTCGCCGACGAAACGATCGGTGACGAACTCGATGTCAGGTGCGCGCACCTTCGGATCGATCATCCGCTTCCATGAATAGATGTAATCGGCGGCGGTAAGCTCGCGCTTCTTGCCCTTGAATGCCGGGTCGTCGGAAAAATAGATGCCCGGCTTGACCTTGATGACCCAGGTCTTGCCGTCCGCGGAAATCTCCGGCAAAGCAGCCGCGGTATTGGGGATGATCTTGAACGGTCGCGCCAGGTAGTCGTACTGATAGAGCGGATCGAAAATCACTCGTGTGACGAACCCCGAATAAAGATCGCTGATCGCCTGCGGATCGAAGCCTGTCTCGGCAGCGCTCAAGGCCACGCGCAGCGTCTTGTCCATGTCCGCGGCAAGCGCCGCCGGCACAACGGCCAGCGCGCACGCCAGCGCCGCGGCGAGCAACGATCGCTTCATCGCCGCCCGTCCTAGAGCAGTTTTTCGATATCGCCGCGCAGCGATTCCGGCTCGGCGTTGGGCGCGTAGCGCTCGACGACGTTGCCCTTGCGGTCGACCAGGAACTTGGTGAAGTTCCACTTGATCGCCTCCGAGCCGAGAAGTCCCGGCCTGGCCTTCTTCAGGTACCGGTACAGCGGCGCCGCGGCGTCGCCATTGACGTCGATCTTGGCGAACAGCGGGAACGTCACGCCGTAGTTGATCTCGCAGAACGATTCGATTTCGCTCGCATCGCCAGGCTCCTGCGCCCCGAACTGGTTGCACGGGAAACCGAGCACCTCGAGTCCTTTTCCGTGGAGCTTCTTGTACAGTGCCTCGAGACCCTTGTATTGCGGGGTGAAGCCGCACTTGCTGGCCGTGTTGACGATCAGCAGCACCTTGTCCTTGTACTGGTCGAGTTTCTGCGCCTTGCCGTGAATGTCCTTGACGGTGAAATCGTAGACCGATGCCATGGGTGTTCCTTGCGTTGCCGGGTGGGCGAGATTATGCCCGTTCGCCGCTGGCGGCGCGAGCCGCGGGCGAGGGCCGCGCGCAGCCCCGCCGTGGCATCCTGCGCAGGTTACAGCGTCCAGCCGTTCATTGCCGCGAGTCCGCGCCCGCCCATGGATTCGAACCTGATCGTCCTCGTCTTCTCGGCCGTGGTCATCGCCGCGCACGTCTTCGATGTCCTGTGCCGCAACGTCAAGCTGCCGTCGGTCATCGTCGTGCTGCTGTCGGGCACCGCCGCGCGCCCGCTATCCGACCGGCGCGGCGATGCTGGTCGTACTGGCGACAGCGGCGGTGCTAAGCGCGGTGGTGCGCACCGGCGAGGCGGCGGCGCCGGCTCAGGACGGCGCCGGGCCGTAGCCTCCTCCGCCCGGGGTCTGGATGACGAACACGTCGCCCGGCTCCATTTCCACCTGGAAGGTCGCGCCGAATTCCTCGCGCCGGCCATCGCTGCGCTCGACCCAGTTGCGGCCGGTCGCGCCCGGCCCTCCGCCGGCAACGCCGAAGGGCGCCACGCGCCGATGGTTGGCGAGCATCACCGCGGTCATCCGCTCCAGAAAGCGCACCCGACGCTCGCCGCCGTCGCCGCCGCGGTGTAACCCGCTGCCGCCGCTGCCGCGCCGGATGCGGTAGGCGTCGAGCCGCACCGGGAATCGCCACTCGAGGACTTCGGGATCGGTGAGGCGCGAATTGGTCATGTGCGTCTGCACCACGCTGGCGCCGTCGAAATCGGGGCCGGCGCCGGCCCCTCCGGAAATCGTCTCGTAGTACTGGTGGCGATCGTTGCCGAAAGTGAAGTTGTTCATCGTGCCCTGCGCCGCGGCCAGCACGCCGAGCGCCCCGTAGAGCGTGTCGGTAACCGCCTGCGAGGTCTCGACATTGCCGGCGACGACCGCGGCGGGATAGCGCGGCGCGAGCATCGACCCTTCCGGGATGACGATGCGCAGCGGCTTGAGGCAACCCGCGTTCATCGGGATCTCGTCGTCGACCAGCGTGCGGAAGACGTAGAGCACCGCAGCCTTGCACACCGCCGAGGGCGCGTTGAAGTTGGTCGGCTGCTGCGCGCTCGTGCCGCTGAAATCGATGGTCGCTGCACGAGCCAGTTTGTCGATGCTGATGCGCACCGCGATTTTCGCGCCGCTGTCCATCTCGTACTCGAAACGGCCATCCTTGAGCACGTCGAGCACGCGCCGCACCGCCTCCTCGGCGTTGTCCTGCACGTGCTTCATGTACGCGCGCACGACCGGCAGGCCGAAATGCGCGACCATCTTCCGTATCTCGCCGCTGCCGCGCGCGCACGAGGCGACCTGCGCGCGCAGGTCGGCGAGATTCTGGTCGATGTTGCGCGACGGGTATTTGCCGGAGCCGAGGATCACCCGCAATTCGTCGCCGAGGAAGCGGCCTTCGGCGACCAGCTGCACGTTGTCGAGCAGCACGCCCTCCTGCTCGACGTGGGTGGAATCCGGGGGCATCGAGCCTGGCGTGATGCCGCCGATGTCGGCGTGGTGGCCGCGCGAGGCGACGTAGAATTCCGGGCGGTCGACGGCGTCGAGGAATACCGGAGCGATCACGGTGACGTCGGGCAGATGCGTGCCGCCGTTGTAGGGCGCGTTGAGCACGAAGGCGTCGCCGGGTCGCATGGTGCCCGCCCGGTTGGCGATGACGGTGGCGACGCTCTCGCCCATCGAGCCCAGGTGCACGGGCATGTGCGGCGCATTGGCGATCAGATTGCCCACCGCGTCGAACAGCGCGCAGGAAAAGTCCAGCCGCTCCTTGATGTTGACGGAGTACGCGGTGTTGGCCAGCGTCACTCCCATCTGCTCGGCGATCGCCATGAAGAGATTGTTGAACACTTCGAGCAGCACCGGATCGGCGGTGGTGCCGATGGCATGCGTACGCACCAGCGCGACTGCCCGTTCGAGGACCAGGTGATCGCGTCCGCTGAGCGTCGCCGCCCAGCCCGGTTCGACGACGGTGGTCGCATTCTGTTCGGCGATGACCGCGGGTCCGGCGATGCGGTCGCCAGGATGCAGGTCGGCGCGGACATACACTGGCGCTTCGTGCCACGCGCCGCCGGTGTAGACGCGATTGAACTTCGCCGGCGCGAGCGGCCCCGCGCGCGGCGCGAACACCGGGACGACCTCGTCGGGTGTCGCCACCCTGCCGACCGCCTCGACCGCAACCGCCTCGATCACCAGCGCCTTGTCCGGCATCAGGAAACCGTACTGGGTGCGATAGCGGCGTTCGAAGTCCGCAATGAGCGCGGCAAGCGTCGCCGCGTCGGCACCTGCGCCAGGCGACGGCGCGAGCGGGATTTCCAGCGTCGTATCGGTCCCTTCGTACTTGAGGTGCAGCGTGCGCTCGAGGCCAATGCCCGCCGCCGGAATGCCTTGCGCTTCGACCTCGGCGCGCGCCACGTCAGCAAGCTTGGCGAACAAGGGCTCGGCCCTGGCCAGCGTCGCGACATCAAGGACCGCTTCGACGGCGTGCTGGCGCAATGCCCGCACGTCGGCGAGCCCCATGCCATACGCCGAGAGCACGCCTGCCAGCGGATGGATGAACACCCGCGTCATCCCCAGCGCGTCGGCCACCGCGCAGGCGTGCTGGCCGCCTGCGCCGCCAAAGCAGCACAGCGTGTACTCGGTGACGTCGTAGCCACGCTCGACCGAGATGTGCTTGATGGCATGCGCCATGTTGTCGACGGCGATCTCGAGGAAGCCTGCGGCGATCGCCTCGGGCGTGCGTTGGTGGCCGCTGCTCCGCGCCAGCTTCGCCGCCAGATCGAGGAAGGCGGCGCCCACGGCGTCGACGTCGAGCGGTGCGTCGCCCGTCGCGCCGAACACGCGCGGGAACAGCGCCGGATCGATCTTGCCGACCATCACGTTGCAGTCGGTCACCGTCAGCGGGCCGCCGCGCCGGTACGACACCGGGCCGGGGTTGGCGCCTGCCGACTCCGGACCGACGCGAAAGCGCGCACCGTCGAAGATACAGATCGATCCACCCCCTGCCGCGACCGTGTGAATGCGCATCATCGGCGCGCGCAACCGCACGCCGGCGACTTCGGTCACGAAGGCGCGCTCGTACTCGCCGGCGTAATGCGTCACATCGGTCGACGTGCCGCCCATGTCGAAGCCGATGATCTTGGCGTAACCCGCAAGCCGGGAAACCTGCACCGCGCCGACGATCCCGCCCGCCGGCCCCGACAGAATCGCGTCCTTGCCCTGGAAGCGATGCGCATCGGTGAGACCGCCCGACGACTGCATGAACTGCAGGCGCACGCCCGGCAATTCGGACTCGACCTGCGCGACGTAGCGCCGCAATATCGGCGAGAGATAAGCGTCGACGACGGTGGTGTCGCCGCGCGACACCAGCTTCATCAGCGGGCTGACCTCATGACTCACCGAAACCTGCGCAAAACCGATTCCGCGCGCGAGCTCGGCAACGCGGCGCTCGTGGTCCGGGTAGCGATAGCCGTGCATGAACACGATCGCAACAGCGCGAATGCCTTCCGCAAACGCAGCCTTCAACTCGCGCTCGGCGGCGGCAACATCAAGCGGCAGCACCGTGTCGCCATGCGCGCCCATCCGCTCGTCGATTTCGATGGCCCGCTCGTAGAGCAGCGTCGGCAGCACGATGTTGCGCACGAACAGCTTGGGTCGGTTCTGGTAGGCGATGCGCAGCGCGTCGCCGAAGCCCCGTGTGATCACCAGCACGGTGCGTTCCCCCTCGCGCTCCAGCAGCGCGTTGGTCGCAACCGTTGTCCCCATCTTGACCGCGTCGATCGCGGTGCCAGGAATCGGTGCTCCAGGAGGCAGTTCCAGCAACTCGCGAATGCCATGCACCGCGGCATCCCGGTAACGCTCGGGATTTTCCGAGAGCAGCTTGCGCGTCGCGAGCGTGCCGTCGGGACGCCGGGCGACGATGTCGGTAAACGTGCCGCCGCGATCGATCCAGAATTGCCAGCGCGGGTCGGGGCCGGACGTGGAGGCCATCGTGACTGGAAGTCGACGCGAGACGAGAAAGAAGGGGCGGTGATGCGAAATCTGGCCGCGGCTGCATTGTGCCCGAAACACCCGTCGTACGGGAACCCGCGCATTGACATCGCGGGAGCGCTGCCTTAGCTTCGGGCTTTGCGCTGCAACCGAAGGGGGAAACGATCATGACGCGATTCAGGGCATTGCTGGCCGCCATGGGCTTGGGCGTCGCGGTTTCGGCCGTCGCCCAGACCAAATGGGACATGCCCACCGCCTACCCGGCGACCAACTTCCACACCGAGAACATCAGCCAGTTCGTCGCCGACGTCGACAAGGCCAGCGGCGGCAAGCTCAAGATAACCGTGCACCCCAACGCGTCGCTGTTCAAGGCCAACGAGATCAAGCGCGCGGTGCAGGGCAACCAGGCGCAGGCCGGCGAAATCCTTTTGGTGAACTTCGAGAACGAGGACGCCTTCTACGGGCTCGACGGCGTGCCCTTTCTCGCGACCAGTTACGCCGATGCGCTGAAGCTGTACAAAGCCGAGAAGAAGGCGCTCGAGGAAAGATTCGCCAGGCAGGGGATCAAGCTGCTCTATACGGTGGCATGGCCGCCGCAGGGCATCTACGCCAACAAGACGCTCACCAGCGCCGCCGACATGAAGGGCCTGAAGTGGCGCGCCTACAGCCCGGCGACTTCGCGCATCGCCGAACTCGTCGGCGCGCAACCGGTGACCGTGCAGGCGTCGGAATTGACGCAGGCGCTCGCCACCGGCGTTGTCGACTCGTACATGTCGTCCGGCTCGACCGGCTTCGACACCAAGACCTACGAGAGCATCAAGAACTTCTACGACACGCAGGCCTGGCTGCCCAAGAACGCGGTGATCGTCAACCAGGCCGCCTTCGATGCGCTGGACAAGGCCACGCAGGACGCCGTGCTCAAGGCGGCCGCCGATGCCGAAGTGCGCGGGTGGAAGTTATCCGAGGAGAAGAACGGCTGGTACCTCGATCAGCTCAGGCAAAAAGGCATGACCATCGTCAAGCCGGCGCCGCAACTTACCAGTGATCTGAAGAAGGTCGGCGATACCATGCTGCAGGACTGGCTCAAGAAGGCCGGCCCGGAAGGACAGTCGGCGGTGGACGCCTACCGGAAAATGTAGCTATGCCGTCATTCCCGCGCAAGCGGGAATCGGGAATCCGGTGGCGTTCGCCGGAATCACTGGGCCCCCGCTCTGGCGGGGACGACGATTGTTCGTAGTCATCACCCACAGGATCAACTTCAGTGTTGCGTCGCATGCTCGAGCAACTCTACAACGCCGCCGCCTATGCGGCGGCGTTGCTCATGGTGGGTACGCTGGTGATGGTGCTGCTGGGAATCTTCGGTCGCCTGTTGAGCTTCCAGGTGCGCGGCACCGACGCGTACGCCGGCTATTGCATGGCGGGCGCGGGATTCCTGGCGCTTGCGCACACGCTCATGCGCGGCGAGCACATCCGCGTGACGCTGGTGCTGGAGCACAGCGGCGCGACGGGCAAGCGCTGGCTCGAGCGCTGGTCGCTGGCGGCGGCCATGGTCCTGACCATCGCGTTCGCCTGGTTCAGCGTGCGGCTGGCGTGGCAGTCGTACGCCTTCCACGACATTTCCACCGGCAACGACGCGACGCCGTTGTGGATCCCGCAACTGTCGATGGCGATCGGCAACGCCGTGCTCGCCATCGCCTTCATCGACCTGTTGATCGCCGACCTGCGCGGCAAGATCATCATGTCCCGGCCCGACAGCGAACCGGCGCACGTCGAGTAGCCGATGGACCTGCTGATCACGACGCTGTTGATCGTTGCCCTGTTCGCGCTGCTCGGCAGCGGCGTGTGGATCGGGATCGCCCTCGCAGGGGTCGCGTGGATCGGCATGGAGCTCTTCTCGTCGCGCCCCGCCGGGGACGCGATGGCGGTCACGATCTGGGGTTCGGCGTCGTCGTGGACGCTGACCGCGCTGCCGCTGTTCGTATGGATGGGCGAAATCCTGTTCCGCACGCGGCTCTCCGAAGACATGTTCAAGGGACTCGCCCCGTGGCTCGAGCGCGTGCCGGGACGGCTGCTGCACACCAACATCATCGGCTGCACCATTTTCGCGGCGGTGTCGGGCTCGTCCGCGGCGACCTGCGCGACGATCGGCAAGATGACCTTGCCGGAGCTCGCCGGGCGCGGCTATCCCGAGGACATCACCATCGGCACGCTGGCCGGCGCGGGGACGCTGGGGCTGCTGATCCCGCCGTCGATCATCATGATCGTCTACGGCGTGTCGGCGAATGTGTCGATCGCGCACCTGTTCATCGCCGGCGTGGTCCCGGGGCTGCTGCTCGCTTCGCTGTTTTCCGGTTACATCGTGGTGTGGGCGGCGCTTAACCCGGACAAGGTTCCGGTGATCGCGACCCGGACGACCGTAGGCGAGAAGGTCTACGCGTCGCGCCACCTGATCCCGGTGGTGCTGCTGATCGCGCTGGTGCTGGGCTCGATCTACGCCGGGGTCGCCACCGCCACCGAAGCCGCGGCCTTCGGCGTGGTCGGCGCGCTGGCCATTTCGGGCGTTCAGGGGTCGCTCAACTGGACCACCTTCCGCGACAGCCTCATGGGCGCCACGCGCCTGTACTGCATGATCGCGCTGATCCTCGCCGGCGCGGCTTTCCTCACGCTGGCGATGGGTTACATCGGGCTGCCGCGCCATCTCGCCGAATGGATCAGCGGCCTGGGGCTGTCGCAGCTTGCACTGATCGTCGCGCTGATGATCTTCTACATCATCCTGGGCTGTTTCCTCGACGGCATTTCCATGGTCGTGCTGACCATGGGCGTGATTCTGCCGACGGTGGAAAAGGCCGGCATCGACCTGGTGTGGTTCGGCATCTTCGTCGTGCTGGTCGTCGAGATGGCGCAGATCACGCCACCGGTCGGGTTCAACCTGTTCGTGCTGCAGGGCATGACCAAGAAGCAGATCACCTGGATCGCCCGGCAGGCGCTGCCGATGTTCTACCTGATGATCGCCGCCACGCTGCTCATCTACTTCTTTCCGCAGCTGGTGACCTTCCTCCCCAAGCAGATGAAGTTCGGCTAATCCGGTCAATGCGTGAACCAGTGAAGACCCTTGGCCGTGGCACGCAGCGCGACGGCGCGGTTGCGCGGTCCTCGCCACGCGCGGCGCCGGAATTCGCCGCCAGGCTGACGGCGCCCTTTGCCGTGCTCGGCATTCGCACCGCCGGCGGCGCGGTGACCGGCATCGAATATTTGCCGCCGACGGCGCGTGCGCAGGCGCCCACCGACGCGATCGCCGCACGCGCGTGCCGGCAGCTCGAACGCTACCTCGCCGACCCGCAATTTCGCTTCACCCTGCCGCTGGCTCCGTCCGGCACGCCGTTTCGCCGGCGCGTCTGGGATGCGCTGACCGCGATCCCCGTCGGCGAATCGCGCACCTATGGAGAAGTGGCGCGCACATTGGCGACCGCGGCGCGTGCAGTCGGTGGCGCCTGCGGCGCCAATCCCATCGCCCTGGTGATCCCCTGCCACCGTGTCGTCGGCAGCCAGGGCGCGCTCGGCGGATTCATGGGTGTCACCCATGGCGATCCGATCTCGATCAAGCGCTGGCTGCTGGAGCACGAGGGTTATCGCTTTGGCCGGTGAAGCGCCAAAGACCCCGAACCGTGCAGGGCCGGTGCCGAGGTTCCATAGATGCGCTCCGCGAATGACTTGATCGACGCCTTTTGCGACCAGGTCTGGCTGCAGGATGGGCTCGCGGCGTCGAGCCTGGCAAGCTACCGGCGCGACCTGGTGGCGTGGGCGGAGTGGCTCGCGCACAACGCCGGCAAGGCCCTGCTTGCGGCCGAGCGCACCGACATCGAGGCCTTTCTCGCCGCGCAGTTCCGCGCCAAGGCGAAGGCGACGTCGATCAATCGCCGCCTGTCGACGCTGCGCCGCTTCTACCGCCTGCACATGCAGCAGGGTACGGCCAAGGCCGACCCGACGTTGCGCGTGCGGGCCCCGAAGTTACCCCGGCGATTGCCGAAGAATCTTTCCGAGGCTCAGGTCGAAGCGCTGCTCGCGGCGCCGGATGTCGCGACGACGCTGGGCGTGCGCGATCGGGCGATGCTCGAGACGCTCTACGCCTGCGGCCTGCGGGTATCCGAGCTGGTGGGCCTCAAGCTCGCGCAGGTGAGCCTCGACATGGGTGTGGTGCGCGTGCTCGGCAAGGGCAGCAAGGAGCGCATGGTGCCGCTGGGCGAGGAGGCGATCGGCTGGCTCGCTCGCTACCTGTCGACCGCGCGTGTCGCGCTTGCGCGCGGCGGAAAGTCGGACGCCGTGTTCCTCACCGCGCGCCGCACGCCGCTGACGCGACAGGCGTTCTGGCAGCTGGTGAAGCGCCACGGAACGAAGGCCGGCATCGCCCGCGCCGCGCTGTCGCCACACGTGCTGCGCCACGCCTTCGCCACGCATCTGCTCAACCACGGCGCCGATCTGCGCGTGGTGCAGCTCCTGCTCGGCCACGCCGACATCACCACGACCACCATCTACACGCACGTCGCGCGCGAACGGCTGAAGCAGCTGCATGCGCAGCATCACCCTCGTGGCTAGCAACGCTGGCCAGTAGAATGAGCGCGATGTCCCGATCCCCCATGCCATCGCGCGTGCTGAGCCTGTTCCGGCATGCGCTGCCAGGACGACGGCCCAAGGCGGCACCCAGCGCCGCTCCCGGCGCGGCGCCGACGACCTCGTTCCGCTGCAACCTGTGCGGCGCGGATTGCCGCGTTCCGGCGACCGCCATCGCGCGCGACACACCGTCGTGCGCTCGCTGCGGGTCGACCGTGCGCTGCCGTGCGATGGTGCACCTGCTGACGCTGGAACTGTTCGGACGCAGCATCGCGCTGCCTGACCTGCCGCTGCGCCGCGATGTCGTCGGCATCGGCCTCTCCGACGCCAAATGCTATGCCAAACCGCTTGCCCGCAAGCTCTCCTACATCAACACCTATTTTCACGCCCGACCCCGGCTCGACATCGCCAACGTGCCCGCTGACCGCGCCGGCGTCTACGACTTCATCATCGCCAGCGACGTCTTCGAGCACGTCGCACCGCCGGTGGCGCGCGCGTTTCGCAATGCGCATCGCCTGCTCAAGCCGGGAGGCGTGTTGGTTTTCGCGGTGCCGTTCACGCTCGAGCCCGATACGGTCGAACATTTTCCGTTGCTGCACGACTATCGTCTGTACAAGACGAACCGGGGCTGGCAGCTGAGAAATCGCACTGCGGACGGACGCGTCGAGGTGCATGGCGACCTGGTCTTTCACGGTGGGCCGGGCACGACGTTGGAGATGCGCCAGTTCTCGCGCGCTGCGCTCGAGCGCGAGTTCACGGCCGCCGGATTTTCGCGGCTGCGCGTCGCCGCCGAGGCGTTCCCCGCGTTCGGGATCGCCTGGCCGGAGCCGTGGTCCGTACCGATCATCGCGCGCGCCTGAAGAAATCGCCCCGGGCGGCGCTTACGCCCTCGTTCCGCGCTCGAGCGTGACGCCGATCTGCTTGACGCCGGACAACGGCGCGAGCTTGGCGACCCTCACGCGGACCCACGGCACCGCGAATTCGCTGCGCAGGATCGAAGCGACCGCTTCGGCGAAACGTTCGAGCAATTTGTGCGGATGCTCGGCCGCGAGAGCCTGCAGGCGTGCGACGACGCGCGCGTAATCGACTGCGTCGTCGAGCTGGTCGCTGGCAAAGGGCCTCGCCGATGGCGCGGCGAACTCGACGTCGAGCAGCAGCGGCTGGGTCTGGTGCTGCTCCCACGCATAGACGCCGATACGTGTTTCGACGCGCAGATCGTGAATGAAGATGGTATCCATGGGGCCGGGTTTGGTGGCGGTGCTTTGCTACAATGCATGGAGCCGCACCGCCGCGAATTGTAGATGAATTCCAGCCTGGCCACTCTCGCCGTTGTCGTTGCCGCGTATCTCGTCGGGTCGGTCTCGTTCGCGGTCGTGATCAGCAAGCTTTTCGGCCTGCCCGACCCGCACAGCTACGGCTCGGGCAATCCCGGGGCCACGAACGTGCTGCGCACCGGCAACAGGACCGCCGCCGCGCTGACGCTGCTGGGCGACGGTCTCAAGGGCTTTGTCGCGGTGGGCGTGGCCAACGTGCTCGGCACGAGCTGGGGCGACGCATCGCTCGCCACCGCCGGCGCGGCGCTGGCGGTGTTCCTCGGCCACCTGTTTCCGATTTTCCATCGTTTCGCCGGCGGCAAGGGCGTCGCGACCGCGGCCGGCATCGCCTTTGCGCTGGCGTGGCAGCTCGGACTCGCGCTATGCGTCGTGTGGCTGCTGGCGGCGCTCCTGTCGCGCGTCTCGTCGGTGGCAGCGCTCTGTGCCGCGGTCACGGCGCCCCTGTTCGGACTGTTCATCCTCGGCAACTGGCCGGAGGCCTGGGCGCTGTTTCCGATCGCGGCGCTTCTCATCTGGCGGCATCGCGAAAACATCCGCAAGATCCTCGCCGGCGAGGAACGCCACATCGGGCAGAAGAGTTGATCCTGCGCCGCGAATGGCCGCTGCCCGCCAGCGCGGCGTACTCGGGCAGTCCGCAGCCGCTAGCTCGCCGCGCCGTCGCGCGCGAGATTGCCGAGCAGCTCCGCGAGCACCTCGGGGTTGACGTCGGACACTGCGACCCAGTCCATCCCGCCGCCGGTGGCACGCGCCACGTTGAAGCCGCGCACGCTGCGCGGTGCCCACGCTGAGGTGCGTGACGATTCCGGGCGCACGAAAACGTCGATGACGTGGTCGCGATAGCGGTAGACCAGCACCGCGACGTGCTGCCGGTCGAGGTAGTCGAGCCGCCCTCCCGCCAGCACGCATCCCTTGTTCGGCAATTCACGTACCGGCGGCGAAAAGTCCAGGCGCGCGGAAAGCCACGGCTTCACCGTGTGGCGGTCGGATGAGGCGACTTCGACGAGGTGATTGCCGAGCGTCGCGCGCACGTGCGCCGTGGCCGCCTCGACCGCCAGATCCTCGCTCGCCTGCCAGCCGATGACCGCCGTGCCGATCAGCCACGCGCACAGCGTCGCCGCGCAGCCGGCGAGCGCGCCGGTGGCGAGCCAGCGCCAGCGCTCTCTTGCACGTCGCGGCGGCGTGGCGTCCGGGACCGGCGCGGTTGCGAGCGCAACGAGCAGGCGGTCCCTGAGCGCGGGCGGCGCACGATGATACGAAACCTCGTCGCGAAGCCGCCGGCGCAGCACGACAATGGCATCGCGTTTCGCCGCGCACTCGGCGCAGCCCTGCAGATGCTTCTCGAGAGAGCGGCCGCGCAGCCCGTCGATTTCGCCGTCCGCAAGCGCGGCGACCAGCGTCGCCGCTTCATGGCAGTTCATGCTTCACCCCCGGACGATTGTCCGCGTATCGCGTGCAACAGCGGCGAACGCTGCAGCATGCCTCGCCCGCGCGCCAGCCGCGACATGACCGTGCCGATCGGTATCTCGACGATGTGCGCGATCTGCTTGTAGGACAGCTCCTCGAGCTCGCGCAGCACCAGGACTTCGCGATATTGCAGCGGCAATTCGGCCAGCGCGTCGCTGAGCGCGCGCGACTCAGCGCCGCGCATGGCCATCTGCTCGGGACCCGACGCTGGATTGGCGACGGCGGCGTCGACCGCCGCGCCGTCATCGTGGGCGATCTCGGCGGGACGGTTGCGCCGGCACCAGTCGTAGAACGCGTGCCGCACGATGGTCAGGAACCACGCCCGCGCGTCGGTGCCGTGCAGCGAGCCCGCGTACTTCAGCGCCCGCAGGCACGCGTCCTGGACCACGTCCTCGGCATCGTCGCCGTCGCGCGAAAGCCAGCGCGCCAGGTTGTAGCCCGCATCGAGATGCGGCAACACGAGATCCTTGAAACGGGCGTGCTCGGCCAAACGGGTTCTCCCTGTGCATCGACGCTTACCGGCGCGGCAGCGTATTTATTCCTCCGGCGAGCCGCCGGGAATATCGACGGCGGCGCCGCGCTGCTGCAGTACGCAGTTCCATCACCTTCTTCCCAAGGATCCAACCATGCGACATGCGTACGATCGGTGAGAATTCCTCAAGTTGGCGGGGCTGGGCGGCGTGGTGTTCGCGTCGAGCCTCGTGCCGGGCCGCGGCGCGAACGCGGCAGACGCCGCCAGGACCGGCGCCGACAATGACTTCTATTTCGTGCAGCTGTCGGACGCACACTGGGGATTCGAAGGTTCGGCCAACCCCGACGCCAAGGGAACGCTCGCCAAGACCGTCGCCGCGGTCAACAGCCTGTCGGTGCAGCCCGACTTCATCGTATTCACCGGTGACCTTACCCACACCACTGACGACCCCCAGCTGCGCCGGCGGCGGCTTGCCCAGTTCAAGGATATCGTCGCCGAGCTCAAGGTCAAGGACGTGCACTTCATGCCCGGCGAACACGACGCGTCGCTCGACAACGGCGAAGCGTTTCAGGAGTCTTTCGGAAGCACCCATTACGCCTTCGACCATAAGGGGGTGCACTTCATCGCGCTGGACAACGTTTCCGATCCGCGCGCGTTCATCGGCGACAAGCAGCTGGAGTGGCTTGCGGCCGACCTGGCGGCGCAGCCGCCCGATGCCAACATCGTCGTCCTGACGCATCGTCCGCTGTTCGACCTGTATCCGCAGTGGGACTGGGCCACCCGCGACGGCGCCAAGGCCATCGACTTGCTGCTGCCGCACGCCAACGTCACGGTGTTCTACGGCCACATCCACCAGGAGCATCACCGCATGACCGGCCACATCGCCCATCACGCCGCCAAGTCGCTGATGTTCCCGTTGCCGGTCGCGGGATCGCAGCCGCGGCGCGATCCGCTGCCATGGGACGCGGCGCAACCCTATCGTGGGCTGGGGTTCCGCGAAGTCGACGCCGCGCTCGACAAGTCGACATTCAGCCTCACCGAGTTTCCCGTGCAGAAAGGATGACGCAATGTTCCGGCAACGAAGACGGCTGATCCTGGCCGCGTCCGGGCTGGCGCTGGGTGCGGGCGCGCTGGGCCTGCACGCGGCCACGGCGCCGAAGGAAAAGGTCATCAAGATCCTCGCCCGAAGATTCACCTACTCCCCGGACAAGATTACGCTCACGGTGGGAGTGCCGGTGCTTCTGCAACTGACCACGGCGGACGTTCTCATGGGCTTCAGCGTTCCGGACTTGAACGCCCGCGCCGACGTCATCCCCGGCAAGGTCGCCCGGCTGCGCATCGTGCCGGACAAGACCGGAACGTTCACGTTCCTGTGCGACATCTTCTGCGGTTCCGGCCACGAGACCATGAACGGCACCTTCACCGTGGTTGCCTAGTTCGCCATGCCACTCGACGAGATCTGCATGCGCATTCCCTGCTCTCACCGACCGACGCGCGCAATGCCGGCACTGCCTGCGCTGACGCGGATCGCGAGCGCGCTCGCGGCCGGTGGCAAGGTGGTCGTGCGCACGCCTTGAGTGTCAGGGAACGACCGCGGTCTCCGGCGCGGCCAGCGACGCGAGTTCCCAGCGTGGCCTGATCGTGAAGGCGTAATGCTCGGGCGCGCCGGAGCGCAGACGCAACGCACCGACGAGCGCGATCATCGCGCCATTGTCGGTGCAGAATTGCAGGTCGGGATAGAACACCTGCGCGCCGCGATCGCGCGCGGCCGCGGCGAGACGGTTGCGCAGCGTCCGGTTCGCGCCGACACCGCCCGCCACGACCAGGCGCCGCGAGTCCGTCACATCGAGCGCCGTCAGCGCCTTGGCGACCAGCACGTCGACCACCGCGTCCTCGAACTCGCGGGCGATGTCGGCGTCGCGCTGCGCGGCGCGTGGCGCGTGCCGCACCAGCGTCAGTACGGCGGTCTTCAACCCGGAAAAGCTCATGTTCAGGTCGCCGCTGTCGCGCATCGGCCGCGGCAGAGAAACCGCGCCCGGGTGGCCGCTCTCCGCCAACTTCGCCAGCGCCGGCCCACCCGGGTAGGGCAGGCCGAGCAGCTTGGCGGTCTTGTCGAAAGCCTCGCCCGCGGCGTCGTCGAGGGTGTCGCCGAGCAGCGTGTAGTCGCCCACGCCGCGCACCGCATAGAGCTGCGTGTGCCCGCCCGACACCAGCAACGCCGCGAAGGGGAACGCCGGCTTGGGCTCGCCCAGCAGCGGCGACAGCAAGTGCCCTTCGAGATGGTGCACGCCCAGCGCGGGCACACCCAGCGCGAAGGCGAGTGCGTTCCCGATGCTGGCGCCGACCAGCAACGCCCCCGCGAGCCCGGGACCCTGGGTATAGGCGATGCCGTCGAGCTGGTCGAGCGCGCAACCGGCCTCGACCAGCACGCGTTCGGCCAGAGGCACGACGCGGCGGATGTGATCGCGCGAGGCCAGCTCCGGAACGACGCCGCCGTAGGCTTCGTGCATCGCCACCTGCGAGTGCAGCGCGTGCGCGAGCAGGCCGCGTCCGCTGTCGTAGACGGCGAGCCCGGTTTCGTCGCAGGAAGTTTCGATGCCCAGCACCAGCATCGTCCGAGTATAGCGTCGCCGGTCGCACGCAGCGTCGCGCCTCGCGCTAGCTAGCTTGCGTTGGCCAGCCGGGCTTGCTATAGTGGCAGGCTATTTCAAGTCGTTGTCGCCGAAAGGATTTGCCGAATATGCCAAGCGTTCGCGTTCGCGAGAATGAACCCTTCGAAGTGGCCCTGCGCCGCTTCAAGCGCACCATCGAGAAGACCGGTCTGCTGACCGAGCTGCGCGCCCGCGAGTTCTACGAGAAGCCGACCGCCGAACGCAAGCGCAAGCTGGCCGCCGCGGTGAAGCGTCACTACAAGCGCCTGCGCAGCCAGCAACTGCCGCCGAAGCTCTACTGAGCCGGACGTACAGTCGGTGCAGCGGGGGCGAAGCGATTCGCCCCTTTTGTTTTTCGGGACGTAGCCAATGACGCTCAAGGTACGCATCACCGAGGACATGAAGAACGCCATGCGCGCGAAGGAAACCACGCGCCTGTCGACGATCCGCATGCTGCTCGCGGCGATAAAGCAGCGCGAAGTCGACGAGCGCATCGAACTCACCGACGCCGACGTGGTCTCGATCATTGAACGGATGATCAAGCAGCGCCGCGAGTCGATCACCGCATTCGAGTCCGGGAGCCGCCCGGAACTGGCGGCTGCCGAGCGCGCCGAAATCGAGCTGCTGCAGGGCTACATGCCGCAGCCCTTGTCCGACGCCGAAATCGACGCACTGATCGCGGCGGCAGTCGCGGACGCGGGCGCCAGCGCCATGGCGGCGATGGGCAAGGTCATGGCGGTGCTCAAGCCGCAACTGGCCGGTCGCGCCGACATGGCGCGGGTGTCGGCCAAGGTCAAGGCACGGCTTGCGGGGTAGTCAGGAAGCGGACCAGGTTTTTCGGGGCAGGCTATCCGCATTGGAATCGTCGCCGTGTCGCAAAGGTGGTCCGACTGTTGGTAAAAGGTCGCCTATAATGAGCTGATGGGGTCCCGTCCAGCATTTGTGACGATTCTTGGCCCACTTTGGCGAACCCCATGATTCCAAACGATTTCATTCAGACGCTGCTGGCGCGGGTCGATATTGTAGGCGTCATCGACGCGTACGTGCCGCTGAAAAAAGCGGGCGCTAACTTCGCGGCCTGCTGCCCGTTCCACAGCGAGAAGTCGCCGTCCTTCACCGTCAGTCCGGCGAAGCAGTTCTATCATTGCTTTGGCTGCGGCGCGCACGGTACCGCCATCGGCTTCCTCATGGAATATGGCGGCAAATCCTTTCCCGACGCCGTCGAAGAACTCGCCCGCGACGCCGGCCTCGAGGTGCCGCGTTCCGCCGCCCCGGCAAACGTTGCCCGCGCTGGTGAAACCGCGGACCTGTCGGGCCTGCTGCTTGCGGCCGCGCGTTTCTATCGGGCCGCGCTCAAGGACGCGCCGCGCGCGATCGACTACCTGAAGAGCCGCGGCCTGACCGGACCTGTGGCGGCCCGCTTCGGCATCGGCTATGCACCCGACGAGTGGCAGCCGCTGGCCAAGGCCTTCACCGACTATCACGACAAGGGGCTGGAGACTGCAGGACTGGTCATCAGCGGCGACGCCGGCAAGCGCTACGACCGCTTTCGCGATCGCATCATGTTTCCCATCCATGACGGCAGTGGCCGGGTGATCGGCTTCGGCGGCCGTGTCGTCGATCAAGGAGAACCCAAGTATTTGAATTCCCCCGAGACGCCGCTGTTTTCCAAGGGGCACGAACTCTATGGCCTGTATCAGGCCCGGCCGGCGATACGCAGCGCCGGCAAGGTCGTCGTCGTCGAAGGTTACATGGACGTCGTGGCGCTGGCGCAGCACGGCATCGAGTACGCGGTCGCGACGCTGGGAACCGCGACCACGCCGACGCACGCGCAGAAACTCCTGCGCATGACCGATAACGTCGTGTACTGCTTCGACGGCGATGCCGCGGGCCGTCGCGCGGCGTGGCGGGCGCTGGAAAACACCCTCCCCGTGCTTGCCGACGGCAAGAACGCGCAGTTCCTGTTCCTGCCCGATGGCGAGGATCCCGACGATTACATCCGCGGGCGCGGCAAGGCAGCTTTCGAGGATCTGGTTGCCAACGCCGTGCCGCTGTCCGATTTCCTGCTCTCCGAGCTCGCCACGCGTCATCCGCCAACTTCGGCAGAGGGCCGCGCCGCGCTGGTCAACGCCGGCAAGTCGCTGCTGGCGCAATTGGCGGCGCCGGTCCTCTCGGCATTGCTGCGCCGGCGATTCGCGCAGGTAGCCGGATTGCCCGAGGCCGAAATGGCGGCGCTGCTGCCGCCGCCCGCGGCTCCCGCGCCCGGCCGCAGCGCGCGGGCCCCGGCGCCCCGTGCCGCGCCATCGCTGGTGCGAGGGATGATCCAGTGCCTCCTGCTGGAGCCCGAGCTGGCACGCTCGGTCATCGTTCCCAAGCCCGCCGACGCTGGCGCCGAGGGTGCCGCGCTGACCGCTCTGGCCGAATGGTGCGAGCGCGGCGATGCGCCCCTGACCACAGCGGGCGTCATGCAGCATTTCGCGGGCGCGGCGCACGAACCCATCCTGGTAAGCGCCCTGACCGCGGGCGCAAGCGACGGACTGGGCGGTGACGTGCTCAAGGTGCAGCTGGTCGAAGCGGTGAAGCGCTATTGGCAGAATGCGCACAAGCGCGGGCACACCGATAGCCGAGGTGCAATGGCGGTCGAGCTGTCGCCGGAAGAGGCGGAGCGCTCGCGCCAGCGGGCGCTTGCGCGCCAACCGGCGGGCGGCGGCGCCTGAAACAAAGGCCGCCACGGCTCAAAGGCTAAGGGCATGTTATAATTTGAGGTTTCCCGAATCGCCCCCACCTCGGGAAGACGACGATCATCGCGCACCGTTTGAAGCGAGTGCGCCAACCGCAGGACGACCATGGCCAAAAAGCTCTCCAAGCCCGTCAGGAAATCGCGCGCCAAGCCAGCCGCCGGTGCCCAGCGCAAGGCGCGTCCGAAGGCGAAGCCGGCCAAGAAGTCGTCGTCGACACGCGCGCCCAAGCGTGGCGCGCGCGCGCCGGCCAAATCCAGACGTGCCGCGAGCAAGCCCGCCAAGCGCAAGGCTGCGCCGAAATCGGCCGCTCGCTCGCCGAAAAAGCCCGCCGCCAAGCACCCGACACGCCCGGCCGCCAAAGGTCGCGCGGCCAAACCGGTCGCCAGGAAAGCAGTGCCCCGGAAAGGCGCGAAACCGGCGCCCAAAGCCTCGACCAAGCCGACCGCAAGGCCAGCGCCGAAGCCGGCTGCCAAACCAGCGCCCAAGCCGGCTGCCAAGCCGCTGACCAAAGCCGAGCTCAAGGCGCAACTGAAGGCCCAAACCGCGGCCGCGAAGGCAGCGCAGGCTGCCGCGGTCAAGCCGTCGGCGGGAGAGATCGCTGCGCGCCTGTCGGCGCGGCGCACGGAAAAGGCGCTTGCCGAAGGCAAGGCGCGCGGCAAGAACGGCGGCATCGACGTGCGCAAGGTCGAGCTGACGCCGGCCGAGGCCGAAGCGCGCAAGACGCGACTCAAGAACCTGATCGTGCTGGGCAAGGAGAGGAGCTACCTCACCTACGCCGAAATCAACGACCACTTGCCGGACGACATCCTCGACGCCGAACAGATCGAGGGCATCATCTCCATGATCAACGACATGGGGATCCAGGTCTACGACGAAGCGCCCGATGCGGAAACGCTGCTCATGTCGGAAGCTGCGCCCACCGCCGCGGCCGATGACGTCGACGAGGAAGCCGCCGAAGCCGCTGCCTCGACGCTCGACTCCGAGTTCGGCCGCACGACCGACCCGGTGCGCATGTACATGCGCGAGATGGGTTCGGTCGAGCTCCTCACGCGCGAAGGCGAAATCGAAATCGCCAAGCGCATCGAGGAAGGCCTCAAGTACATGATCATGGCGATCTCGGCGTGCCCGATGACCGTCGCGCAGATCCTCGAACTCGCCACCAAGATCGAGCGCGACGAGCTAAAGATCGACGACGTCGTCGACGGCCTTATGGATTTCACCGAGCAGCTCGCGACCATCGTCGACAGCGACGAGCTCGACGAGGCCGAGGAGAGCGAGGACGACAGCGGCGCGATCGCTGCGGAGAACCTCGAACGGCTCAAGGTCGCCGGCCTGGCGCGCTTCACGGTCATCGGCAAGCTCTTCACGCGCATGCTCGTGATCCTGCAGAAAGACGGCCACAAGGCGCCGAAATACCTCGAGCTGCAGAAGAAGATCTCCGCGGAGCTCATGCAGATCCGGTTTTCCGCGCGCCAGGTCGAGCGCCTGTGCGACAGCGTGCGCGGCGAAGTCGACAACATCCGCCAGACCGAGCGCAAGATCCAGGACCTCGTGGTGAACAAGGGCGGCATGCCGCGCCCGGAATTCATCAAGAAATTCCCGGAGCACGAGACGAGCCTGCGCTGGATCGACCGCGAGATTGCGGGCAACCACAACTACAGCGAGGCACTGACGCGCTATCGCCAGGCGATCGTCGAGCAGCAGCAAAGGCTGCTCGACCTGCAGAAGCGCGTGATGATTCCCTTGAAGGACCTGAAGGAAATCAACAAGCAGATGTCGCAGGGCGAAGCCAAGGCGCGCAAGGCCAAGCGGGAAATGACCGAGGCCAACCTGCGCCTGGTGATTTCGATCGCGAAGAAGTACACCAACCGCGGCCTGCAATTCCTCGACCTGATCCAGGAAGGCAACATCGGCCTGATGAAGGCGGTGGACAAATTCGAATACCGGCGCGGCTACAAGTTCTCGACTTACGCGACGTGGTGGATCCGCCAGGCGATCACGCGCTCGATCGCCGACCAGGCGCGCACCATCCGCATCCCGGTGCACATGATCGAGACGATCAACAAGATGAACCGGATCAGCCGGCAGATCCTGCAGGAGACCGGGCAGGAACCGGATCCGGCACTGCTCGCCGAGAAGATGGAGATGCCCGAGGAGAAGATCCGCAAGATCCTCAAGATCAGCAAGGAGCCGATCTCGATGGAGACGCCGATCGGCGACGAC
>Ga0209048_10000367_pt1 | contig 48290 bp, 39 predicted proteins | sample FrelakmetCRP12CR_FD_187146 | JGI IMG/M metagenome (GOLD analysis project Ga0209048, IMG submission 187146) | Freshwater lake sediment microbial communities from the University of Notre Dame, USA, for methane emissions studies - CRP12 CR (SPAdes)... | ecosystem: Environmental > Aquatic >...
CTCGTCAATTCGCGCGATTCGCGAGCGGAGGCCAGTTTAATTTTTTCGGAGTTTGACAGCGATTGCGCGGGTCCTATAATCCTCCTCCCTGCGCCTGCCCAGTTTTTCGCGGCGGAGCCTGAACAGCCAATAGAATCGTATGCCTTCCACTGAAATCATTCTGACCGAAAACATCCCCGGGCTCGGCGCCGAGGCGGATGTCGTGAAAGTGCGCCGCGGCTACGCGCGTAATTTTCTTTTGCCACAGGGCAAGGCCTACGAAGTGACGAAACGCAGCCTTCGTCAGCTGGACAATTTGAAGGCAAAACGCGCCGCCCGTGAGGCCGCGGAATTGAACGAGGCGGAAGAGCTCGCTCGCAGAATTGGCAAATTGAAAGTCGTCTTCACGCTCGAGACCGGCGAAACCGGCAAAGCCTTCGGATCCGTCACCGCGCAGGACCTGGTGAAGCGTCTAAAGAACGAGCTCGGTAACGAGATCGACCGTCATCGCATCCATCTCGAGCATCCGCTTAAGACGACCGGCGAACATGAGGTGCCGATCAAGCTGCACCACGAGGTTACGGCAAAATTTGTTTTCCAGATCAAGTCGGCCACCGCAGATGTGCCGAAGGGTCATGCCGCCGAAGATGCTGGCGAAAAACATCGATCACCGAGGAAGCGATCAGAAACAAAATAAATGGCTATTCAACCGTCCGCTCGGACTGGTGAAAAGCCTCGCAGAGAATCGGGCAGTGCGCCCGGCCGAGGTTGGCCGGAAAAGAATGGCGGTCCCAACGGGGGCGGGTCATTAACAGCTTCCTCGCAGGATATTCACAGAACGCTTCCGCACAGCGTCGAAGCCGAGCAGGGCGTTCTCGGCTCCATGCTCATTTCCCCGCGAGAAATCATCGCGGAATGCGTCGAAAAGATTAACGAAGAATATTTCTACGTTCCGGCGCACCAAACCGTCTACCTGGTTCTGGTTGAGCTCTGGAATGCCGGTCAAGGCATCGACCTGATCACGTTCACGCAAGTCCTGCGGGATCGGAATGTCCTCGAGACCGTCGGCGGCGCCGCGTTCATCACGAGCCTTTTCACCTTCGTTCCGACCGCCGCGAACGTGACCTATTACCTCGAGATTGTCCGGGACAAATACATTCTTCGCCAGATCATCGCCGCCTGCACCGAAAGCGTGCGGCGCTCATTTGAGGAACAGGACGAAGTGAACAATCTCCTCGACGAGGTCGAGCAGAAAATCTTCTCCGTGGGCGAGGACCGCTTCAAGGGTCACGTGCTGACGATGAAAGATCAGGTCATGGAGGCGATCGAAGCGATCGAACAACTCTACGAACGTCGCGGCGGAATTACGGGCATTTCCACCGGATTTGCCGAACTGGATCGGATGACGAACGGGTTGCACGAATCCGAAATGATCGTCATCGCGGCGCGGCCGAGCATGGGAAAAACAGCGCTGGCCATGAACATCACCGAGCATGTTGCCCTCAACGAAAAGCTGGCCGTGGCCGTGTTCAGCCTGGAGATGAGCAGTCAGCAACTGGTGCAACGCCTGCTCTGCTCGCGCGCGCGCGTCAATCTGCAAAAAGTGCGCGACGGCTTCCTGGCCGAGCGAGATTTTCCCAGTCTGACCGCTGCGGCTTCCAAGCTGGCCGAAGCACAAATCTTCATCGACGACAGCGCGGGACTGAGCATTCTCGAGTTGCGCGCAAAAGCGCGGCGGCTGAAAGCGCAAAAGGATATCAGGCTGATTGTCGTGGATTACCTGCAGTTGCTGCGTTCCACGACGCGGCGGGCGCAGGATAATCGTCAACTGGAGATTTCCGAAATCTCCGCCGGACTGAAGGGACTGGCGAAGGAACTGAAGATCCCGATCATTGTCATTGCGCAGCTGAATCGCCAACCGGAAGCGCGCACCGGCGGTAAGCCGCGGTTAAGCGACTTGCGCGAATCGGGCTCGATTGAACAGGATGCCGATCTGGTCGGATTGCTCGTGAGGCCGGAAATTTACGAGGAAGATGAAGATGCCCGCGCGGAGAAAGCCGGGGAAGCCGAGTTGATCATCGCGAAGCAGCGGAACGGGCCGGTCGGAGAGATTGCGCTGACGTTCTTGAAGGAGTTCACGCGTTTTGAAGATCGCGCACGGAACACCAGCGAGCCGTAAAAAGCGGGCCGTCCAAGGGGGAAATCGGAGAAATTCGTTACCTCTGGATGTAGTGGCGCTTCTGCGAAGCGCCTTGGGGTAGGCGACGCTTGGGGACGGGCGCTTCACAGAAGCGCCACTACATCTACAGCGACTTCGCCGCCGCCGCCACATGCGCAGCGTCGATCCCCAGTTCCTTCATGACCACGTCGCCCGGCGCACTCATCCCAAAGCGGCGGACGCCGACCACCTTCCCATCGAGACCGACATACTGATACCAGAGGTCCGGAACGCCGGCTTCGATGGCCACCCGACGCCGGCACGACTTTGGCAGAACGTCTTCGCGGTACTCAGGCGACTGACGTTCGAACCGTTCGAAACAGGGCATCGAGACGACACGCGTCCCCGAACCGAGCTCCTTCGCTGCGTGCAGGGCATGTTGTAATTCACTGCCGCACGACAACAAAATGAGATCGAGTTTTCCGCTCTCGCGCCTGGCGATATAACCTCCGCGCGCCACACCTTCCCGGCGGGTCTTTACCTCGATCTCGTTCAGGGTCGGTACGGCTTGCCGAGTCAAGGCCAGCACCGTCGGGCCATCGATCCGCTGCGTCGCGGCCACAAATGCCCCGGCCGTCTCTTCGGGATCAGCGGGCCGGATGACATCGAGTTGGGGAATGACCCGCAAGCCGCTCACCGTCTCGACCGGCTCATGCGTTGGGCCATCTTCGCCGACGCCGATCGAGTCATGCGTAAAGATGTAAATGTTCGGCAACTTTGACAACGCCGCGAGCCGAATCGAGGGGCGGCAATAATCCGCGAAGACCAGAAACGTCGCGCCCGAGGCACGGAAGACGCCATGATAGGCGATGCCGTTCATGATGGCGCACATGCCATGCTCGCGAATCCCGAAATGAACGTTGCGCCCAGAATGGTCGTCGCGGGTAAAATCGCCCGCCCCGTCGATGTAATTCAGCGTCGAGCCATGGAGATCCGCGCTGCCACTGACCAGAAACGGCATCGCCTTAGCCAGAGGCTGTAACACTTCGCTGCCGGCTTTGCGCGTCGCGATTTTCGCATCGCTCGGGAACACAGGGATTTTGTCGGACAAGTCGACCGGAACTTTCTTCTCGATCGCGTCATCGAGCTGCCGCGCGCGATCGGGGTTTTTCGAACGCCATTCCTGGTAGGATTTTTCCCAGCGATCGTATTCGGCGAGCAACGCTTTCTTATGCCCGGCGAAGTAGTCGCGAACATCCTTCGAGACAAAATAACGTTCCTCCGGTAACCCCAACGCTTTGCGCGCCGCGTCGATATATTTCACGCCCGCTTCACCGTGCGCCTTGTTTGTTCCGGCGACCTCCGGAATGCCCTTCCCGATCAAAGTTTGGGCAATGATCATCTGTGGTTTTCCGTTATCGCGCTCCTTCGCCACATTGAGCGCATCGAGAAACGCCTGCATATCCTGGCCATCAATTCTCTGCACGTCAAAGCCATAGGCTTCGTAGCGTTTCGCGGTGTCTTCGCTTTGCGTCACCTTGGCCATGGCATCAAGCGTGACCGCATTCGAGTCGTAAATCAGGATCAGGTTATCGAGGCCGAAATGACCGGCGAAAGCGCTCGCTTCGGCGGAAACCCCTTCCTGAAGGCAGCCATCTCCCGCCAGGCAGACAACGTGTTGATCGAAAATCCTGTGCTCGGGTGTATTAAAGCGCGCGGCCGCCATCTTCGCGGCCACAGCTACGCCAACCGCGTTGCCCACCCCCTGTCCGAGCGGACCGGTGGTGCATTCCACTCCGGGCGTTTCAAAAAATTCCGGGTGCCCCGGGGTCTTGCTGTGCAATTGCCGGAAACGCCTGATCTCATCCATCGAAAGGTCGAATCCGCCCAGATTCAGCCAAGCGTAAAGAAACATGCTGCCGTGGCCCGCCGAGAGGATGAAGTAATCCCGTCCAATCCACCGTGGTTTATCCGGGTTGTGCTTAAGCGCGTGGCCATACAGCACTGCCCCCATCTCGGCGCAGCCCAGCGGCAGGCCGAGGTGCCCGGATTTCGACGCCTGCACCGCATCCATGCACAACCCGCGCGCCTGATCAGCCGCGCGCGAAAGAATTTCGAGATCTAAACTCATGAGAACGGGTATAATTGGGGCATCTGTGGAAACCAAGCTGAAAGCGGGAATTGATTCCGAAAGGCAAACGCGCCAGCCCAGAACGGAATGAACCGGGCATCTCTTCTTCACATCATCGAACGACTCGAAGGTTTTCTCGGCCGGCTTCCAGCCGCGATTCAGAAGCCGGTCCTGCGCGAGTTAACCCCGCTAAAAGAATTGTTCCTGCAACAACGACCGCCGCGCTTCGTTCTCACAGGGTCGAACAAGTTCTCGATCCAGGAAGTCGTGGCGACGCTTTTCGCCTGGGCGCCGTTGGCGGAGTCACGCGACGTCCTTATGGAACTTTTTCGCTGGCAGACGATCGAACTCGGTGGCCACGGCACCATCGACCTTCTTGACGCTCGCGGGGCGGAGGCGACCAAGATTTCAAACGTCGCCGAGGAGTTGAAACAACAACCGGCCGACGTTTTTCTCTGTCTCGGCGATGACAGCCGGGTTGCAAGCGTCCCGGCAACTGAGCTCGAGAACCTGGCGACGCTCCACGCTGCGAACGCGGCTGCTCGCTTGCCTGCGAAGGTTATCGGCGTGGTGGTGCACGACCCCGCCCGCGTCGCACCTGGTGCTCCCAACGGCGATACTGCGATCCACCCGCAGACCACAGCACGCTCGCGACTGCAACGCGCCCTGGAAGAAAAGCAGGCCGTGCGAGAGCATCTCCTCCAGATCTTTGAAGTGGAGTTTTCTCCCAATCCCGCGAGCGGCAGCGAATTGAAAACCGACGCGGGAGCATTCATGTCCCTGCTCGCGCGACAACTTCCAAATGAAGCGCGCGTGGAAATGGTCCGGATCGCACGCGATCGCTCGGCCCAGATCGAAATTGCCCAATCGCTGGTCAAATCAACCACCGCCATCTGCACCGCGATTGGCGCGCAACCCATTCCGCTGGCCGATCTCCCGATCCTCACCGCGCTCCAGCTCGTCATGGTCTCGGGTATCATGTACCTCGGCGGCCGCGAGAAAAGTCTGCGCGCGGCCACGGAGTTCATCGGCGCCCTTGGCGTCAATGTCGGGGCCGGCATGATCCTGCGGGAAGGAACCCGGGCGCTCCTAAAGTTTTTTCCGGGCTGGGGAAATGTGGTCTGCGGAATGGTGGCTGGCGCCGGGACCTATGCCATTGGGCGCGCGGCTATCGTTTATTTCCTGGAGGGCCTCTCGCTCAAGGATGCGCGCCGCACCTACCTGGCGAGCCGGAAAAGGCGCGCCCAACAACCGCCGGCCAGACCTCGAAAAGCGATACCCGGTGTCCGTGATCAGGTCACGGGCTTCCCGGTTGAATAACTTGTGAATAAAGTCATTGGCACGGGGCGTTTTGTTCACACTTTCTTGTGAACAAAACGGCTGATTCACGCAAGAGACCGAACCTGGGGCAGGCGATCCAATGAAGCTCTCTGAAATCGACGCCACGCTGCGCGAGATCCGCGTCTCGCCGGTCAAGACACTGGGGCAAAATTTTTTGCACGACCGCAATCTTGCGCGCTGGATCGTCGATAAGGCGGAGCTGACTCCGGAGGACTACGTTGTCGAAATTGGGCCCGGCCTCGGAGCCCTGACACAGTTTGAGCTCGACTCTGGAGCGAATGTTCTCGCGATCGAAAAAGATCGGCGGCTGGCCGATTTTTTGCGTACACGTTTCCCGGCGGAACGCTTCGAGATTCTTCATGCGGACGCGCTTGATTTTGATCTTCGGCGTCTCTATTCGAGGTCCCGCGTCAAAGTGCTGGGCAATCTTCCTTATTACATTTCAAGCCAGCTTCTTCTAAAATTCACAAAATATCCAAGTCCCATCTCTTTGTGGTTGTTTATGTTGCAGAAGGAAATGGCGAAGCGGATTTCTGCGTCTCCCGGCACCAGCGACTACGGCGCACTCACGCTCATCATTCAACTTCATTATCGCGTCGAGTACTTGCGCACCGTTTCCGCGAGCGTATTTCTTCCGAAGCCCGACGTTGACTCGGCCTTCGTTCGCCTCTCTGCGCGCCCTCCCGATGAATTACCCGATCACGACCCGGAAGCTTTCGTTCGACTCGTCCGGCGTGGATTTTCGCAGCGACGCAAGCAGCTACGGAATCTGCTCTCGGAAGAACTGCCCGATTGGGAAGAGGCGGCCAGCGGCGTCGGCTTCGAGCCGCGAGCGCGGGCCGAGGAATTGACTCTGGAGCAGTGGGTCGCACTTTCCAATCTCGCACGTCTGAGGGGCGCTTCCGAGGAAGTCTCAGCCACGTCAGAACGGTTTTCGGTGGTAGATGAGCAGGACCAGGTGATAGGAGATGCGGCTCGCACGGAAGTGCATGGGAATAACTTGCGCCATCGGGCCGTTCATGTCCTTGTTTTCAACCATAACGGTGAGGTTTTTCTGCAAAAGCGTTCTCGGTGGAAGGACCGCTGTCCACACCTCTGGGATTCCAGCGCCGCCGGGCACGTTAACGCCGGGGAAGAGTACGATACGGCGGCAAATCGGGAGCTGAGCGAGGAACTGGGAGTTTCGGCTGAACTAACCAGGGTGGCCAAGCTCCGTGCGTCGGAAAAGACGGGTCAAGAATTCATCTGGCTTTACCAGGCGCGGCACGATGGCCCATTCGAACTGGCCCGTTCGGAGATCGAATGCGGGGAGTTTTTCCCGACCGAGGTCGTTTCCGAATGGATCAAAGCCCGGCCCGCTGATTTTGCGCCCGGCTTCGTCGAATGCTGGCACGCCCTTAACGTCGCGGGGCTTCCGTGAAGCGCCCTGGTGCAGGGCGGCGTGATCCCGGCGTTCCTTCTTGTAGTGGCGTTTCTGCGAAGCGCCCTGTTGCAGCGTGGCGTGATCTCGGGCGCTTCACAGAAGCGCCAATACATTCAACGGCGACGCGTTTTCCTGGCCTGCTTCTTCCTGCCCGCTTTCTTCGCGCCCATCGGGCCGCGAAAGACGCGCGCAGGCAGATCGGCCATGGCGGATCGCTTGAATTTGCGGGCAGCCCGCCGCGCACCTTCCTTCCCGCCATATCCATTATCGCTGAATAATCTCGTCACCGTCTCTCTTCCTCGAAGGAAGTGAACTTGAAATCCATGCGTTTGCTTCTTGGCGCGTGGCTTCGTGTCGATGCGCCGAATATTTTGCTCCGAATCGGGATTAGCTCTCTTTTTCATGATCTGGTGCCTAACGAATTAACTTAGAGTGACCGCGCGCAACTGCAAATGCGCAGTGCCTCTTCAACGACTCTGTTTTTCGGGCGGCGGAAGGTGCCAATTTTGCCATCTGGCATCGTACTCCGAAGCCGGCAGGAGGACATAACATGGGTGCCGCGACGTCCTCAACCAGGTGATCAGTTTCACCAAGTCGGGCTCCGCCATCGTGGTACATCCGGAAGTTGACCGATCGACTCCTCTCCGAATGTGGAAAAAGATCGCGCTGCCCGCGCCTGGCGCTGGCGGATCGGAATTGTGCCGGATCTCCACCAGCCAGCGGTAGGCAAAATCGTTGTGACGCATCTTTTGCTTGGCGAACCAGGGTGGCGGATTGGCCGGATCGGGAATCGTGACAAATCGATTGTAGTCGGGGCTGCTCACGTCATCGCTCCAGGCGTCAGCCGTGGTCACTTGATGAAAGGAATAATCCGAGCCGGGCGGAAGTTGCATATCGTAGGTGTAGATTTTTCCCATCTGAAAGATCCCGGCAGGAGCGCGCCCATCGCGCTCGGCCTTTCGCAAGCCGCTTTCATTTTGTCCCTCGAGGCCCCGGCCCCACGCTACTCCATTCTTCCCGAAGAGGACGGGAACGGCCGGAGCGGCCGGCACCCAATCTGCTCCCGGCGCTCGCTCAAACAATTGCAAACGGCCCCGCATCGAATTCCAGTTCGGAGCCACCCCGACGATCAATTGCCTGCAATCATCCGGGACGCCGCCGGCATATCCCGAAGCCGCCAACACCATCAAAACGCCAAATCTGAAATAACGTGCCGTTGCGATAAACATTCCCAAACTTAGACGCGCATCTTATTGCTTCTGTCCAACCCAATTCCGACGGTGAAAAAAATCCTGCCCGCTTTTCTTGTTGCCGCGCTCGTTCTGGTGGTTTACGCGCCCGCGCTCCGAAACGGCTTCGTCTGGGATGACACGGCGTTGATCCTGCGGGACCCGTTCATTCGCAGCTGGCGTCTGATCCCAGAGGGGTTTCAGCATTTCCTTTTTACCGACGCAACGGCTTCCGATTTCTACCGCCCCATCCAAAGGTTGACCTACACGATGGACTACGGAGCGTTCGCCTTCAGGCCAGCCGGATATCACTTCACCAGTATCGCCTGGCACATCGCCGCGGCGCTCGCTCTGCTTCTGCTCGGCGACGAATTACTGCGTTTTCTTGGGGTCGAAGAGTGGAAACGCCGACGCGTCGCGTTCCTGGCTGCTCTCGCCTGGGCCATCCATCCGGTGCATACATCCGCCGTCGCCTACGTTTCCGGCCGAGCTGATCCGCTGGCGGCCGCATTCGGATTTCTCGGCCTGTATTGCGGAATGCGCAGTCTGCGCGCAGCCGGAGCAAACCGGCGGATTCTTCTCTTCGCTGCAGGGTCTTCATTCCTTCTCAGCGCATTGAGCAAGGAAGCCGGCCTTGTTTTCATCCTTTTGTGGGGCGCCATCTTGCTCGCGAGAAAGAAATGGAAAGAGCTTTTCCCGGCAACGGTGATCGTCCTTTTCGTCTCCGTAGTTTATCTCAGCCTTCGCTTGCCCGCCGAACATGTACCGCCGCCCACGCTCCATCCGCCAGCGCCCCTGCTCGTTAGGCCGATCCTGGCCGCCCGCGCCTTCGCGGAATACACCGGGTTGATTCTGCTCCCGATCAACCTCCACATGGAACGCGACGTGGAGACACATCCCGAAGCAGTAGAAAGCGCGGCGCGCGCAGAAGTGGCGGTCCGGCGTGAATTGCAAACGCTTCTCGGAATACTGCTGGGCGCGGGCGCCGTCTATTGGATGGTGCGGAGCCGAAGGCAGGATGACACGGTCTCCATCTGCCTTCTTCTGGCGCTCATTGCCTATCTGCCGGTCAGCGGCATTTTTCCTCTGAACGCGACCATCGCCGAACATTGGCTTTATCTACCGACCGCGTTTCTCTTTCTCGCAATTGGGTTGACCCTCTCACGCTTATCCGTTTCGACCGCTGTCGTCGGATCCGTTCTGGCAGTTTGGTTGCTCTTTCTTGGCGTGCGGACCTGGATCCGAACTCTGGACTGGAAGGATCAACGCACCTTTCTCGAGCACACGATTGCGAGGGGCGGAGACTCTGTCCGAATGCGGATTAACCTGGCCGGGTTGGAGCAAAGCGAAGGCCACCTCGATGCCGCTAAAAAGAATTTGGCCGTGGCGCTCCGCCAGGAACCGGAGCAGCCATTGGCCATCTTGAATCTTGCCACGGTCGCGCTTCGGCAGAACGATTTCGCCACCACGCGCGACCTGCTCAATCGCGCGACGAAGATGCCACTGATCGAAGCCCGGGCCTATGAACTTCTCGCAATCTTACAGCAGAAGGAACATGGCCAGATCGACCTGCTCCGATTTCAGGTGGCGTCACGCACGCCGCCTCCGAATTGGTCGATCGAAAAGCACTACGTGCAAGCGCTGGATCAAAGCGGCGCAACTCCAGCGGCCATCGCCGAGCTGAGATTCTGTCTGGACACTCAATGGTATCGCGCCGAGTCATGGCAATTATTGAACGAACTTCTGACCAAGACTGGCGACGTGGACGGGGCCGCCAAAGCGAAGGTTCGCGCAAGAGCATACGACGTGCATCTCGATGAGCCTCGAGAAGCTCCTTAGACCGTGGCCCCGGGATTGGAAACGCGGCGATGGCGCCGCGGACACTTCCGGCAACAGAGGGGTCGCTACGACGCGGCCGTGATGGCTTCGATAAACGCCGGCAAGTATCGCCGCGCCTTGATTTCGCCGACGCCGCGGATTTTTCGACCCGCCTCCACCGATCTTGGCTTTAGCCGGGCCAAAGCACGCAGGGTTTCATCCGGAAAAATCATGTAGGCCGGAAGGTTTCCGTTTTCGCGTGCGAGTTCGAGCCTCACTCTCTTCAACCTCTCATAGACGGTAGCGTCGATCGGAACCAATTCATCCAACGAACCCACCTTCGCTTTCGGCTTGCGCGGCGAAAGCCTTTCGGTTGAAACAAACGCACCGCGTTGTGGCCAGCGCAATTCGTAATCAATCCGGCCCTTCATCACCTCTTCCCCGAGTCTTGTTAACGTGACCATGGGATAGTCTCCGCCGCTCGAAATCAGCATGCCGGCGTCCTGCAATTCGCGCATGAGCTGATTCAAATAGGCGACGCCCTCGTTCTTCAACAAGCCGTAGGTCGAAAGCTGATCGAGCCGGGCTTGAATGATTTCCTTAGACCGGCTTCCCACCAGGGTCTGCACGATCCGTCCCCGGCCAAATCGCGGCTGCCATTCTTCGCCTCCCCGCGCCGACATTCTCGCGACGCCACTGAGCGCCTTTCGAACGATGAGCGCTTCCTCCTCACCCGGCGCCCGGGAAGGTCCCGCCGTTTCCAGGCAAATATCGCAATTGCCGCAGCGCGCCGGATCGTTCTCGCCAAAGTAGCGAAGGATGGCCTGTTGCCGGCAAGTTCGCGCATACACGAAGTCGATCATTAACTTCAACTTCGCTCGATCGCGGCGCTCCTTTTCCCTCAGCTTCGCCACGTCGAGTTTTAATTGGGAGCCGTGCACCTCCGGTTTGAGCAACCGGGTCCCGCGAACACGCCGGCCAGGAACGTCGAAGCGATCAATATAGCCTTCGCGATCGAGGACATGGAGCGACGAGCTGAGCATCATGTCGTTCCCTTCGGAACCCAGGCGTATCGCCATGTCCTTGATCGAAATCTGCAGCTCCTGTTTCTCATCCGCCTCGCGGCGAAGCATCTCGTACGTCTGCACGATGAACTCGAGGGGAGGATTGCTCCCATCAATGAAAAATTCCTGCACGCGCGTATCCGCATGATTGAAAAAAAGATCGCAGGTCGCTGCTTCCCCGTCGCGTCCCGCCCGGCCGGCTTCCTGATAGTAAGCTTCAACGCTTCCCGGCACGTCGAAATGCACGACGAAACGGATGTCCGACCGATCGATCCCCATTCCGAATGCGTTCGTCGCCACCACGATGTCGCGACGCCGCTGCATGAATTCGTCTTGCGCCTTCTCGCGCTCCTCATCGTTCATCCCGCCGTGGTAAAGAATGCTCGATATCTTCGCCAGCTTGAGCGTTTCGGCGACCGCCTCGACTCGTTTTCGGGTCGAGCAATAAACGATGCCGGTCTTGTGCTCGCGGATCAGCGCCTGCAGGCGTTCGTACTTTTGAGCTTCGTTGGCGACTGGCGAGATGAGCAACTTCAAATTGGGCCGCGCGAATCCCGCCACGAACTCCCGCGGTTCCCGCAAGCCAAGATGCGTCAGGATATCGCGACGCACTTCCGGCGTGGCCGTGGCCGTGAAAGCCGCCACCTGGGGGCGACCCAGCGTTTCAAGCACTTGATCGAGCCGGAAATAATCGGGTCGAAAATCGTGACCCCACATCGAAAGGCAATGCGCTTCATCCACCGCGAAAAGCGCGATGGTGCTTTGCCCCAGAGCTTCCAGAAACGATCGGCTGCGGAAGCGTTCCGGCGCGATGTAGACCAGTTTGAACTCGCCTCGCCCCATGGCCCGGATTCGCTCGCGCTGCTCAGCCGGACCGAGCGAGCTGTTGATCAACGTCGCGGAAATGCCGCGGCGCTGGAGCGCATCGACCTGGTCCTTCATCAGCGCGATCAATGGGGAGACCACCACCGTGGTTCCCTCTAGCAGAAGGGCTGGAAGCTGGTAACAGAGCGATTTGCCGCCGCCGGTAGGCATCACGACCAGCGCGTCGGCGCCTCCGGTAATGGCGGTGATTACCTCTTCCTGGGCATCGAGGAATTCTCGAAAGCCGAAATACTTTTCGAGGGCTTCGTGGGGGCTCATGACGACGATGAATCTGGCGATTTCAAAGGGTTCGCACAAGTCCGGGCTAAAGGTTCGCCTGTCATCCCGAGCCGCGCAGACGGGACCGCGACCATTGGAGGAGCGCTGACCTCACATGTGCTTATCGGCTTGCTTGCACCAAGGCCACGTCGTCCGAGTTGGTGACGTTGTTGGGCGCAAGCTAATCGGCACTGCAACTGTGAGGTCCGCCGCCCTCTGCCGGACTCGGGATGACAAACGGAACGATTTCGCGTTTGTTGCATTAACACGACGTGAGAACGCCTGCAGCATTTCGCGAATGCACGGATTGACCCTCCAATTTACCAAGAGAAAGGATGGACGCGCGCTTCTGCGATGTGTTCGTTCGGATGGCTCGGCGACCTGGCAACGGCAGGACGACGAGCGCGCCGCGTTCTTTCCGTTGCACGATCTCACTCATTTTGCAGTCGAGTCTGAGCTCGGCTTCGGGTCAGGCTTCTTTGGGCTCATCGCCTCCGGTTGGGATATCGCCGACACCACCGGCAAAGGAGCCCGCGGCCGGCTGCCGGACGAGGCAATCGAGGTGGAGTATATCGTCGGCGCGCTGGCCGCCGAACGCGCGGGCGATCCCGCATGCCCGGCCGAGGAGTTCAATCGCCTCGCGGCCCTATTCGCTCGAACAAAGGGATTGCCCCAGCCGCGCCCGTTAACGGAAGTTGACCTGGCCAGAGTTCGGTCGCGCATCGACGAACTTTGCGCGCGCTGGAGAGCTTTGCCGCCGGGCACCACTCTGGAACTCGCGTTTGCACTTGATCGCTAAAGGAACCGAGGCGTTTTGAGGGCTGCTACGCGGTCCGGCCGCAGCAGTTCTTGAACTTCTTCCCACTACCGCAGGGGCACGGTTCGTTGCGCCCGACTTTCGGCACGTCTCGACGCACCGGTGCGAGATCGAGCTTCACTTCGCCGTCTCCCTCCGCATTCCCAGCGACAACATCCGACGTGTTGCCGGTTGCGGTCGGTGCGCCCGGCGCATGTTCCCGTAGGAGAAATTGCGGCAACGTGGAAAGAAAATTCTCGAATGCCTGCAAGTTCGACGTGCTCCGGAAAAGATTGTGCAGCACCTCGTTCTTAATGTTCGCCATCAAATCGACGAACATGTCGTAAGCCTCGGTCTTGTATTCGATGAGTGGATCCTTCTGGGCGTAACCACGGAGGTAAACGCCCTCGCGCAATGCATCCATCGCATACAAATGCTCCTGCCAGAGACGGTCGATCGCGTTCAGGATAATGTAACGCTCGAGGCTCTTGACGGCCGTTGGCTCTTCGTGGCTAGATTTGCGCTCGTAAGCGTCTTTGATTTTTTCGATGAGGAACTGCGCATTTTCGTCGACCGTGCGCGTCTCGAACTGCGACTTCTCTCGCGTTAAGCCGAGAGGAAAGGTGATATTCACCCAGTTCAGGAGCGCTCCGTAATTCCCTTCGCCCCCGGCGGCGCCGGTCCCCAGAAATTCCTTTACCTTACCCGGAACGGCCTCCTCGATGACTTCGTAAATCAACTTGCGCGGCTCATCGGAATCGATCGTATCGTTGCGGTAGGTGTAGACGACTTCGCGCTGATTGTTCATCACGTCGTCGAAATCGAGCGTCCGTTTCCGAGCCAGATAATTGCGCTGTTCGACGCGTTTCTGAGCGGTCTCGACGGATTTGTTCAGCCAGGGATGTTCAAGTTCCTGTCCCTCTTCGAGACCGAACCGCTCCATGATTTTCGTCATGCGATCCGCCGCGCCGAAATTGCGCATCAGATCGTCTTCGAAGCTGACGTAGAAGCGCGATCCACCGGGATCGCCCTGACGCGCGCAGCGTCCGCGCAGCTGCCGGTCAATACGGCGCGATTCGTGCCGCTCCGTGCCAATAACGAAAAGTCCCCCTCTCTCGGCGACGCCTTCGCCGAGCTTAATGTCCGTGCCGCGGCCGGCCATGTTTGTGGAAATAGTCACGGTCCCGGGTTGGCCCGCGCGCTGCACGATCTCCGCCTCCTGCATGTGGTACTTGGCATTAAGAACGTTATGGGGAATTTTTTCCCGCTTCAGCATACGGCTGAGCAACTCCGAGGCTTCGACGCTGACGGTGCCGACCAGGACCGGCTGAGACCGGGCGTGGCATTCCTTGATCTCGTTGATAACGGCGTTGTATTTTTCCCGGCGCGTCTTGTAGATGCGATCGTTCGCATCCTGACGCGCCACCGGCCGGTTGGTCGGAATGACATTGACGTCCAGCTTGTAAATGTCGTGAAACTCGGCGGCTTCGGTATCGGCGGTGCCGGTCATGCCGGCCAGTTTGTGGTAGAGCCGGAAATAATTTTGGATGGTGATCGTGGCGAGGGTCTGTGTTTCCCGATCGATCTGGACACCCTCTTTCGCTTCGACCGCCTGATGCAGCCCATCGCTCCAGCGGCGGCCCGGCATTTTCCGGCCCGTGTATTCGTCCACGATGACGACTTTGTTTTCCTCGACGACGTAGGCTACGTCCTTCTCGAAGAGGCAATAGGCGCGAAGCAATTGCGAGATGTTGTGAATGCGTTCCGCCTGCGCATCGCAATGCTGCTGGCGCTCCACTTTCGCTTTCTCCTTCGCCTCGTCGGAGAGCGCCGGGTCCAGGTCGATCTCGGTGAATTCGCTGATTAAGTCCGGGAGCACGAATGAATCCGGCTCATCCGGATTAAGGAAAGCGCGCCCCTGTTCGGAGAGATCGGACTCATTCGATTTTTCATCAATGGTGAAGAAGAGCTCTTCTTTCAAGGCGAAGAGTTCCTCTTTGCGCGTGTCCTGGAAAAACGAGAGTTCTGCCTTCTCCAGCGCCTTGCGTTTCTCCGGGTCCTCCATCATGCGAAGCAACGGCTTGTTGCGCGGCTGGCCGAGCTTTACTTTGAAGAGGACGAGACCGGCTTCATCGCTTTTCCCCTGCTCGAAGAGTTCCTTGGCTTCGCTCGCCAGCCGGTTGCACAACATGGTCTGTTTGCGCACGAGCTGATCCACCAGTGGCTTCCATTTATCGTACTGATGCGTCGAAACCGTGGAAGGCCCACTGATGATGAGCGGGGTGCGCGCCTCGTCGATCAGGATGGAATCGACTTCATCGACGATCGCGTAATTGTAACCGCGCTGGACCTGCTGTTCGCGCGTGGCGGCCATGCCGTTGTCGCGCAAATAATCGAACCCAAACTCACTATTCGTGCCGTAGGTGATGTCCATCGCGTACTGCTGACGACGAATGTCCGGTGGCTGATCGTGTTGAATGCAGCCGCAGGTGAGCCCGAGAAAACGATAGAGTTCGCCCATCCAATCGGCATCGCGGCGGGCAAGGTAATCGTTCACCGTGACCAGATGCGCGCCTTTGCCCGTAAGCGCGTTCAGGTAAAGCGGCAGCGTCGCGACCAGCGTTTTGCCTTCACCGGTCGCCATTTCGGAGATGCGGCCCCGGTGCAAAACCATTCCGCCGACAAGTTGCACGTCGAAATGCACCATGTTCCAGGTCATGGGCTGGTCGCAGACCGCGAAGGCGTGCTGGCGTTCGGTCAGGCGGCGGGCCGCGTTCTTCACCACCGCAAAAGCCTCGGGCAGGATTTCGTCCAGCTTCGCCCACTGATCCGGCAGCTCAGGAATGGCCGCCAGCTCCGTCTTCCAGGCAACTGTTTTCGCCTGGAGCTCGTCATCGGAAAGTGCCTTGAGCTGCTCGTCGAACTCGTTAATGCGACGGACGATCGGCTTCAGGCGCTTGATCTCGCGCTGATTTTTCGATCCGAGTATTTTCTTTAAAATCCAGCCAACCATGATGAGGGAAGCAATATTGACGGATTTCGGTCAGAAACAACCCAAGGCCCTCGCCCAAAGGCCACAACGGATCACGAAGGATGTCGAAATGTCGCAGTATTCCCTGTGAACAGGTCAAGCCGACGGCGATCTCCGGGACCGACTGGGCCAATCCGCAATTTTTCGCCTTGTGCCCTTCGTGTCCGTTGTGTGAAAGATTTTTCCCGCTAAGCTCGCCGGATGAAGAAGATTATTTCCACGACCGAGGCCCCGGCTGCAATCGGGCCCTATTCGCAGGCCGTTCGTGTCGGCTCGATCATTTTTTGTGCCGGCCAGATTCCACTCGACCCCAAGAGCGGCAATATCGTGTCGGAAGATATCGCCGAACAGACCCGGCGAGTGCTCGACAACGTCACAGCGATCTTGAAATCCGAGCGATTAACCCTGGCCCACGTGGTCAAGACCACTGTCTTCCTGGCCGACTTCGGAGATTTTCAAAAAATGAACGAGGTTTACGCGACCTACTTTAAGGACCAGCCGCCCGCACGCTCCACCGTTGGGGTATCGACGCTGCCGAAGAATGCTCGCGTTGAGATTGAGGTTATTGCCATTGCGGACGAAGGCGACCCCCGTGGCGGAAAATCCGTCAGCGACACCTCTGGATAGGATCCGTGGAAACCCCATGAGCGACGATCTGCTTGCGCTCTTCCGCCAAACGGGTGCGCTCCTCGACGGACATTTTGTGTTGCGCTCGGGCTTGCATAGCCGGCAATTCTTCCAATGCGCGTTACTCCTCCAGCACACCAGAATCGCAGCGGATATTTGCGCCCGGCTCGCGCATAAACTGGACGATATTGATTGCGACGCAGTGATTTCGCCTGCGCTCGGTGGAATCATCGTCGGACATGAGGTCGGCCGCACACTGGGGAAACGGCATATCTTCGCGGAGAAGGAAGCGGGCGGGCTGGTGCTGCGACGGGGATTCAAGATCGGGCCTAACGAAAAATTTATCGTGGCCGAAGATGTGGTCACGCGCGGTGGCCGCGTCCAGGAAACGGTGGAGATTGTCCGAGCACACGGAGGAAATGTTGCGGCCATTGGAGTGATCGTCGACCGGAGCGGCGGGAACCGCCCCGACTTCGGTTGCCCATTTTTCAGCCTGATCGAAATGAACGTAGAAACTTTTGCGGCAGATCATCTGCCGGCCGATCTGGCGCAGATTCCTGCGGTCAAGCCAGGCAGCAAATAAGTTGCGGAACTTTCCGTCATGAGAATCCTCATCTCCGGAATCTGCGGGTTCGCCGGAAGCAGTATCGCCCAGGGCCTGCTCGACCGTGATTCCGCTCTCAAGGTGATCGGGCTGGATAATCTCAGCCGCGCCGGTAGCCATTTGAATATCGAGCCGCTGCGCGCACGCGGAGTAAAACTCGTCCACGCGGATCTGCGATCGCCGAGCGATCTGGAAGCAATCGCCGCGGTCGATTGGATCATCGATGCCGCCGCCAATCCGAGCGTGCTCGCCGGCATCGATGGGACGACCAGCAGCCGGCAACTGATCGAGCATAATCTCTACGGAACCGTTAACCTGCTGGAACTCGCGAAGCGGCACCGTGCAGGCCTGATCCTGTTAAGCACGAGCCGCGTCTACTCGGTCAGATCTCTGGCCAGTATTCCGGTCGTGTTAAGAGATGACCGGTTTGAGCCAGATCCAACCGGAACTCTTCCCGCCGGGGTCAGCTCCCGGGGCATCGCGGAGAATTTTTCCACGACGCCACCCCTCTCGCTCTACGGAAGCTCGAAGCTGGCCTCGGAATGCCTTGCGCTGGAATACGGTGAAACATTCGAATTCCCGGTCTGGATCAACCGGTGCGGCGTGCTCGCCGGCGCCGGACAATTCGGTCGGTCTGATCAGGGGATTTTCTCGTTTTGGATCAACGCCTATCAGCGCCGCGTGCCACTGAAATATATCGGGTTCGACGGTGCCGGCCATCAAACGCGGGACTGCCTTCATCCGCTTGATCTGCTCCCGGCGTTACAAGAGCAGATGGCCACGGTAGAATCACAAAAGCCACGTATCCTGAATTTCGGCGGTGGACCGGAAAACAGCATGTCGCTCGCGCAATTGAGCAAATGGTGCGCGAACCGTTTCGGACTTCACCCCGTGGCCGGTGATCCGGAACCGCGCCCATTCGATGTTCCGTGGCTGGTGATGGATTCGCGTCTGGCCAAGGAAACCTGGAGTTGGCGACCGGCCATTTCGTTGGAAGCGATCCTGGAAGGAATCGCCAGGCATGCGGAATCACATCCGCGCTGGTTGGAAATGTCAGCTGCGCTATGAATGCTGGAGGTTCCACCCAATCCGGGCTGAAACTTCTCTCGATTGTTATTCCGGCCCGCGACGAAGAAGGCTGCATCGCCTCGACCGTGGAGGATCTGCACACCGAGCTGCGGCTGAATAACGTTCCGCACGAAATCGTCGTGGTGGATGATGGGAGCGCCGATCGCACGTGGGAGATTCTCCAGGATCTGCGCAAGAGGATTACCACCCTGGCCCCGACGCGAAATCCGGGATCGCACGGATTTGGGCGGGCGGTGACCTGGGGCCTGGATCAGATGAAGGGCGACGCCGTGGTCATCATGATGGCCGATGAGTCCGACGATTGCCGCGATGTCGTGCGCTACTGGAACCGATTGAATGACGGCTACGATTGCGTCTTTGGAAGCCGGTTCGTCAAAGGCGGCGGCGTAATCGATTATCCGAAGATCAAATTATTCCTGAATCGTCTCGCGAATTTCTTCCTAAAAGTTCTGTTTCGCATCAAACTGAACGACACCACCAACGCCTTTAAGGCCTATCGCAAGGAAGTGATCGACGGCTGCCGGCCACTGATCGCGCCGCATTTTAACATCACAGTAGAGATACCCCTCAAGGCAATCGTGCGCGGATATAGTTGGACCACGCTTCCCATTACCTGGCGCAACCGGCGCACCGGCACCCCAAAGCTCGAGATTAAGGAAATGGGCAGCCGCTATCTCTTCATTTGCCTCTATGTCTGGCTGGAGAAGTACTTCAGCAAAGGCGACTACAAACGGACAGAACATCCCCCAAGTCCTGCCGCCGCACCTCAACGCGACGCAACGATCACCCCTCACTAACATCCTCAGATGGTTTGCAAGACCCGGGACAAACCACGCAGCGCCGCCCGCACACCATGATCCGCGCCCACATCCGCCCGTGGGTGGTGGCCGCCGCCTTTGTTCTTCTCGTCACGGCACACAATATCGCGGTCGTGCAGCGACAACCGGCGGCTGAGCTGGTGATCAAGATGAAAGCCAGCGTCCTTTCGCCAGCGAAGGTCTACTTAGACACCGGTCGCGGATTTAACGAAGTCGACAGCGTAGTTCGGGTGGTCTTGGTCGCCCCTGTTTCGCAGCAAGTCTTTTTCCCATTACCCGCGAAAAGCATTCGCTCGATTCGTTTCGATCCCTTGGAAACCGCCGGCACCGTCGAAATAGGCGACGCGTTTATTCAGCGACCTCACAGTCACATTTCATTGCACCGCTTCGATCTCTCTGCCATTGCACCGGGAAATGAGAACACCTCGCTCACCCTTCACCAGGGAAACCTCGAGGTTACAACCGCTGGGAGGTCCACTGATTCGCAGCTAATATTTTCATTGCCTGCGCCCTTGACGATTAGACATTCCGCGCAGCAAATATTTTCTCGTCGCTTCTATCGACTCAACGCGATCTGGCTGCTCTTCGGTATCCTTCTACTGCTTGCCTATCAACTGCGCAGCCGATGGTGGCCGCTCGTGTCCCGATTGCTTCTCCTGATCGACCGGCCCTTTGCCGCCTGCTCGCGGCGTTTCGCGTCCTCCTCCGTCTTGCCCCTGGACCGAATAGCTCTCTGGTATTACGCACTCTGCTGCTTCGCATTCGCGGCCATGGCGATTGCGGGCCTGCACGGGTCCTCGATCAGCATCTATGGATCGCTTTACCCTTACGGTTCGGTGGCGCACCAGCCGCTCCTGGGCGAACCCAAAGGTGTCCGGGTAGACGAGTGGAACTACCATACCCCCACGATTCTAAATCAAATCCTGCGCCGCGACCGCTTCGCCGCTGATTCATCTCTGTTCGGCCCAAACAAAGCGGCCTTATTCGGCAATGTTCCGACGCGCCATTGGACAGAATGGTTTCGTCCACAATTCTGGCCTTTTCATTGTCTGCCTCCCGCCGCAGCTTATGCCTGCTACTGGCAATTCAAGGGATTGCTCTTACTCACGGGGACCTTCAGCCTGCTGCTGTTGCTCACACGCTCCAGTGCCGCGGCAGGGTTGGGTGCCTTGTGGTATTTCTTTTCGGCTTACACTCAGTGGAGCTATTCCTGGCCTACTCTCCTGCCCGAGATGGTGGGCTTATTTGGATGGGTTATCTGTTTCAGCGCCTACTTGACCATAGGTCGAAGCCGTTGGCGGCTGGCCCTTGCCGCGGTGCTCTGCGTTCTAGGCGCGGTAAACTTTGCGCTCTGCACCTATCCGCCGCACCAATTTCCCCTCGTGATCCTGGGCACGGTCATCATGGCCTGGTGGCTATGGGCGCACGCCGACGAGGTCTTTTCCAAAGACGAATGGCGCGCGCGCAGTCTGGCCACGGGCGCCTGCTGTCTTTCGATCGCGCTCGTCATGGGATTATTCTACTTCGACGTCCAAGTGGGATTGAGGGAACTGGCTCGCACCCTTTATCCGGGTCAGAGATCGGCCGCAGGCGGTTCGGTGCCAGCCGTCCAACTGCTTTCTCATTTCATGGATTTCTGGAAAACCGAGGCACGTTTTCCTGCTGAGTTAGGCAATATTTGCGAGAGCACAGGTTATCTTTGGCTGGCGCCGGTCACGCTCTTGCTGCCCTGGTCCGCGGCAACGCCCCGTCGGATCAGATTAGCCAATCGGTTCCTATGGCTGGCTTTTTTCCTTCTGGCCGCCTGGATGCTCTGGCCGATCCCGGCGGCCATTGGAAGATTCCTCTTCTTGGACAAGGTGCCTCCTCAGCGGTGCCTGCACGCGCTGGGTCTGATTAATATTGCCATCGTCGTCACCTACGTCAGCACGATGGGGCTGCCGCACACCAGGAAGGCATTCATGCTCAGTAAGGAAAGCCTGGCCACGTTTCTCGGCATCCTTATTCTTCCTTTTGTCGTCCTCGCATGGATGAATTCCGTCTATCGTCAGTTTTTCACCTTTTTCGAAATCACCACCGCCGCCGTGTACATCGCCTTTCTCATCGCTTGCCTGCGCCACAATTGGAGGCGATTATTGGCCACGGCACTCCTGCTGCCGGCCATCGCAACCACGGCGTTGGTCAATCCGCTGGATCGGGGACTCGACGCCGTCCTCAAGTCTTCCTTGTCGGCCGCGATCGAGCGGCGGCCGGAATTACGTAAAGGTCGATGGCTTGTTTATTCTTCCTGGGTCGTTTTGCCCGGTTTTATGTCGGCCGCCGGCCTTGATCTCGCCAATGGCCTGAAAATCATACCCTCACTGGACGAGCTGACTCTTTTCGATCCCGAAAGAAAATTCGCATCGATTATCAACCAAAGCTGTTATCTCGTCGCCCACGTTCAAACGGAGGCCGAGCCTAGCCAGTTCGAAAGCCCGCAGGCTGGTGTTGTTATTTGGAAAGTGAGTCCCCTCGATCCAAGGCTCAAGGAAATGGGCATTAAGTACCTTGCTTTCGATTCTCTGCCCGACTCGTCTATTCGCCGCCACTTAAGGCTTTTGCTGGAGGAGACCGCCAACGGCATTTGGGCTTATGAACTACTCTAAATCTCGGCCCTTGGAGATACCCGCGAAGCCACGATGAATAGGTTTTGGCCAGCGACTCTGGTGAAGGCGGTCAGGTCAAGGATTGCTCTTTCCATTGTCCTGGGCGTCGTCCTGGCGACCGCTTTCACATTTTGGCTGCGAACAGCTAGATCGACTTTTTATTTTGAAATCACGATGCGTTCGTCGCTGCCGGGGTCCGCTCAACTTTATTACGATACCGGTTCGGGCCTGAATGAGGTCGATTCGGTCCGTGTTCCCGTCCAAGAACTCGACCGCGCGGTAAACTACCGGTTTCGGTTGCCTGAGGGGGTATACGGTTTCCTGCGATTTGATCCGACCGATCAGGCAGGAAACACGATAACCCTGTCCCGGCCGCGTCTGGTCGATGGGACAGGACAGCTGGTCCGACGGATCGAGCTGAGCCAGCTCAAGGCCATGCAGCAAATCGAAACGTTCGAGGCCACCGCGATGGAGGTTCACCTCGAGACTAATGCCACGGACAGGGATCCAATCCTGGAAATTGAATTCTCCCAGCCAGTCATCCTCAAGAACTTCGCTCGAGATTCCTGGAGCATCTTCACCCGACGTTTCTCACTTTCTTTCCTCGTTACGTCAGCTTTTTGTCTGCTGTTTCTGTCCATCTTGAGACTGACCAGAATCACACCAAGGGCGATTCACTGGGGGGCAAGAACAGCGACCTGGGCAGCCAACCGCCCTCAGCAGGCGGTGCTCGCTATCGCAGCCCTGTTCGTGATCTTGAGTTGTTATCCGGTCGTCTTTTTCGGTAAGAGCTTCCTCTCACCGAACAATGGAACGAACTATCTGCTCTATGGAAAGATGCCGACGGTGCCAGGTTACAAGGACTTTGCCACGGACGATCCGGAAGGATCGGACATGGGGGCCGCCATGTGGCAAAGCTGGCCCTACTCTGTCATTGAGACACGGGCGCTATTCAAGGACGGCGAGCTACCTCTCTGGAATCGATATAACGCCACCGGACTGCCGTTGCTCGGTCAGGGCTTGTCGATGTGTGCCGATCCACTTCAACTGGTTGTCCTAATCGGAGACGGCTCCAGCACGGCGTGGGATCTAAAATACCTCCTGGCCAAGTTTCTTTTTGCGGTCTGCATCGGACTCTGTGTTCTCCAAGCGGTCAGACATCTCCCCGCCGCCTTGATTCTTACCGCGAGTGCTCCTTTCATCGGTTTTTTTTCTTTCCGGTACAGCCATCCCGCCTTCTTTCCTCTGTGCTACGCTCCTGCCGTCTTACTCTGTTGGTTCAAGCTAATCGATTCGCGGCCGGGCAAGGCAACCGCAATTTGGCTGGGCACAATGGTCCTGGCCGATTGGACACTCCTTAACAGTGGCACGGTTAAGGAAGCCTACATCCTTTTCCTGATGCTAAATTTCTGCGGCCTTCTCGCACTTCTGCTAGGCAATTCGATTGCCGGCGGTAAAGGAAGAAAGCTGTTCCAGGTTTTCGTTGTTAAGATTCTCTTTGTCGCCATCTCCATGCCGGTGTGGCTGACCTTTTTTCATGCGCTCGGCAGTTCCATGACTGTCTACGATTCTGGCGGCGCCTGGCAGATTACCCCGAGCCTGTTGATAGGGCTGTTTGACGACATTTTCTATCGTCCATTCAATCTGGCCGAAGCCCACCTCGACCCCTCCCTGAATTTTTTCGCGCTCCTTGCCCTGCTCTGGTTTCTCGTCAGCCCAGGAAAGGCCGATTCCAATGGACTTACTCGAAGCCTCGCTATTACCAGCCTTCTCGCGCTAGCCTTTATCTACGCTCTTGTCCCGTCAAAATGGATTACGAGCGTGCCCTTGCTGAAAAACATTGTTCACATCGACAACACCTTCTCGTGTGTTGCGATCGTCTGTCTGCTGGTGCTTGCTGGCTTTGGCATCAAGGCCTTCTGGAATGACGTTGGATCCCCAAATTTCAAACGCATCTACCAGCGCGTCATGGTCCTTCTTCTGGCCCTGGTTGCACTGTACCTCGGAGCGACGGAAGCTGTTATGCGTTCGAACACACCGATGCTTCACCTAAGCGGGCCGATACCTAAGTCGGCTTTTTTTTGGGGCTATTCTTTGTCGCTTATCTTGGCGGTCGCTTTAACCCCGTGGCTGGGCCGATTCGCGCTCCTGACCAGACGCGCGTTCATCTTCCAGGTTGTTTCATTCATGGCGCTGTTTGTTCTTCTCCATTGGCGCCATGGAATGCATCTGGCGACACCTTTCGACGCTTACGTCATGAACCCACAACGCCGGGTCAACCTCACCGCTGACTCCTCCGATGCACTCCGACTGGTCAAAACGCGCCCGGCGGAACCATCGCGATCAATTGGATTAGATATGGCCTTCTGGCCGGGCTATGGCGGCGCGGTGAACATCGAGCAAATAGATGGTCCCGACCCGATTCTAAACAAGCGTTACCGGACGCTGATAGATCTCACCGGCGCAAAATTACTCTTCGGAAATTGGCGGATTGGAGTGGACGCGGGCCAGCTCAGCCTGGAGCCTCTGGTTTTTAACATGCTGAACGTTCGCTATTATCTTGGTCACGTGAGCCCGAACATCCAGGTTGCTCCCTCGTTCAAGAAGATCGCCTCGCTGGATCTGGATGTTTATGAATCCGAGCATGTCTGGCCCCGGGCCTTTTTCACTGATGAACTGGTGGCCTACGAACACGAGACAGAGTTCATCGAATTATTGAAAAAGGGGGATGGAGCGCCTTTCGCCGCGGTCTCCAACGAAGAGATTGCTGGGCAAAAAGCATTGACCGGACTTGCAGCCAATTTGGCACCTTCCGCCGGCCGGCGCGTGACACCGGCCCGGGATTACGTCCTGACCAACAATACCACTGCTTTCGACGTGACCGCTTCGGGACCTGGCGTGATTGTTCTGACCGAAGCGTTTGTTCCACGAGATTTCAAGATGCGATTAAACGGCCAGCCGGCAGATTATTTTCGCGTCAACTCAGCCTTCAAGGGTGTCTTCGTTCCATCGGCAGGAAACTACACCGTTTCTTATACCTTCTGGCCGCGTTACTTTACACGTTCATTGTTGGTCTCAGGGACCGGCTTGATTGCCCTGCTCGGTTGGCTGGTCATCATGGCCAAGGGCGGCGTTCGAAGGACGCCTGTTTCATGAAGACCTGCGTTGGTAACAGTGGGGGTATCTCATGTCTTGCGGCGTCGATAACGTTTCAGATTCTGGCTTGTGCTTAACGAAAACAATCACTTCCGGGATTTGAATGCGGAGTTGGATCAGCTTCGGGAGTCACTGGCCGAATTACGCAAATTACTTTCGGAGCGCGGCCCTGGCGAACCATCCCTACCGGCCACGGTCGAATCAGCCAATAAGCAGTTACGCTCGATCAAGACTCAGGTCCGCCTGCTTCAGAGCGAGACGGCATTGCTGGAATCACGCCTCGAACAAGCCGTCCGTGAGACTTGGGAACAGAAAGCGAGACGAGCCGACACCAGCGCCCGGCTGAAGACCCGGGAACATTTGCTGGAACAAATTCAGCGTTCTCCGGCCTGGAAAGCAGTCAAGCCACTCTGGAAACTATTCAATCGAACTCGAAAATTCGAGCGGGCAGCGGATCTTTCCAATGACCTCCGCTATTCCCTGGATCTGCCGGCTGAATGGGAAACCAGCCACGAAATCCTCCTGGTCAAGGGCTGGTGCTATTCCCGCAGTGGCAGAGAGATCGCGGGCATACGCGCCAAGATCGGACGCACCGGGCGCCTGGCGCGCTTCGGTCTGGAACGGCCGGACCTGGCCCGCTCCTTTGGCGAGTTCCCACTGGCTCGTTACAGTGGTTTTACGGTCGAGGTGAGCGTGCCTGCCGGAACATCCACCGTTCGTCTGGAAGCGATCGAACAAGGATCGGACTGGGAACCATTCTTCGAGCACAAGCTCGAGGGAACCCGAAAGGGTTCCGATTCTGACGAGGGCCCCGGGGATGGCGAAGCATCGGCGCGAAGTCAGAAAGCCAGGGAGAAGATCGCGAGATTGCCCTCTCTCTCTGCCGACAAGACTTTCGCCCGTCTTGAGGCCAGCTTCCATCAACACGCTCAGCGAGCCGCTCGTGAGAAGCCGCTTTTTAGTGTCCTTACTCCAACATTCAACACAAAACCGGAATGGCTGGGCGAAGCGGCGCTCAGCCTTCTCAACCAATCGTTCGACAATTGGGAGTGGTGCATCGTCGACGACGGCTCGCAGAACCGGCAGACGAAGAAGATGCTAGATCACCTGAGCGGGGTCAGTCCGCGCGTCCGGGTCAAGTTCGCCCCAAATGCCGGGATCAGCGCCGCAACCAACCAGGCGCTTGATCTCGCCCGGGGCGATTACGTCTGCTTCCTGGATCATGACGACTTGCTTCATTGGTCGGCGCTCGAATTGATGGCCGAAAAAATAGGCGACGGCTACGACGTTATTTATTCCGACGAGGACAAACTCGATGACGCGACCGGCAAATTGGTCGAACCATTTTTCAAACCAGACTGGTCACCTGAGTATTTCCGGGGCGTCATGTATGTCGGTCATCTCCTTTGTGTGCGACGCGAAGTTGCCGCGAAGACGCGATTCGATTCCGCTTTCGACGGAGCGCAAGACTTCGAGTTCATGCTCCGGGTAAGTGAGACGGGAGCGCGGATCGGCCATATCCCGCGCGTTCTATACCATTGGCGAAAAACTCCCGGCAGCATCGCCGCGAAAGGCGACGCAAAGCCACAAATCGGTGCGATCCAGCAGAACGCGGTGAACGCTCATCTAGGTCGTCTCCATTTTCCCGCCCGAGCCGAACAGACGCAGCATCCGCACCGGCTGAAAATCGAGCCCGCACCCCGGAGCACGTTCCCACCCGTCAGCATTATCATTCCGACAAAAGACGCGCCGGAACTTCTTGATCGTTGCTTGCGAAGTATCTCGGAGAAAACCTCCTACCCGAGGTTTGAAGTGATTCTGATGGACAACGAGACGACGGACGAACGTTCCCTCCTGCTCATGCGGCAACATCCTTTGCGGCGCATCGCCTTCCCGAACCCATTCAATTTTTCCCGCGCGAACAATCAAGGCGCGACCGCCGCCACAGGTGATTTTCTCGTCTTCCTGAACAACGACACGGAAATCGTCACGGAAGATTGGTTGGAGCAGATGGTGTACTATGCGGAACAGCCCGACGTCGGCGCAGCCGGGGCGTTGCTCGTCTATGAAGATCGGACGGTCCAACACGCGGGGGTCGCGCTGGGCATGCGAGGGACAGCCGATCACACCATGCGCGGGTTTGCCATGGGTGGGGATGGTTACGCCGGGAGTCTGGCCTGCGCTCGCGAAGTTTCGGCCCTGACGGGCGCGTGCCTGATGATTCGCAAATCGCTCTTCGAGGAAATCGGCGGCTTCAACGAACATTTCTTCACCGCTTATCAGGACGTTGATCTTTGTCTGCGTCTGCGCGAACGCGGGCTACGCTTGATCTGCACTCCGCAAGCTCTGGTGGTTCACCATGAATCGGTCTCACGGAAAACCTATTACGACATGGTGGATCGAGCGCTCCTTCTTGATCAATGGGAGAGCGTGATCGAAGAGGGCGATCCGTACTATAATCCGAATCTGGACCTCGAACGCGGCGATTACAGCCGGCGCCGCGCGTGAGCAACATCCTCTTCGTTCTCTACCACGATTTCAGCGCAAATAGCGCCGTGCACGTGCATAATTTTGCCAACCACCTCGCCAGTTCCGGCCACGGGGTAGCGGTTGCGATACCGAAAGGTGAAGACACGGGCTCGGCTCTGGGTGAGCAGCGTTACTCGGTCTTCGCCTTCCCGGAGGTGGACGGGAACTGGTCCCGCGTTTTCTCCGACGGCCTGCCGCCCGGCGTGCTTCACGCCTGGACGCCGCGCGAAAACGTGCGGCTTTTTTGCGAAAAGATTCGCGGTTTGTGTGCCCCCTTGCTTTTCATTCACCTCGAAGACAACGAAGAGCGGATTCTCGAAGTCAATCTCGGCCGGTCCTTCGACGAAATCGCGCGCTCGAAGACAGTAAAACTGCCCGGGAATCTCGCGCATCCCCGGAACTATCGACGATTCATCGCGGAAGCCGACGGCGTGACCCTGATCATGGATCGGCTGGAAAAATTTGTGCCACCCGGTGTCCCCAAACTCATTCTTTGGCCGGGAGCGGATCGACACATTTTTTTCCCACGGGAAAAAGACGAAGCCTTTCTCGCCAGTCTCGGCGTCCCAGCGGAAAACATCGTTTTGTGCTACACGGGCAACGTTCACTCGGCCAATGCAAAGGAAGTTCGCAGTCTTTATCTCGCGGCCGCAATCCTGCAGCGCGAAGGAATTCCCGCGACGCTCCTGCGCGCGGGGAAGGACTATTGCACCTTCCTCGGTCCGGATGAGAGCTGGGCGCGCGCGATTTCTGTTGATCTCGGCTACGTGAAGCATGTCGACATCCCTCGCGTGCTCGCCCTGGCGGATTTTCTCATTCAACCAGGCGCGAACGATGCCTTCAACGAGTACCGGCTCCCAGCCAAGCTACCGGAGTTTTTCGCGATGGGACGTCCCGTCCTCCTGCCGCTGACCAATGTAGGTCGCTTCGTTCGTCATGCGCAGGACGCCTGGGTCACGCCAAAATTGGACGCGCTGGGCATCGTCAACGCGCTGAAGGAACTTCGGGCCGGCGCGGAATTGCTGGAGCGACTTTCCGCGGGCGCTCTCGCTTTTTGCGACGAGCATTTTGATTGGAGCAGGAACACCGCGAGTCTTGAACGATTCTACGAGGAAACCCGCGTCACACCGCAGAAACAAGCGCATGCCCCCATCCCAACGATTTCTTAATCAGCCTGGCGCCGCGGCGAAAGTCGCCGCGCGGTTTTCCACGCTCGACCGAACATCCGGGGTGAGCTACGCCACGGTGCGCGACTATTGCGATAGCCTGGATCATCTGCCCCAGATTACCGGCATGGAAGGCGACTTGAAAAACGTGCAGCGTCCCTGGGCCGTGAAAGCGCTTCTTCGCGCCCTGCCGCCCCCCGCTCGACTCCTCGAAATCGGCGGCGGCGAACCCATTGTCAGCGGCACCTTAAACGAGCTGGGTTACGACGTGACGCTGATCGATCCCTACGACGGCTTTGGGAACGGCCCGACCGAGTATGAAAAATACGTTGAGCGTTTTCCGAATGTGAAAATCGTGCGCGGCTACTTCGAGCCACGCCTGCCAAATTTTTCTTCCGCCTCGTTCGACGCGATCTTTTCCGTTTCTGTTCTCGAGCATCTCCCGGCGGAGGCGGCAACGAGATGTTTCGAGGCGATCGGTGAATTTCTCGCGCCTGGGGGCGCATCCATCCATTGCTTTGATTTCGTTCTGCAAGGCATCGGCCAGGAATACGATCTGACGAACGCTCGCAACATTGTCACGCAACAAGCAAAACTGGAGAATCGCACGGGCGAAACAGACTTTGACGATTTGCTCGAACGGTTGAAGGCCGACGTGGAAACTTTCTTCCTCTCACCTCAGGGACACCATCATTGGCGCGGAGGCCTCCCTTACGAGAAATTCCCGTTTCGAAAAGTTGTGTCCCTGCAGACGATCGCGTTTTCGCTAACGCCGCGCTAAGTGGCGCCCCCCCTTGGGGAGACGTCCGTCTGCCGCAGCCCGCAAGGAACTGCCCTGGATCGCACCTAAAGGTTAAACGGTCCTACCGACTACCAGTCGGCGACACAGCCCGGCGCCTGCGGGGCCAATCTGCGCTACAGATTTCGCTCCGCTTGTTGCCTTTGATCCGCTGCCGTCGTAGCGCAGGTTGGCAACCTGCGAACGACGGCTCACCGATCGGCCCCGACCAAGCCCTGTAAGCTTGACAGCCTTGGGACGGATTCTAATTTCAACTATCGATCCTGGCCCAGGGGCTGGATTTAGCCAAGCCTGTGACCGCGTCTTCTTCATTTTATCGCTCGTCGGTCGGCAAAAAGATGATCGTGGCGATTACCGGAATCGTCCTAATTGCGTTTGTGATCGGGCATCTCCTGGGAAACCTCCAGATCTTTCTCGGGCCCGATTGGGTGAACAGCTACGCGGAGCACCTGCACAACCTCGGTCCCCTGCTCTGGATTATCCGCATCTTTCTCCTCGTGAATGTCCTTCTGCATATTTTTTACACGATCAGCCTGGCCATCGAAAACCGCCGCGCGCGCCCGGTGCGTTACCAGAGAAAAGAACAGATCAAGGCGTCGTTCGCTTCGCGTTACATGGCCATGAGCGGGTTGATTGTTCTCGCCTTTATTCTCTATCACCTCGCCCATTTCACCGTGCGCGTCACCGATCCCCGCTTCCTGTTGCTCAAGGCGGATTCCCTCAATCGCTATGACGTCTATTCCATGATGATTTATGGCTTTCAGAACATTTACGTCTCAGCGTTCTACATCCTCGCGGTGTTCCTGCTCGCATTGCACTTGAGCCACGGAACCTCCAGCTTCTTCCAGTCGCTCGGCCTCAACGACAAGAAATTGGCGCCTCGCTTTGCCTCCGCGGGCCGCATTTTTGCCTGGCTGATGTTCTTCGGCTACACCTCGATCCCAGTCGCGGTCTTGCTGCATTTGGTGGAGCCCGCTCAACAGTTATGATTGGCCGCATCGACTCCAAGATTCCTTCGGGTCCGCTGGCGAACAAATGGGCGAATCATAAAGACCACGCGCGTTTAGTCAGTCCAAACAATCGCCGGAAATTCGAGATTATCGTGGTGGGAAGCGGACTGGCTGGCGGTTCAGCGGCGGCCACGTTGGGTGAACTCGGCTACCGCGTGAAATGCTTTTGTTACCAGGACAGTCCACGCCGCGCGCACAGTATCGCCGCTCAGGGTGGAATCAATGCCGCCAAGAATTATCAAAACGATGGCGACAGCGTTTTCCGCCTGTTCTACGACACCATCAAAGGGGGCGATTTTCGCTCGCGCGAGGCGAATGTTTATCGTCTCGCGGAAGTCAGCAATTTGATCATCGATCATTGCGTCGAACAGGGGGTGCCGTTCGCACGCGAGTACGGCGGTTTGCTGGCGAACCGGTCCTTCGGTGGGGCTCAGGTCTCGCGGACGTTTTACGCGCGCGGGCAGACCGGACAACAACTTCTTCTCGGCGCTTATCAGGCGCTTTGCCGGCAGATTGCAACCGGCACCGTGGAGATGTTTCCCCAAACGGAGATGCTCGATCTCGTCCTGATCGATGGGCATGCCAAAGGCATCATTACCCGCAACCTGGTCACGGGAAAAATCGAATCGCACGCGGCCGATGCCGTCGTCCTCGCCACCGGCGGCTACGGAAATGTTTTCTACCTCTCGACCAACGCCCGCGGCTGCAACGTCACCGCGACCTATCGCGCGTATAAGAAAGGGGCGCTCTTCGCCAATCCCTGTTTCACCCAGATTCATCCCACCTGCATCCCAGTGAGCGGAGCGAATCAGTCGAAGCTAACCCTGATGTCGGAGTCGCTTCGGAATGATGGACGCGTCTGGGTGCCGAAGAAGGCCGGCGACCAGCGGCCCATCAACCAGATTCCTGAGCCGGAGAGGGATTATTATCTCGAACGGAAATATCCAAGCTTCGGAAATCTGGCGCCGCGCGATATCTCCTCGCGGGCCGCAAAAGAGGTTTGCGATGAAGGGCGCGGCGTGGGCGAAAGCGGACGCGGCGTTTACCTGGATTTCGCTGACGCCATCGCACGGGTTGGAGAGGAAACGATCCGGGAACGCTACGGAAATCTCTTCCACATTTACGAGAAAATCACGGGCGAGAACGCCTATAAACGTCCGATGCGGATCTATCCGGCGGTCCATTACACGATGGGCGGATTATGGGTGGACTACAATTTGATGAGCAACGTTCCGGGATTGCACGTCATCGGCGAAGCGAATTTCTCGGATCACGGCGCGAATCGGCTTGGGGCGAGCGCGCTCATGCAAGGCCTCGCGGACGGCTACTTCGTGTTGCCCTACACGCTGCCAGTTTACCTGGCGGGACAGATCGGCAAGCGGCCCGCGTCGGATCATCCGGCATTTCGTAAGGCCGAAAGCGACGTTCACACGCGAACCGGGAAACTGCTCGCGATTAATGGAAAACGTTCGGTCGACTCTTTCCATCGCGAGCTGGGTCTTCTTCTTTGGGATAAATGCGGCATGGCTCGAAATGCCGCCGGATTGACCGAAGCGCTGAACCGCATTCCAAAGTTGCGCGAGGAATTTTGGCGGGACGCTCGCGTTCCAGGCGACGGCGAAGAGTTCAATCAATCCCTGGAAAGAGCGGGACGAATCGCCGATTTCCTGGAATTCGCCGAGCTCATGTGCACGGACGCGCTGACCCGCGACGAATCCTGCGGCGGCCATTTTCGCGAGGAACATCAAACTCCCGACGGCGAAGCCCTGCGCGACGACGAAAAATTCGCGGACGTCTTCGCCTGGGAGTATCAAGGGAACGGTTCGTCAATCGCGCCCAAACTGCATCGCGAGCCGCTTGTTTTCGAAACCGTGGAGCTGACGCAGAGAAGCTATAAGTAGTTCTTAGTTGATAGCTGTGGAATCCATCCATGTTTAACTTCGAAAAATTAGACGTGTGGCAAAAGGCCATCGATTTCGCCGACCTCGTTTACAAACAGACGCGGAATTTTCCGGCCGACGAACGATCGCCTCTTCAAACTCTCAACTCTCAACTATGAACTTCTCCCTCCGAATATGGCGTCAGAAAGATCCGAAGGCGAAGGGCAAACTGGTCGAATACAAAGCCACTGACGTTTCACCGAATACGTCGTTTCTCGAAATGCTCGATGTGGTCAACGAGGGACTGGTGGAGCGGGGCGAAGAGCCGGTCGCGTTTGATTCGGATTGTCGCGAGGGCATCTGCGGCACCTGTTCGCTCACGATCAACGGGGAAGCGCACGGCCCGGATCATCCCGGTGCCGCGTGCGAAGTTTACATGCGGAGATTCAAGGACGGCGCCACGATCGTGGTGGAGCCTTTCCGGGCCAAACCATTTCCCCTGATCAAGGATTTGGTGGTCGCTCGCAGCGCGCTCGATCGGATCGTTCAGGCGGGCGGGTTTGTCGCCGCGCGCGCGGGATCCGCGCCCGAAGCGAATTCACTCCTGGTCCCGAAACATCAGGCCGATCGCGCCATGGAAGCGGCGGCCTGTATCGGCTGCGGCGCTTGTGCGGCGGCTTGTCCGAATGCTTCCGCCATGCTCTTCACCGCGGCCAAGGTTTCGCATCTTGCTTTCCTGCCTCAGGGACAACCAGAACGGAAGAACCGCGTTTTGAAAATGGTCGCGGCAATGGATGCGGAAGGTTTCGGCAATTGCACGAACACCTACGAATGCGAAGCGGTTTGTCCCGCTGAAATCAGCACCAGCCTCATCGCGAAATTGAATCGCGAATACGCCATCGCAAACCTGAGTGCCCGCACCGCGGATTAGAATCTGGGAACGCGCGTGCCGCGTGATCAGGACCAAAGCTGTAAGATGCTGCAAACTGTTTGCACTCTTCTTGCTTGGCTTATCGTTCGCAACTTCATCGTGCAAGCCATCGTTTGGCCGGACCGCGCGCTCGCAGGAATGCCGTTCATGAATCGGCGCCCTGCTACTCGGTCGAGCAGGCATGCATCCACATTGTCGGATCAACCTCGGCGCGAAGCCGGCCCGAAAGGCTATCGCTATCAACGCCGTCCCGCAGGACCGCGAACACGGTCGAACCGGAGCCCGAAAGCAACGCTGCACCCACCTCCGGCTGTTCCCGCAACCAGGTCTTCAAGTGACCGAGCAGAACATACTTCTCGAATACCGGCCGCTCAAGATCATTCGCAAAACGCACACCCGAAAATTCCTGCGCGGCGTACTGCGCGCCAGGCAACTCTCGGGAATTCTTCCACCTTCCGTACGCCCATGGCGTTGGCACGCCAAAATCGGGTTTCAGCAGGAGGAGACTGAACCTCCGCGGCAACGTCGTCGGTTCAACCAGTTCGCCGCGCCCCCGACAAACCGCCGCAGAGCGAGCGACAAAAAATGGAACATCGGACCCAATCTCCCCCCCGAGTTTGAAGAGATCCTTCTGATCCAGATGCGTTTCGAAGAGTTCGTTCAGGCCCAGCAACGTGCTCGCAGCGTCGCTGCTTCCACCACCTAAACCGGCGCCATGCGGAATTCTCTTTTCCAGCGTAATTTTGATTCCACCGGCGGCCCCAGTGGTTTTCCGGAAGAGATTGGCGGCTCTGACAACCAGATTATCATCTCCATTTGGCAGCGAAGAATCGTCGCATTGAAAATCGAGGCCATCCTGGCCTGAAACTAGATCGATGGTGAGGCTGTCCGTTAGCGAGATGGGCGCCATCAACGTTTCAATCTCATGGAAACCGTCTTCCCGCCGGCCCTTGATCTGGAAAGAAAGATTGATCTTCGCCGGGGCATGAAGCTGCATATCCTTATCTCTCCATAAATTTTATCGATATTACAGAATGAAGTCGCCTGCACATACGATTGGCACTCGGGACCGGCTAATTGTGGCCCTCGATTTTCCCAACCAAACGAAAGCGCTCGCGCTGGTTTCCGCCCTCTCCGGCGCTGTTTCAATTTACAAAATCGGCCTGCAACTCTACACGGCCGCGGGCCCGGAAATCGTTCGCGCGGTCGCCGCCACCGGCGCCCGAATTTTTCTCGATCTCAAACTCCACGACATTCCAAACACCGTCGCCAAAGCCGTCGCCGCCGCGGGCGAACTCGGCGTGCAGATGTTAACGGTTCATTTGAGCGGCGGTCGCGCCATGGTCGAAGCCGCAGTCGAGGCGAAGCCGCCGAACCTGATTCTCCTCGGCGTGACCGTCCTGACCAGTGCGACGGAAGAAACACTCCGTGAAACAGGCGTCGACTCCGGAATCCATGAACAAGTCATCCGCCTGGGCGAGCTCGGCAAAGAATCAGGGATCGACGGCCTGATCAGCAGCCCGCATGAGGTCCGCCCTCTGCGGGAGCGGCTCGGTCGCGAAATCAAACTGGTGACGCCCGGCGTTCGTCCAACCTGGGCGGTGGCTAACGATCAAAAGCGATTCACGACTCCGCAACAAGCGCTGGCAAACGGCGCCGATTATCTCGTTATCGGGCGGCCGATCACCGCCGCCCCTGACCCTCGTGGCGCAGTGGAACGCCTACTCGAAGAGACCACGGACTAAAGCGGTCCCACATGCTCGATCAGCTGGAAGTCTACCAGGATACCGAGCCGCGCGCCGCAGCCCTTAACATGGCGGTAGATGAGGCTCTGCTCGAAACCACCGCTTCTCCAGCGCTCCGTTTCTATCGCTGGCGAGGTCCTGCGCTTTCGTTCGGTTATTTTGGAATGTTCGCCGAGGTCGCGAATCAAAGCGCCCATCGGGAAATTGTCCGCCGCTGGACCGGAGGCGGAGTGGTCCTGCATGGAGAAGATCTCACGTATTCAGTGGTCATTCCGGCGGGTCATCCGTTCTTCGCGCATTCTTCCCTCGAGATTTTTTCGCAGCTCCACGAAGCGATTCGGCGGGCGCTGACGGCCAACGGAGTGGAAGCGACCCTCGCCAGATCTGCTACGCCGAAAGTTTCGGAACATTGCTTTGCGAATGCAGTCCGCGCGGACGTGCTGAGCGGGGGACGAAAGATCGCCGGCGCGGCCCATCGGCGCTCTCGTGCCGGACTCCTCCACCAGGGAAGCATTCAAGTTCCGGGATTGGCGGCTGGCTTTATCCGTGATTTTGCCGGCACCCTTTGCGATCGATTCGAGCGCAGAACCCTCGCGCAGGGCTTGGTCGACCGCGCCAGCACGATCGCCCAGGCGAAATATGGAACACCCGAGTGGCTAATGCGCCGGTGAAATTTCGTCCTCGTCCTCGTCCTCGTCCTCGTCCTCGTGCTCGATCATGAGGGAAAGATCGACCGTATCCTGAAAAACCTGCCAGAGGCTTCTTGGCAGCGCACGGTATGACCGCTGCGCAAACCAGGCGCTTCGCAGAAGCGCCACTACACAAACCAAGGCGCTTCGCAGAAGCGCCACTACATCTGGCCCGGACCCGCGTTTTTTGTCCTGGACGCAAGCTGGAAAGCTTGCGCTGCCTTGGCCCTCCTTCTATCGTGCGTTTGTGGAAGTCTTTGCACACTCACGCGCGCCATCGGCGTCTCCGGATCGAGCCCTGGCGCGGGTGACGCTCGGGGTCCAAACGCAATTGGAAGAAGTCGAAGCGCGGATCGCACGGCAGGCCGCCGAGTTCGATCCCGCGATCGAAGGTTACGTCACCTATGCCATCGGGGGCCGCGGCAAGCGGTTGCGCCCACTCGTTGCATTGCTGAGCGGAGGCGCCAGTGGCGGAATTACCGCCGCGCACCTCGATCTCGCCGTGATCGTCGAGCTGATCCACATCGCCACGCTCGTGCACGACGACATCATGGATGAAGCCGAGCGCCGGCGCGCCCAGCCCACGGTAAACGCGCGTTGGGGAAATTCGTTAAGCGTCCTTTTGGGCGATTGCCTTTTCGCGCAAGCGTTGAATCTCTCCACGAACTTCGATAACACGGACGTCTGCCGAACGATTGCACGGGCGGCGCGGGAAGTTTGTTCGGGAGAAATCATCCAAACGCAGCGTCGCTTCGATCTGCATCTCGGCATCGAGGACTATCTCCGAATCATCGAGATGAAAACGGGTTCGCTCTTTGCCGCCGCCGGCGAACTGGGCGCGGTGCTGAACGGCGCCGGCGTCGAGGCCACGCGCGCGTTAAAGGATTTCGGACGGAAGATCGGCGCGGCTTACCAGATTTACGATGACTGTCTGGATATCGCCGGAAATGAAACGGACATCGGCAAGACCCTCGGGACCGATTTGCGGCACGGAAAGCTGACCCTGCCAGTCCTGATGCTGCTGGCCTCCGCTCCGGCGGCCGAACGCGAAAGATACTGCGAGCTGATCCTGAAAGAGAAGTCCAGCGCGATTACCCAACTGTTGAAAATGGATCACCCCAACGGCGCGTTGAAGGCTTCCGTTGACGCGGGAGAGGAATTGATTCGCGATGCGCAACGTGAACTGGAGGCGCTCCCGCCAAATCAATACACCGATTCACTCTTCCAATATGGGGATGCGCTCAGGGAGTTGCTCGACCAATTTCGCACCCGATGGTAAAGACCGAGCGACCTCAGCGTCGCGATCCAATGAATTATTGAACGCGATCGCGCCAAGGCCCCTCCCATCTTCCCCCCACATGATGGTCCAAATTAAGATCCGCGAGATGCCGCAGTCCGAGCGGCCACGCGAGAAGCTTCTCGCTCGTGGAGCCACCGCGCTGACCGACCCGGAATTAATCGCGATTTTGCTCCGGACCGGTTTGCCGGGCGCAAACGCGGTCGAGGTCGCCCGCCAGCTGTTGGAGCGATACGGCTCTCTCTCGGGCTTGAGCCGATGCACCGTCCGGGAGATCGAATCGATTCGCGGCATCGGGGCGGCCAAAGCGATCCAGCTGGTGGCGGCCTTTGGTCTCGGCCAGCGCCTCGCGAATGAGCGCTTGTCGCGACAAAAACTCGACTCACCCGAGTTGGTTCATGATCTGGTCGCAACTGAAATGCGGACGCTCCACAAGGAGTCGCTCCGCGTCATCCTTCTCGATACGCGTTATCATCTGCTCCGAATGGAGGAAGTCTCGCTGGGCAGTGTAAATGAAAGCATCGCACATCCCCGTGACGTGTTCCGCCCTGCGGTAGTTTCGTCTGCTTACGCCGTAATTGTCGTGCACAATCATCCTTCGGGCGACCCCTCCCCTAGCCAGTCCGATCACAGCCTGACGAGGCGTCTGGCCGAAGCCGCGGAGCTTTTGCAAATCAAGCTGCTCGATCACATCATTATCGGTGCGCCGGCCGAGGGACGGCTGCCCTACTTCAGTTTCAAGGAGGCCGGCGTGCTTTGAAGATTCACGAAACCGCCATCGTCGAGGCAGGCGCGCAAATTGGGGCGGGCGTGGAGATCGGGCCGTACTCGATCATCGGTGCCGAGGCGGTCATCGGCGAGAAATGTGTAATCCAGTCGCATGTTGTGATCGAGGGATGCGTGAAAATGGGCGCCGGCAATCTGATCGGTCACGGCTCAATTATTGGAGGTCCACCACAGGATCTCGGTTTCCAGCCGCAAACCAGGAGCCGGGTCGAAATTGGCCAGGGCAATGTGATTCGTGAGCACTGCACCATCCATCGTGGCGCCACGGAAGGAGGCGCCACGGTTCTCGGCGATGGAAATTTTCTCATGGTCGGCACTCACCTCGGACACGATTGCCGGATCGGGAACGGCGTGGTCATCGCGAACCACTGTTTGCTCGCCGGACACGTTCGTATCGATGATCGCGCGGTCATTGCCGGAGGTTCGCGCTTTCATCAGAGCATCCGGATTGGACGGCTCGTCATGGCGGAGGGCGGATTCGGTAAGAACCTGCCACCCTTTCTGCTCGCGGGCAAAAACCAGGTTTTCGGCATTAATACTCTCGGATTACGTCGCGCGGGATTTAGCCCCGCGGAGCGTGACGAAGTGAAAAAAGCTTTCAAACTTCTTTACGCGGGCGAATTGAACACGAAGCAGGCGTTGGAGAAAGCCGCCGAAATGGAGTTTGGCCCCTTGGGACGCGAGTTCTTCCGCTTTGTCGCAGATGCCGGTAAGCGCGGGATAGTTTCCAGCAAACCAAATCCCAGGGACGAGGATTAGGATTTGAACCAAGGGGCGGTTTCCAAACCACCCGTCGTGGTCGGATCAAAAGGGCGGTTTGGAAACCGCCCCTCCTTGGGTTAAAGCGAGGAACGCAAGCATGCGTCCGGTGCGTCCTTTTTCTGCGCGATAGGAATAATAGCGCTCGAGGTCGCACGCCGTGCAAGTGCCGCTGTCATTCACCGATTTGACTCCGAGATCGCGGCATTGCCGCACAATTTCAGCGGCGAAATCCGTCTCATAATGCGGAGGACGAATGCACGGACTGAGTTGGACAACCAGATCCGAAGCGACCGAACCAAAATGTTCGGCCATTGATCGAATCGCATTCGAAACCACGCCCAGCTCTGTGCCTTTCTTCCCCGAATGCACCAGACCGATCGCATGACGGATGGAATCGGCCAGATAAACGGCGCAGCAATCCGCGACGTAGATGCCGAGGCAAACGCCCCGCTGATTCGTGATCAGGCCGTCACAACTCCCAAGACATTCGTTCTCCGAGGTCGCCCGATCAATCACGCCGATCTCCGCGCCGTGAATCTGTTGCGCGGTCACGAATGGCGCCGAGCCAAGCCCATGTTCGCCGCGGATCTCTCGATGAACGCTGTCCAGCCGAGCGACCACTTCCACCTTATCGCGCGACACCTCAATCCCAGCGACCCGCAGGGTAAAGCCGTGAATAGCGTTGGGCAACGCCCCGAGTGCCGGGAACTGTTCCGCCGCAAGCGTCCCGGCGTTCACTTACCAGAAGTCGTGCGCGTGGAGCGCCAGCCCTCGATCGGTTGCCGGATTCCCGCGCGATTCAACTGCAATGGCTTTGGCGCTGGCGCGGGCGTGGGCACGGCCGCCGTCTTCAACTTCCGCCGCGTGTCCGGGTCATCGACCTCGTTCGAATACACGACCTCGCCTGCCGTCACGCGGTCGAATTCAGCCAGGGAGGCACTGTAGTTATAGAGCGCCTGCAGCCGGTTCGACTGCGCCTGGGTCACCTGAGTCCGAGAATCCAGAACTTCCAGTTGAGTGCCCGCGCCCGCGCTCAAGCGCGCGCTGGCCAGACGCAGAGCTTCCTCCGCCTGCCCTACACTTTCTTCCGTGGCGCGAACAAGTTCGGCGCTTTGCTTCAAGTTTGAATACTGCTGTTGCACCTCCAGTTCGACCTGCCGCCCTGAGTCGTCATAACCAATCTGCGATTGGTGCAGAATAGCCGCCGCCTGCTTGACCGCGCCATAAGTCGCGCCCCAATCCCAGATCGCCCAACTGCCGGTCGCTCCAAAAATATAGCCGTTGCTGACATCGCGGATACTGTCGGAAAACGTGGAACTGCGGATTGCGGATGCGGCCGTCGCATTAATCTGCGGGAAATATCCGGAGCGCGCCACGCGCACCTGTTCGGCATTGCTGAGCATCAGCGCCTTCTGTTGTTTCAAGAAGGGCCGTCGTTCCTTGGCCTGCTGGATGGCCTTCACCAGCGGGAGGTGACGCGGTTGATACTGCAACTCACCGATTGCTTCCAGGGGCGCTGAGTCGCCTCGGCTTGGATCGAAATTTTGCCCGAGCGTTTTCGCCAGTTGAAGCTGGGCTACGCGATAATTATTCTGGGCGAGAATGAGAACCGGATACTGGTTCGATAGGGCGACCTGCGCCTGCAAGACGTTGAAACGCGGCACCGTCCCGGCTTCGAACCGATTCTGCTGATCCTGCAACTGGCTCTGAAGAAGTTTGACCGATTCCTCCTGCACCCCAACGAGCGCGCGATTGAGGAGAATCTGATAGAATTGCACCCGCGTCGTCGTGACGACCTGATCGATCACGTTGCGGAAAGAGTAGTAACTAGCGTCCCTGGTGAAATCCGCGGCGCGGATCTGCGAAACGATCCTGCCCCCCGCAAAGACCACCTGCGTAGCCTCGATTCGCACGGCGTAGGAGCGCTGGGTGGCGAAATCGCTCAAGCTTGGCACGGGGGTGGCGCCTGGAGCGAGGACAACCTCAGGCCCGCCATGGTTTACCTGCAAACGTGGATCCGTATTGTCGAAAGTGCCCGTCAGGTCGATGCGTGGAAAAATTGCCGCGCGCACCTCGATGTAGAGGCCTTTCGTACGCTCGATCTCCTCCCGCGCGCGCAGAATGTCGGCATTACGCTGCAGCGCGGTCAGGATCGCCTGTTCAAGCGTAAATCGAGGAACACCAGAACGCGCGCCCCCTGCATCGGATCCCGCGAACAGTCCAGCAAAAGGGACAAGGGCAACGAGCGAAACGATGAGCAGAGCAGAAAGGAAAAATCTTCGCATAAAAAAAAGTCGGGACAGACTATGGGCGGCTGGATTTCGGCGAGGACGCGGCGGGATCGTGAGCTTTAGCGCTGGCTCCTATGCATTCCACGTGCCGCATTCCCTGTTAGTGCCTTAACCCGCTAGCGAATAGCTACTTAAGATTTTGAGGTTGTTGGTGCGTCCAGCCAGTTGCTCCCATGATCGGGATTAGCGTGTTCCATTTTCGAAACGCCGTGACATCGGCCGGCCGCGTCGCGATTTGCTGCGAACCGGCGGATCGTCCTTCGTTTGGCAATAATCGTAAATCTTGCTGTAGATATGGAGCCACGCCTTCTGCTCTCCGCGGGTCAGATGCGCCATGACTTTCATCAAATTGCCCACCATTTCTTCGCGGATGCGCCGCACCAGGGCCGATCCTTTTTCCGTAATGCAGACCATGACCTTGCGCCGGTCTTCGCGCGCACTCGAACGCACCACGTACCCAAGATTCTCGAGCCGCGCCACCAAACCGCTCGCTGCCGCGGTCGTATGTCCCATTTTTTGCGCGATCGCGGACATGGTGAGGATCTCCTTGTGATCGAGCGCGGCCAGAAGAAAAAACTGCGGAAAAGATACATTGCCGGGCGCCAGTTCCTTGCAGAGACGCAGGACGAAACAGCGCTGCATCTCCAGGATAATATGGGAGAGCCGCTCTGCATCGGCGCGGAACTGGTCCATGCCGTTCAAGGTGAGCTGAGTTGCGGTGGCGGCGGCGGTCTTCAACGCGCTTAAGCTAAAATGCTCGCGGAGTGTGTCAAACGCCGTCGGCAACAAAGGGGGGACGATCAATCGAGAACCACAATGGGGACGGTGGCTCCAATCGGAAAGCTCTCTCCCGGAGGCACTCTCAGCAGCGCATTGGCGCGGCTTAATCCATGGAGCGCGTGAGATTCCTGGCGGCCGCCTGCGGTGAACTTTCCGTGAACAACTCGGCCGCGCACATAATGAGGGCGGTCGCTCCTGTTTTGCACCGCTTCGGTCAACTGCGCTTCGGACTTCGCCAACAAGAGCGCGTCTCCCGCCGCGCCCATCATTCGCAGAAGTGCCGGCCGCACAAACAAGAGAAAAGTCACAAACGCCGAGACCGGATTGCCCGGCAACCCAAAGATCGCGCATTGGCCGGCACGGCCGAAGAGAAACGGCTTTCCTGGCTTGACCGAGACCCGCCACAAATCGGTTTGGGCACCCACAGAGTTCAAGGCCGACCTCACCAGATCGCGCGCGCCGACCGAGACACCACCCACGATGACGAGCACGTCGTTTTTCAGGCCCCTGCGCAACGCGGCCTCGATTGAGGGCGCTTCATCCGGGCAATGCTCGACCGCGTCGATCACAACTCCAAATTTCTCGGACAGCGCCCGCACCAGAATCGAATTGCTCTCGTAGATTTGCCCCGCTCCAAGCGTTCCGCCCGGCTGAATCAATTCGTCTCCCGTGGTAACAATCGCGGCGCGCACCTCGCCCCCGACATCGATCTCAGCGAAGCCTTGCGACGCCAGCAAGGCCTGCGTCTGTGGCCGAATCTTTTCACCCGCCGAGAGAATTCGCTGTCCCTCGCTCAAATCCGACCCACGACGGCGGATGAACTCTCCGGGCGCGACTTTTTCATTGATGAAGATTTGCTCGCCCTCGCGCCGAACATCCTCCTGCATGACCACCGCGTCCGCGCCTTCGGGTATCGGAGCGCCCGTAAAAACACGAATCGCCTCGCCGGGTCCAACCCGCAGCTTGCGATCGATTCCGGCCGGTTGTTCTCCAACGACGCGCTGGCTTTGTCCGGCCCCGCAGGACCCGGCCACGACGGCATAACCGTCCATGGCCGAATTATCGAAAACCGGAAGCGCGAGCCGCGCGAAAGTGTCCCGCGCGGCAAATCGCTCTCGTCCCTGAGCCAGAGGGACGCGGCATGACGGAAGCGGTTTTACGCTCTCCAGAATATGAGCAAGTGCCTCGTCTTCCGTAATCACAAGTCTTTCTCTATTGCCTCCGATTCCGCGTCGCAAACTAATCCAAAGCACCCTGGTTGCGACCCGGCATGGTTGACGCGCCTCCAGCCCTCTCATATTCTCGGACTCTGTTGGTGAGGTGGCTGAGTGGTCGAAAGCAGCGCTTTGCTAAAGCGCCGTACCCCAAAAGGGTACCGAGGGTTCGAATCCCTCCCTCACCGTTTTCCCTACCGGGAGAGGGAGACATCTGCGTGCGTAACAGGTTACCGGAACCGATCGGGCGCAGCCGGCTTTTCGTCCTCCGGCTCCGGAGACTTCTTTGACTGCGCCGGCTTCTTCGGGTGCGGGGGCTTTTCCGGCTCGGAAGGCTTCGCCGCTGTGCTCTTCGGTTCTTTCTTCTTTTTCGGCGTCTCCGGCTTTGCCGCCGCATCTTCAGGCCCCGCAGGAACCATGACGCGACGCTGAAGAGTGCTTCCGGTTTGCAGAGGCATCACGATCTGTTCACCACCCGTTCTTTGCCATTTCCACGAGCAACCGGTGCCCGCGAGAGAAAAACAAGTGATAGCCAATACGGCGCACAAGCGGTGATCCATAAGAAATCCTCCGCCGCAGAGGGAAGCAAGAACCGAGCGCCAAGGCAAGAATAACCGAAAGCGCACCCAGTTATTACCGAATCCGACGCATATCTTCGGGGTTGAACCGGGAACGGGACGCACTAAGGTGCGCATCTTTATGTCCGGCCTGCATTTGTATCGAAGCGCGATTGCTCTTTCTCTCCTCGCGTTCTGCACCGGCTGCGCGGAAATGGAAACCGCTCAGAAGGCAGCCGCCGATGCCGCCAGGACCGCCGCCGCTGCTCTCCACCCGACACCGAGTTTTTGGAACGCCGGCGGAGTCAAAGGCTCACCCAAAATCGTCGTCCACTTGACCGACCAGCGAGCCTATTTTTACAAGGGCAAAACGGTCGTCGGAGAATCAAATATTTCCACGGGACGCAAAGGCTACGAAACGCCGCCCGGCAGATATCGCGTCATCCAGAAAGACGAAAACCACGTCTCGAGCGAATACGGTGATTTCGTGGGCGAGGAGGGCCAGGTGGTAAAGGCGAACGTGGCCGCACACAAGGATCACGCACCGCCCGGGACACAATTCGTCGGGGCGAAGATGCCTTTCTTTCTGCGCTTCACGCGAGGCTATGGCATGCACGCCGGCTTCGTTCCCCGCTATCGCGCCTCGCACGGCTGCATTCGCATGCCCGCGGAGATGGCGAAACATTTCTTTGACGCAGCGGAGCTCGACACGCCGGTGATCGTGAAAGAATGAAACAAGGAGCGGCGGTCTCCAGACCGCCGTCTGTAAACTTCGACGGTTTGGAAAGCGCCGCTCCTTGTCTTCTAACCGGGAGGCCACGCCAGGGCTCGCTTCCCCAGCAGATGCAGGTGCAGGTGCGGAACGCTTTCGCCCGCATCCGGACCGCTGTTGATGACGACCCGATATCCTGACGTTAACAAGTCCAGCTTCTCGGCCACCGTGCGCGACGCGAGAAGCAGTTTTCCCAGCAGGGCGGCATCTGCCGGCGTAGCGTCCGCCAGTCTCGCCACCACGCGCTTGGGGACGATCAAGACATGTACTGGCGCCTGTGGATTCACGTCGCGGAACGCGAGCACATCGTCATCTTCCCAGACGATGTCTGCGGGGATTTCACGCCGGACGATTTTTTCAAAAATTGTCACGCAACGAAACTGCGCCGCTCAACGGATGAAGCAGCGCAAATGTTCCAGTTCCGAACCGGACGCGAGCCGCTCGCGCACGAAACAAATAACTTCCTCGCGCAAAGTGTCGCAGGTGCGCGTCCAGGTCTTCGCGCCGCGGAGGTGCTTCACGCACGCTTGCAAATCGCAAAGGTGCAAGCTGTCAGCACGGGCGCTCACTAGAGCATTGATTCTTTTTTCCAAACCATCAAAAAACGCGAGCTCGTATCCCGCGCCAGCCTCCTTCGCAACCTCCAAGAGGGAAAACGAAACCGGCGGCGGCGACGGCACGAAGTAGGGAACGATTTCTTTGTAACCGATCACTTTCAGAACGTAGCGGACGGTTTGAGAAAGTTGGTCGAATGGCACGACCGACTCATCGTTTCGCAGCCGCAGGTAAAACGCGATGCTCTCGGTCACGTGGTCGGTCAGCCACCAGCGTGGATAACCGGCCTGGTCCGCCGCGCGGGTGATGGCCGCGTGGAGCCAGGCCTGATTGAACTCAAAGAGCTGGCCCGTATCGCAGCGGAGGTAGGGAAATTCCTCTTTAAACGCGACCATGTGTTTCCACTTTTGTTTTGGTTTCGCGCAATCGGACGGCCGGGGGCGGCTCCGACGGAAACAATTCCTTCTGGAACTCATCCGGCTTCAAGCGACGGCTGAGAGCGTGAATTTCATCGACAAACCGGCTCACATCTTCGAACCGCTGATGAACTGAAGCGTAACGGAGGTACGCAACCTCATCGATCTCGCGCAGCCTTTCCAAAACCTTCGTGCCAATGGCGGCCGAGGCGATCTCGCGCTCACCGGTTTCCAGTTCGTGCACGATTTCGTCCACGGCCTGCTCGAGCCGCACGAGGCCGATTGGGCGTTTTTCACAGGCTCTGGCCAGACTGGTCACGAGTTTGCGACGATCAAATGGTTCGTGGGTGCGGTCGCGCTTGATGACGCGAAGATCGGAGCGCTCGATTTGCTCATAGGTCGTGAATCGGTACGCGCACTGTAAACAAACGCGGCGACGGCGGATGCTGGAGCTATCACGAGACTGGCGGGAGTCGATGACTTTGTCGTCAAGAAAGCCGCACTTGGGACAACGCATAGTGTCGGCGGAGTAAGTAACACACCATAAGTTGTGGCGTCAATACTTTAGACGCAGAATTGTTACAACGAAAATCTGCCAGCTCAAGGAGCGGCGGTTTGAAACCACCGGCAGCGCAAGAAGACGAGACCGATTCACGCCGACGAAAGCTTCTTTGGACGGCCAGGCCGCGTCGCGCAGATTACGTTTTCTCATCCGGATCCCCTCATTCTGCGGCTTGATGAAGAATCGCGGCCTGCTATTCACCGCGTGCTGACGCGCTGGGGAGCGGTCGCGGCGGCGACCCGATTTTGGCGACCCGCCGAGATCTCTTGCCTTGTCCTGGCAACATTCGCTGCACTCGGCGGGTCGCCGAGCGCTGCACGCGAGTCGCGTGCGCTTCCCTGACAAATCGCCAAATCGCGCGCAGGCGACCGCGAAACGCCTTCGAAAGGGACATGGTTACGCGCGAAGGGGGGACCCTGATTTCTAACGCGGAGGAAACTCGAACTCGGCTTTGTCCTTCTTCGCGGAAAGCGTGAGGTAGGCGGCAAACTTATTGCCGCGCTTGGAAACGAAATCCTCGATCAGCGGTGATTTTCCCTCGGAAAGCAATTCCTCTACCTCGTCTCGAGTGATCTCGTGTTCGCACAACACTTTGGTCAACTTGAAGACCTGCCGATTGTCCTGGTCGGGCTTCCGAACGTAGTAGGCGTCGCCCAGCTCCACCAATTCTCCGCCGAGCACTTTGCTTTCACCGATAACTTTGGCCTTTGAGAGATCGGCTTTCGCCCGCGCCTTGCGCTCGACTGGCTTGCCGTCCTTGCCGATTTTCGGCGCACGGGGCGGAAATTCCCAGCGGATCTTCGCCTCATTGCGCAAGAGAAACGCGTCGAATGGCCGGCCCTTTTTCGAGATGAAACCCTTGATTAAATCGGTCCGGCCCTTTTCGACGAGTTGAACGGCCTGCTCGCGCGAGACCTCCTTCTTGCACATAAGGCGAGGAACGCGGAAAGCCTGCTTCCATTCCCCGTTCTCACGTTCGCGCAAGACGTAGCTCGATCCGACTTCGCATAGCTCCGCTCCCGTAGCGGGATCGGTCCAGAAAGATTCGACCGTGCCCAAATCGATCTTGTCGCCAAAATCATATTCGGCTTTCCACTTCCCGGTCTTCTCGTCCTTCGCGAGTTTGAGCGTGGCGGCAAAGTTGGCGCGCGTCTTGGCCGAAATAAAACCGTCGAGCGGACCGACGACGCCTTTATCGACCAGCGCGCGCACTTCAGATTCTTCCATTTTGCGGCCGCCAATGACCTTGTAGATCATAAACTCGCCGTCCTGTGATTTGTATCCGCGCAAGGTCTCGCGCAGCGGCTTGCCATCAGTGGGCGAAATAATATCCGTGGTGCGGGCGATGGAATCGTCTTCTTCGAATCCTTTGACTCGGGCGACGATGCCCTTCGTTTGCTCGACGATCGCGGCCATGAATTTCGCGCGCGGAAATTTTCCGTGCTCCATCAAGCGCAACTGATGTTCCCATTCACCCGTCATCGCCGGACTCGTGATCTCAGATGCCTTCACCGCCTCGAGAAATTGAATCAATTGTTCCGCCTTCGCGCTCGGCACGAGCTCGCGTTGCTCGCGGTCCATGTACTTCTGGTAAATCAACCCGTCGATCGTATCGGCGCGGGTCGCCGGCGTGCCGAGGCCGCGTTCTTTCATGGCTTCAGCCAACTCTTCGTCGTCGACTAATTTTCCCGCCGTTTCCATGGCGAAAAGGAGCGTCGCTTCGGTGTAGCGCGGCGGCGGTTTCGTTACCTCGGCGTGCAGCGAGGCCTCGAGCGTTTTGGCCTGGCTCTTGTCCTCCCCGCTTAAGGCCGGCAGAGCGTTGCCTTGCGTGCCGTCGTCATCAATCGCATTCTTGCCATAGACTTCGAGCCATCCGGCAGACGTCATGACTTTGCCTTCGGTCTTAAACTTGTGCTCCGAGATTTTGCTCAGGCGCGTGGTCACGTCGAATTCCGCGGCGGGATAAAACGCGGCCACGAAACGCCGCGCCACCATGTCGAAAATTTTCGATTCTGCATCGTCGAGATGTTTCGCTTCGGTCGTCGTCGGAATGATGGCGAAGTGATCGCTGATTTGCGCGTTATTGAAGATGCGCTTGTTGAGCCGCACGTAATTTTTCTCGAGCGCTTTCTGCGCGTGCGTTTGGAGCGAACCGGAAAGGTTGCCCAGCGTTTGCTTGACGACCGGCAGGTAATCCTCCGGCAAAGCCCGGGAATCGGTGCGCGGATAAGTCAACATCTTGTGTCTCTCGTAGAGAGCCTGCGCGATTTGCAACGTTCGCTTGGCCGAGAAGCCGAAGCGGCCATTCGCCTCGCGTTGCAGCGTGGTCAGGTCGTAGAGGCGCGGCGCGATTTGCGAACTGGCTTTCTTTTCCTCGGAAACGGCCGCTGCCAGCGTCTCAATCCCAACCGGGCCGCCGTCATACTTCTCGATAATAGTGCTGAGGATCTTTCGATCCATGCGGTCAAACCCCTTTTCATCCACTTCCAGCATGCGG